>ENA-OPSG01001632-OPSG01001632.1-human-gut-metagenome-genome-assembly--contig:-NODE-1632-length-9981-cov-17.998791_pt1 | contig 9981 bp, 10 predicted proteins | sample MGYA00241454_ERZ501900 | MGnify/ENA primary metagenome ERZ501900 (study PRJEB25962, sample SAMEA2042225) | human gut metagenome | biome: human gut; feature: human-associated habitat; material: faeces... | reverse complement strand
GCAGGTCACGCCGACTGCCGCACCACCAGCTCGGTCGGCAACATCACCGTACGCGGCGAGTCGATGCCGTGAATCTTTTTGATGACGATGTCGGCCATCACCTTGCCGCGCATCTCCATGTGCTGATCGACAGTGGTGATCTGCGGGTTCGACTCCCTCAGCATCCGCGTGCCGTGGCTGGCGGTAAAAAGCCATTTCTGCCATTGGATTTCCTTATGGCGGTTTGGGTTAGATGACGGGCAACCCCTTGCTACAATGAGAGGGCTTATAAATCCGTTTGTCTTAAGCAAAACCTCAAGAGTGACGCAACACTCTTGGGGTATTTTCATCAGACGGGGAACCCCGCCAAACACGTTCGAATAAACAAAATCCCGGCAGCCAAAAGCAACCGGGATTCATCAACGCGGCCTACGCGCCCAACGGCACGGCCTCCTCACGCGCGGTATCAGGTGCGACGTCTATATCACCGTCACCCCACAACACCGTACCGAGACCAGCCCGCGCAGTAGCGAACACCGCAGGATCATTCAACCCAGCGAACGCCGGATAGCCAAAATACTTAGCCATATCCAAGACGCCGCTATAACCATCGCTGAACCTGACCGCCACACGGTGGCCGTCCAACGGAACAGCGTCAGTCACCAAAACAACACCGTCACACATGAATAAACCTCCTTACCTAAGCGGCTCGATGTGTCCGGGTTGCACATGGGCCTCCACACACTTCCAATTGGACTCGAGATCCTCACGGTGTATTTCAGCCCACGCCAACACCAAACGTTCCTGTTTCCTAGGCAAACCGCCCTTAATCAAATCGCCATCAAACGAGTACTTAGCCCAATGGCCATTATATTCCGCGTGAAAATGTTTCACGGGGCCATGGTCATTGGCATACATGTAAATGACGATACCGAAAAACCTACTGATTCCCGGCAACTATGCCACCTCCTTACTCTTACGCCGATCATATCGGCTGAACATTAGCATTTCGTGGGCCAGCCACGCTATAAAGACACGTCTAGCCCTGGCGGATTACATTCAATCCGCCGAAGTCTCGGAATCAGGATCAAGCAGCTTACGTGGATTAGCAACGCGCAAAGCGTCACACAATCGCAGTGCAGTATCAAGCGACACCGCCCGGACGTTGCGTTTACCCGTTTCGATCTGCGCAATCTCAACGTGATGCACGCCGCTACGTTGCGCTAGCTCACGCTGTGTCATTCCACGTTTCAATCTCAATTCTTTCAATCCCATGGCCCTACTCCTAACTTGGATTAGAGGGCATTGTAGACCACTCAGATGGCGCGGGACAATTCCATGCCGGATACCGCGCCACGTTGGCGACTCGGCGACGGTTCGGCCTTGCATGATATGAGGTTACGGAATCCCACAAAGCCCCGAGTGTGATGGAGCTGTTGTTGGCGCTGCCGAATCTGGCCCGTTCCTGTAGCAGTTCCGTCAGCCGCTTGTTGGCGTCAACGTATTTTTTGCGGCTGTATGTCTTACCGTCAACCTTGAACTCGTAGCTGGCGTAGATTTTTACGGTTCCGTCGGACAGTCTCTTCCGGCGTTCGACCCGATATGGGTAGACGATGCCGTTTCTTGCTTTGCGTACCATGATTGCCTCCCTGCCTCTCACCATTCTCAGACATTCTCAGACATCCATTTACCTCTTACTTACGGTTTAAGTACATCCTAAGTACGGTGAAACCGTTGGAATGAAGCCGTTTTGCCCAATCGCTCCAAGTGCCATTCTACCAGACTTTCTAACTGTTAATCGGACGGTCACTGGTTCAAGCCCAGTCGCAGGAGCTTAGGCTTTCAGGCCTTTTGGCAGTAGGGTTGCCGCGGTTGACGCCGATGGTGCCGTTGTGGATTACGCGAAGCCGTTCGCGAAGGTCGGCAAGGCCACGTTCACGGTGACGCTCAAGGACACCGAGTACTCCAAGACCTTCGAAGTGAGCGTCAAGGCCGCCGACAAGACCGCGTTGAACAACGCGATCGCCGCCGCCGAAAAGCTGACCGAGGACAAGTACGAGTCCGGCTGGGATGCACTGGATGAAATGCAAAACATCAAGAACCATTATATGCGGCTGCTGAAGTACAACGAACACGAACAAGGAGTGAAACAATATTCCCAAGCCAGTATCCATCATTCATTAGGGGATACCTATATACAGGAAGAAAATTATTCGGATGCCATCCGTGAATATGAAAAAAGCATGGAATATGTCATGCCGGTCATCAAAAAACAGGAGGGAGGCATACAGCAGTTAAACTACATCTCTTTCCTGAACCGTACGATGTTGAAATTAGGGCTTGCTCACGAAAAACGCAAAACAGATAATTCCGCTTTTATCGTTTATGAAGAACTGATACTTTTGTTGAAACGGTTTGCTCCGACATATCGAACTTTGTTCGACAATATGAGAACCCTGCACTTGGCTTTGGTTGCCCGTTTATATACTTTGGAAAAGATAGATACAACAGGTATCCGTTACGCCCATTTGACTGAAACATGTAAAAATTTTCATAATATGTTCAATCCTTATTCCAACTTTTTGGTAGCGGCGGACTTTTACCGGAAACTGGGTGATATTTTGTTTTATAAAAATCAAGCGTATGACAACTTTTTCCAAAAGCATAGATATTCTACTGAAATATTTTATAATAAGAGTTTGAGCCTTATACTGAAAGCGAACTGTAGTTCGTTTCATTGCACTGATGGCCGATGTGTCTATTTCTGCAACAAAGCATTGAATATAAAAAACAGGTTGAGTGCATCCAGGAACGTAAACAAACAAAAAATTACACCAAAGCCAGACAAATGCACTACCAAGGGAAAGCTTATCAAGAAACAATCAGAAATTTATTTTTCCTAGAAGATGATTTAAACAATGACACATTGCAATTTTATATCGCGTTAGAACGATTCAATATTACTTCCGGTATACTATATAAAGCGGAAAGCAACCTAAAATCAAGATATAGCGCCAGATCAACTTATCAGATAGACAAATACTTCAACAAACTAACGGAACAAAGATGAACGTCTTTGAACATCCATCTTTGTTCAAAGGTTCATCACTTCCTGTTCAAAAGTTTCCTTGTTTCCTATCGCCTTATTACGCATCTTGCTGCGATAATTATAAATCGTTGCCAAAGAATACCCCAAGAAATGGGCAATCCGATTACTATCAGTCACTCCCAGACGGATCAAAGCAAATATACGCAATTCCGTAGTCAGCAACTCGCCCGATTTGGGATATATTCTTCCTTCCTCTACCAATAACTCATTAAAAGAAGTAATGAAATGAGGAAATAACTCCAGGAAAGACTTATCAAACTCATTATAAAAATCCTTCCGTTCATCTCGTATGAACTGCTCGGATTTAATCGCTTTAAACAAATCGTCTATACGGGAGGCCATTGCCAGTTTCGCCAAAGAACGACGATAAAACTCCAACTTGTCCAGATAAATCACACATCTGTCCAAATAACGGGCAATGTATACTTCCTTGATCTTCCCCGTCTGTGCCAACTCAGCATTTACTTCCTGCATCTGTTGATTAGCCAGACTCAGATTACGGCGCATCACTGATAATTTCTTCATCCATCGGTACAGATAAAAAATAGCAGCAAGCAAAAATAAAGAAAGTAAACTGACACTGATTAAAAGAGTACGGGAAATCTGCCTCTCTTTCTCTTCTTTCAATTTATATGCTTTATCAATAATAGGAAAGAACTGCGTTACCTCAATAAACCGCAAACGGGCATTACAGGCTACCGCATCCTCCATTGAACAATTCAAATACTTATAGGCACGATCCAAATCACCTACCTCATACATCAGTTGAGCCAATTTCTGTAAGGATGCATATTCACGAATAGACGATTTCAAATCTGTAATAGCGGTCAAGGCCAGATAATAAATTTCTTTCTGAATATCTCCCCGCATATCGTAAGCCTCGGATAAAGTATAGTAAATATACCCTTTTTGCCGTTCATCCGGCGTTTCTTTCAATAGGTCCGACAATATAACCAAAGCAGAATCCACCTTGCCATTAATAATCTTTTTCTCGGCCCATACAATGCTCCTGTCTACACAAGGATCAGTAGCAATAAGAATAGAATCCCTGTAAGCATCGGTCTTTTTCAAATATTTCACTTTTTCGGCATCATTGGTGGTATAATCGGCCACCCAACCATAATAAGCCCGATAGGTCCGGTAATAATAAGCCAAAGTCTCCCGTTCCAATTCCAACGGGTCTACCCGCTCCAATTGTTCCAAAGCCTCGTTATACATTCCCATCACCCCCATCACCTCGGCACGGTTAATGACAATCTCATTCTTTAACTCCGGATGATTCAACAGAGGCAACAAATTCATTTTTCCATTAATATAATACAATGCGGAATCAGCTTGATAATGCAGATAAGCGTTAAACAAAGAACCGCAAAGTTCATATTTCTCCCTATTATCTTTAGAACGGTGAAGACGTTGCTTTAAATCCACAATCTCTTTTTCCTTCTGTACATGACAAGCGGTCTTATTATCTATGACCCGATCCAACCTTTTCAACACTTCTTCATTGCTGTTTTTATCAGCAAACAAAGGAGTTGTCAAAGTCAACAAAAACAATATAAAGAAATAGGTTACATTCTTCATCTTATATACTTATTATAGATTCACAAATATATAAATATAAGTAATTAGAATAAAGTTTTTCAACGAAAATATTTTCATTGACGTTTATATTTTCAGCAATACAGCAAAGACAAATGCGCCTAATTATCAATAAGTTGAATCTATAAAACATTTATATTTTTATTCTAGTACTCAAATCTCAGCTATTCCACTCCTACATTTGCAACATCCAAATGAAATGAAGATATAAACACTAATTTCTATATATTATGAAAAGAACATTCGCACTTATGGCATTACTCGCGTTATTCGGTTTGCAACACACAGTGTCCGCAGCCATAATTAAAAAAGTAGCCCCAACCTTCTGGTGGGCGGATATGAAGAATCCCGAACTACAGATCCTACTGTATGGCGACAATATTTCCTCCAGTGATGTAAGCATCTCTTCTAAAGACATTCTTCTGAAAGATGTTGTGAAACAAGAAAATCCCAATTACTTAATCTTATATATGGATTTATCGGAAGCTACTCCGCAGACTTTTCATATTACACTGAAACAAGGTAAAAAGCAAACTGTTGTGCCATATGAAATAAAACAGCGTAAGGCAGATGCTTCCAACGTGGAAGGCTTCAACTCGGGTGACGTATTATATCTGATTATGCCAGACCGCTTCGCCAACGGAAATCCCTCGAACGATGTCGTACCGGAAATGTTGGAAGCAAAGGTAGACCGTAACGATCCGTTCGCCCGTCACGGGGGCGACCTCGCAGGTATTGAAAATAATCTGGATTATCTCTCCAACTTGGGAGTTACGGCAATCTGGCTGAACCCCATACAGGAAAATGACATGAAAGAAGGATCCTATCATGGCTATGCCATTACCGATTATTATCAAGTAGACCGCAGATTAGGTAGCAATGAAGAATTCTGCAAGCTGGTAGAACAAGCACACAGCAAAGGAATGAAAGTTGTTATGGACATGATTTTCAACCATTGTGGCAGCGAAAACTATCTTTTCAAAGATATGCCTTCCAAAGACTGGTTCAATTTTAAAGGAAACTACACACAAACTTCTTATAAAACAGCGAGTGTACAGGATATCCACGCTTCTGATTATGAACGCAAGATAGCCGTAGACGGATGGTTTACAGAATCAATGCCCGACTTGAACCAACGCAACCGCCATGTAGCCCGCTATTTGATCCAAAGCAGTATCTGGTGGATAGAATATGCAGGGATTAACGGCATCCGTCAAGACACACATCCTTACGCAGATTTCGACATGATGTCAGAATGGTGTAAAGCCGTGACCGATGAGTACCCTGATTTCAACATAGTAGGTGAAACTTGGTTGAACAGTAATGTGCTGGTTTCTTTCTGGCAGAAAGACAGCAGACTGGCTGCTCCCAGAAACTCCAATCTCCGTACCGTGATGGATTTCCCGCTGATGGAACAAATGAACAAAGCCTTTGACGAAGAAACAACTGACTGGAACGGCGGATTATATCGTCTTTACGATTATCTTACTCAGGATTTGGTATATGCAGATCCGATGAATCTGCTCGTTTTCCTTGATAACCATGATACTTCACGCTTTTATTTAAATGAAGAAGCCACGCAAAATATTGACCGCTACAAACAAGCACTTGTATTCCTGCTGACCACACGTGGCATTCCCCAGATTTATTATGGGACAGAAATTCTGATGGCTGCAGATAAAGCCAATGGCGACGGTCTGTTACGTTGTGATTTCCCCGGAGGTTGGAAAAATGACCCACGCAACTGTTTCAATGAGGCTAACCGTACTCCGCAGCAAAATGAAGCCTTTACTTATATGCAGAAATTACTCCAATGGAGAAAAGGGAATGAAGTCATAGCCAAAGGCAGATTGAAACACTTCGCTCCCAACAAAGGGATTTACGTTTATGAACGAAAATACGGAAACAAATCGATAACGGTTCTCATGAATGGAACAGACAAAACGCAAACCATAAACCTGACTCCATACAAAGAAGTACTTCCAACAACATCAGCCCATGATGTTTTAACGGATCAAAATATCGACTTGAATAAAAACCTAACACTTCCGGGGCGTGAAATGCTAGTTTTAGAATTTTAAAACAACCAGTAAAAGCTTATAATTTAATACCAGTACATATTATGAATTTAAAAAAGAATCTTTCACTTATCGCATTTCTCTGTATCTCATTCATTGCAAATGCACAACAAAAACTGAACTCTCCGGATGGTAATCTGGAGATGACATTTACTCTAGATGGTCAGGGCACTCCCACGTATGAACTGACCTATAAACAAAAGGAAGTTATCAAACCCAGTAAATTGGGGTTGGAATTAAAAAAAGAAGACGCAAACGCCAAAACCGACTTCGAATGGACTGATAAAAAAGACATAGACAAACTGGACATCAAGACAAACCTTTATAACGGTTTCGAGATAAAGGATGTCCGGACATCTACCAACGATGAAACATGGCAGCCGGTATGGGGAGAAGAAAAAGAAATCCGTAACCATTATAATGAATTGGCGGTCACATTGAACCAGCCTGCCAATGACAGATTTATAATCATCCGTTTCCGCCTGTTCAACGACGGTCTGGGTTTCCGCTATGAATTTCCGCAGCAGAAGAACTTGAACTATTTCGTGATCAAAGAAGAACATTCACAATTTGCCATGGCAGGTGACCACACCGCTTACTGGATTCCGGGAGATTATGACACACAGGAATATGACTATACCGTTTCCCGCCTGTCGGAAATCAGAGGATTGTTTTCAAAGGCTTATACGGAGAACTCCTCGCAAACCGCATTCAGCCCCACCGGTGTACAAACTGCCCTGATGATGAAAACAGACGACGGTCTGTACATCAATCTGCACGAAGCAGCTTTGATAGACTATGCCTGCATGCACCTCAACCTGGATGACAAGAACATGATTTTCGAATCATGGCTGACTCCGGACGCACAAGGTGACAAAGGATATATGCAGACTCCCTGCACTTCACCATGGCGTACCGTCATCGTTAGTGATGATGCCCGCAACATTCTTGCCTCACGCATTACGTTAAACCTGAACGAACCTTGCAAAATAGCAGACACTTCCTGGATCAAGCCTGTGAAATACATCGGCGTATGGTGGGATATGATTACGGGAAAAGGCTCATGGGCTTACACGGACGACTTATCCAGTGTAAAACTGGGTGAAACAGATTACAACAAAACAAAACCTAACGGCAAACACTCTGCCAACACTGCCAACGTAAAACGTTACATTGATTTTGCATGCTGTCGGAGAAGTTGCGCAGGCGAAGCACGACCTTGCTGTCGTAAACCTCCATTTGCCAGCCCATGCCGCGATCAACAATATCGCCATACAGGCACTCTTCGCCAAAACCCGGAACGTTGATGTAGGTGACATTTCCCTCCTGTGCCAGGCCGTTTCCGTTTTCATAAACCCCCATGTGCAGGTGGCCAGAGAAATAGAACACTTTGGTGCCGCAATTTTTTAGGATGGAATCCAGCTGCTCTCCCTGCGGGCCAACATCGGAGCCCGGCCAGTGGGATACAAATTTGTCCTTCAGTTGGAAATGATTGAATACAAATGCGGGCTTGCCGCTTGCCGCCGCATCGGCCAGTTCGTTCTCAAGCCACCTTAGCTGCTCCTCTGAATGATAGGCTTGTATCTTGCTGTCCGCCTCCGTGGCCATGACGATCAGTTTATAGCCGTTGATCTCCTGGCTGAAATAGGCGTGTTCATGCTCATAGCCAAAAAAGGCGTTGTTATAATCCATAAAACGCTTATAATATTTTTCATATGCATCTGTTTTGCACAGCTCATGATTGCCAGGGGCAATCAGCACGTTATCTACAGTGAGATATTTGCGCATCAAGCCATATAGAAGCATGTATTCAATTTCCTGCGCGTTCATGGTGTTGTCGCCAACCATGACTAACGCATCAACCGGCGTTTCCGCACTCGAGAAATCCAGCATCGCCTGGCCATGGCCTTTGAAGCGGGCAGCGTTATTTCCCTCCATATGCCCATCTGAAATAATGCTCACATTTAAACGGATTTCATCCGGATTTTGTACCGTCATTTTGTTGACGGTAACGCCGCAAGGGAAAAAGATAAACAGCACCATAAATGCTGCCACCGCTCTCCGCAACAAGCCTACCAACAAACCTAACATAAAACTCCCTCCGATTCTTTGATAAATGTGTACAAATTGTAGTCTAAAAACAGATGAATTACAACATACAAATCAAAATTCATCATTTCACACAAGAGAACTTTGAAATATTTGTGCAAAATACTTTCAAAAGGGCCTGCCGCAAACATGCTTTGCAGCAGGCCCTTTGCATCATTTGGCTTTGTTTATTATCAGGCAATTAACACGCTATCATACGGATGGCCATCGATATGCCATAGACGATATCGTTGTAACTTCCAAAATCGTAATAGGAGGGCGCGGCCACGCTATAGAGCAAAAGGGAAAATACGATGCCAATAATTATGAGTATCGTATTGGCAATAAAGCCAATCAGTGCCCATTTGCCGATGGCATGCGCACAGCGCGGCTTCTGATCCTTCCAAACAAGGTAGAGGATCAGGCCAACAATGGGGAAAAAGAAGGCGAGCACATGAAAGCCTGCGCTGGGGCGATCCTCCTGCTGTGGATAGGGCTGCTGGCCATAGGGGTACTGATAGTATGGGGGGTGATAGGGTTGCTGTTGGCTTTGGTAGGGCTGCTGCGTGCCAGGGGGCGGTGCAGGCGGGGTAACGGTAGCGCCGCATCGCGCACAAACAACGGCATTGTCCGCCAGCGGAGCACCACAATTTCTGCAATACATAAATACGCTCCTTTTATTTTTCAATATCTGAATGATATGAAAGAAAATCTCTTCGCCTGTATCATAGCATGCGTCAAACGGAAATTCAACAGAATTTCTGTGGAACAAAACATTACTTGTTGAAAGTGGGCAATTTGCGGCGAAAGGAAGCGGCGCGTTACCATCTGCTGATTCCGCCGCGCTGTAGAGCGCCGATCAGCTTTTCCCGCAGTGGCGCGTAATCCGGCTCCAAGGTGTCGAGCAATTCCTTGATACGCTGCCGGTGCGTTGCGCCATCCACCGGACAGAGGCTTTTAACGACCGGAAGCTGTGTGCGCTTCACAAGGGATTCAATTTCTCGCTCCCTGGTAAAAATGAGCGGACGGATCATCGTTAGATCTTTGCGCGACAGGTAGGAAACGGGGGAAAAACACTCGATAGCCCCGCTGCCAAGCAAGTTCATCATCAGCGTTTCCGCCGCATCA
>ENA-OPSG01001628-OPSG01001628.1-human-gut-metagenome-genome-assembly--contig:-NODE-1628-length-10008-cov-3.049332_pt1 | contig 10008 bp, 9 predicted proteins | sample MGYA00241454_ERZ501900 | MGnify/ENA primary metagenome ERZ501900 (study PRJEB25962, sample SAMEA2042225) | human gut metagenome | biome: human gut; feature: human-associated habitat; material: faeces... | reverse complement strand
TTCCAATCCCCAGTCTTCTGTATACTGCCCCGGAACACACGGACATGTTACGTTACATCCCATAGTGATCACTACGTCCGGTTTTGGAATGTCTGACAACAGTTTATTGTACTGTGTCTCTTCCATATCAATCCCATATATCTGTTTCATAAGCCTGACTGCATCCGGATTGATCTGTTTTTTTAATTTTGTACCCGCAGAATAACTTTCAAATACGTCAGATGCCAGCAGTTTCCCAAGTGCTTCTGCCATCTGGCTCCGACAGGAATTGTGTACACATACAAATGCCACTTTTGGTTTTCTCTCATAGGTTTGCTTACTCATTCTCTTCTCCTTCTCTTATAAAAATACAGACTGAAACAAATTAAACAAGTATCCCACCATCACGATTCCAGTCGTACAGATTGTTGCAAATGCTGCCAGCAATTTTGGTTTGACTGCTTTTCGCAGCATGATCATAGACGGCAGACTTAACGTTGTCACAGCCATCATAAAACTTAAAATTGTTCCAAGCTGTGCTCCCTTTGAAAGAAGCGCTTCTGCTACCGGTATCGTTCCAAAAATATCTGCATACATCGGAACTCCCACCAGAACTGCCAGAATCACTCCAAACGGATTGTCATTTCCGAGAATTTTTTCAATCCATTGTTCCGGAATCCAGTTGTGGATCACAGCTCCGATCCCGACTCCGACCAAAATATATGGACCTTCCGAAAGGTCGTTTCTACTTGTGTCTTTGCATACAGTAGTCGATCCTTTTTTGTCAGTTTCGGCGCTTCTATCTCTATGCCAGATGCATTTCTGATAAATTCCTCTACATATTTTTCCATATGTAATTTTTCAATGATCGTTCCTCCGAGCACCGCCACAATAATTCCCAGCACTACATATACAACAGCCACCTTTCCTCCAAAGATGCTCATAAGAAGGACAAGACTCCCCAGATCGACCATCGGGGAAGAAATCAAGAAAGAAAATGTCACACCAAGAGGCAGCCCTGCGCTTGTGAATCCCATAAATAGCGGAATCGAAGAGCAGGAGCAAAACGGAGTGACAGTTCCTAAAAGTGCAGCGACCATATTTGCCCCGCTTCCATGAAAACGCCCCCAAATTTTTTTGCTTCTTTCCGGTGGAAAATAACTTTGAATATAGGAAATGACAAAAATCAGCAGACACAGCAAGATCGCAATTTTGATCAGATCATACAGAAAGAATAAGATGCTTCCACCTGCCCTTGATGAAAGGTCAAGACCTGCCACCGCAAGTCCATTCCCAATCAGTTCCCTGAGCCACTGCATGCCAAGTACTTGATTTTGAATAAATTCCCATATTTCTTTCACAAATTCCATATAGCCCTCTCCCATTCATACATTTAAATATATCGATATATTCTCAAAAAATGTGTCACTTGCAGCACAAACGAAGTTTCTGCTGCATTGACCACCTCTATTTTATTTTAAAAATCGTATAATTTCATCTTTTTTAGCCATTCGCCCAGACACAACTAACTTCCCGTCAATCATGAGCGAAGGAGCCGACATGACTCCGAGCTTTACAATTTCCAATAGATCTTCCACTTTTTCTACTTCTGCGTCACATCCGGTCTCCGCTACGGCTTCCCGCACATGTTCATACAATTTATCACAAGTTTCACATCCTGCACCAATCACTTTAATCTTCATGCGCTTTCTCCTTTAATTTCTCAACTTCATTTCAGTTCCTACGTGTTCCTGCCATGCTGAAAGGATCTTCTTGATAATCATCGGTCCTATTTTGGAAATAAACACTAATTGTGACTTTTCAAATGCCTCCGATTTTTTATAATCTATCAGTGTTCCTACTACATCCACCTGCGTCCACCCGGTTTCCGTCAAATTGCAAAATCCTTTCACGCGATGGACATCTGGTGCGATCACAGTTAAAAATTCATTCAGCTTTTGCCGATCAATTTGCCCGTCATACTCCATAAATATAGATTTTGGTTTTGTTTCTACGGAATTCGTCGTCTCTTCACCTTCTGCCCACTCATAGATCAGCAGATCTTTCTTTAAAAAAGAATCATCTATCTGCCCGTTAGCACTTGTCTTCATTTCGCAGACCGGATTGATTTCTCTGATTTTCTCCTCGACCTTCTCAATCTGTTTTTCACCGACAAGATCTGTCTTTGTGATCACTGCCAGGTGACAGTGTTTTAACTGGCGAAAAGCAGTCTCTTCCTCTTTGACCTGTTCTAGAAAATTTACCGCATCCACAAAACAGATGACTCCTCTGAAATCATATTCTTTTCCAGATACGATCTTAGCTGCCTCCAAAATCTCCTGCACATTCGAAGGATCCCCCCATCCGGAACTCTCCACGAACAAATACTCAAAATCCTGTGCCGCCATCTCAGCCAACGCCTGCACAAAATTCAGCTTCAGGCAGGAACAGAAGATCGATCCTCGGTTTATCTCCACCATCTGAATCTCGTCATTTCGTAAAATGGTTCCGTCGATTCCCAGCTTCCCAAATTCATTCTGGATAATCCCAATCCGATGTCCTTTCAATATCTCCAAAAGCTTTAACAGCACTGTTGTTTTCCCTGATCCTAAAAATCCTGTCAAAACATATAATTTCGTGTCTGCTCTATACATAATCTCCCTCCTTGTATGATACAAAATCTTTTTCGCTTGTGATCCGGCTTTCTGCCTCCTGTCATCTGTCCTTTTCGCAGTCACAATCCACGATGTTTGAAAACCCATCGGGGATCATCAGTTTCCCGACTGTTTTGTATATCTCGTTCATCTTCTCTCTGTTTAAAGAATAATGTGTCCACTTTCCTTCTTTTCTCGGAACGACCAGCTCCATATCTGTCAGGAGCTTCATATCATGCGATAATGTTGGTTGTGTGATCTGAAATTCCTCTAGAATCTTACACGCACAAAGCTCACCGTTGGACAGCATATTGATGATCTTCAGACGTTTCGGATCCGAAAATACTTTGAAAATCTTTGCATATTCTATGTAATCTATTCCCATGCACTCCCTCCTCTCATCACACATTGATTATTTTCTATGTTTACAGAATACATCTTATATAGAATTTTGTCAATATGTCATCATTAAAATACATGCTTTTAAATAAAAACAGGATAAAAGCTTGCACAACTATGCGCCGTCTTTTATCCTATTTCCATATATATTCTTTGATATTAATAAAATTTACTTTAATATTTTATTGCTGCAAATAAGACTGTTCAAAAAGCAACTCTTGTGCATTGACCTCTGTACCGTCTATTGGCAATTTCTCATACAATCCATTTGGCTTCATCTTCCTTGCCTTTTTATTATCCGACAGCATCGTAATAAACATCTCTTCTATCCGGACCTTTAACTCTTCTGACTCTATCGGTATTGCAACTTCCACACGTTTCACCGTATTTCTAGTCATAAAATCTGCCGATGCAATATATATTTTTCTTCTTTCCTCTATGCCAAATATATATATTCTAGAATGTTCCAGATAACGTCCAACAATGCTTCTTATCTCGATATTTTCTGTGTATCCCGGAATCCCTGCTGCCAGACAGCAAATCCCACGAACGACCATATCAATTTTTACTCCTGCCTGAGATGCTTCGATTAACTTATCAATAATCTTTTTATCTGTCAAAGAATTCATTTTGAATCCAATATATGCCTTCTCATTTTGTCTGGCATGAGCAATTTCTTCGTCTATCATTTCCAGCACTCGATTTTGAAGACATTTCGGTGCCACAAGAAGTTTTTCTGACTGTTCTACGACTTCTCCCATCACCAACGCCTGAAATACTTGTCTTGCATTTTCACCAATCTGCGGATTCGCTGTCATAACCATCAAATCCGTATAAAGTTCTGCTGTTTTCTCATTATAGTTTCCTGTTCCAACCTGCGTCAGATACTGAATTTCATCATGATGCTTTCGTGTCACCAGACACAATTTCGAGTGTACTTTATACCCAGGTAATCCATAAATCACATTACACCCTGCATATTCCAGTCTTCTCGACCACTCTATATTATTTTCTTCATCAAAGCGCGCACGAAGTTCTACCAATACGGTCACTTCTTTTCCATTTTCTGCTGCTTCCACCAATGTTTCTACAATTTTTGAATTTTTGGCGACCCTGTACAATGTGATTTTAATCGATAATACTTCCGGATCATTTGCTGCTTCTCTTAAAAATTCGATATATGGCCGGATACTTTCAAATGGAAACGATAACATTCTGTCTTTCTCCAAGATCTGCTCTATGATGCTTTTTTTCATATCGAACATTGCGCTTGGCTGCGGCACTCGTTTCTGAAAAAACAATTCTTCCTTTTTGCGAAGCGCATCCTGAATTTGAAATACATATTTAAAATCCAATGGCGAAGCGCTGTAAAATACCCTTTTCTTTTGCAAACCGAGATTTTCACATAATGTATCTACAACTTTTTCATCTACATTTCGTGTCATACTCATCGTCAGTGGACTTAGTTTTTTCCTTTTACTGATCAATTCTGACATAATATCACGATAATCTAAATCATCGTCATACAAATCCGCCGCATCAATATCCGCACTTCTTGTAATTTTCAAAAGTGTTTTTGACTTCACAATATAATGTGGATATACTTTTTCTACGAAATGCAAAATCAATTCTTCTGTAAGCATGTAGGTTCCTTCTCGAAACGGACTCTTAATCAAGCGTGGAAACACATTGTTGCTGCAAGGAATAATTCCTACCTTATCCTTTTTATTCTTTTTTCCAAGCAGTACAGCCACATAAATATCATTATTTTTCAGGAACGGAAAAGGTGCGTTCTTTGATATTAACATCGGTGAAATCAATGGAGCTATTTCTGAATCAAAATATCGTTCTAAATAATCGGATTCTTTTTTCGACAACATATTGAAATCTACAATGCTAATATTTTCTGCTTTCAGTTCATTCCTCAGAAGTGTATATGTATAATCTTTTCTTTGGAGTAGTTTTTTCATATCATCCAATACAGCTTTTAACTGTTCTTCCGCTGTCATATTTGTTTTATTATCTTTCAAGGTCGGCTGCAATGCCATCTGATCTACCAGACTTCCAACTCGTACTCTTATAAATTCATCCAGATTGCTCTGAAATATCGATAAAAATGTCAGGCGCTCACATAATGGCACAGACTTATCCTCTGCCTCCTCCAATACTCTTTCATTGAACTTCAGCCATGATAACTCTCTATTTACATATGGTAGACTTACATTCTTCCTCATCACTTTTTCTCCTATTCTTTTCCTTATTTTTTCTTTTGTGGTGCAATGATCCTCTTGCATAAATATCCTTCTCTTACACCGTAATTGCTGACTACAATTTCATCGGCAGCAAACAAACGGAAGATATGCTGCAGAATCATAATCCCTGGAATGATCGTGTGAATACGATTCGGCTCCAGCTTTAAAATAAGATCGATCGCTCTCCTGTCCGCTTGATACAGCTGAGAACATAACTGATCCAACTGCTTTCTGGAAACCGTATGACATTCTGGTGGAAGAGCATATAATTTCTTTGCGATCCGCAAAACTGCCCTTGCAGTTCCACCAACACAAACTAGCGGGGAACACTTTTTATAGGTAAACATCTTTTGCTTTCCAATTTCAGCAGATATCGATTTTTTTAATCTTTTCAGCGACCCCTCCCCAGGCACGATATGTTTCACACACTCTTTATACAGGCTCAGGGAACCAACAGGAAAACTTGCAGCATCCAGTACCTCTCCGTTTTCAAAGGGAACAACTTCTGTGCTTGCTCCACCAATATCGATAAATGCACCGCTTGATAACTTTACATCCTGCATGGCCCCTGTATACCCAAAAAATGCTTCTTCTTTTCCACTGATCACTTCCACATCGTATCCTGTCCTCGCTTTAATTGCCGATACAGCCTCCGCAGTATTTTGAATGTTCCGAAGAGATGCCGTCGCAAATACTGCAACATGATTGATATTTAATGATTCTAGAATTTCTCTAAATTCTAAAAGGCCGGTATATGCACATTCAATTCCTTCCGGAGATAATTTTTTATTTTCTACATACCCTGCCAATCCTGCCATAATTTTTTCCTTGAAAAGAATACGGAACACTGTTCCGTCAACCTCATAGACAGTAACCCTCATGGAATTCGATCCAATATCCATAATCGCCTGTTTCATCTATATTTCTCCTTCTATATAAAATTTTTCCACAAATGAGAACATACAGGTATTGCAAATCACAATACTTTTCTTTCATTGACTGTAAACTTAAAATGCATCCCCAGCATCTCCGAAGCTCTCCTGCACATCAACATTCGTTCTGTGAAAATTTCAAAATAGTCTAAAATAGAACATGTTTCTTCATCCAATTTTAAATTCAAATGTATCTCTTTTTTCTCAGGGTTCGCTGCAAGTTCTGTTGAAAGCACACCATAGTTCACCCGGTCATGAATGTCAAAACTTGATTTCTTTTTATTCCGTACGCGGTTTCTGCGTACATCGGTTTTGTCTGCCAAAATAATTGCTGCTGACACTGCATTTACCGCAGTTCCAGTTTCTTCATCATGGTTTCCAATTGCAGAAATCACAACTGAAATATCTTCTGCATCCATTCCAAGACTCCTTAGGATCTGCATTGCCATAATTGCTCCACTGTGTGCGTGATCCGAGCGATTCACACAATTCCCTATATCATGCATAAATCCTGCAATTTTACACAATTCTATCTCTCTTTTTGAGTAGCCCAATACTTCTAACAGCTCTGCTGCCCGTTCAGCTACAATCACAGCATGTCTCTGCGAATGATCTGTATAGCCAAGAACCCCCAGTATTTCATTTCCCATTGTAATATACTGATTAATTTCTTTGTTTTCCCTTATGTCCCGATACGTTAAATTCAATTTTTTGCCTCTGTCTTTCTACATTCTTTGTATTGCATCCATAGCTAATTCTGACCGTTCACATTCTTCTGCATTGAATGTGATTTGATAACAGAATGGACTTTTCTTCATATGCTCCGACGCATAACTCAATCCATTTGTCTGCTCATCCAGATATGTATTTACAAAGGATCTTCCTCGGATAAAATTCATCGCCTCTGTTTCAATTAATCCTCTTGCAAATAACTCATCGATTTTCGCATGCAATTCTTCTTCATTTTTATACCGCTCTTCTTCATCAGAATCGATCAACTGTTCTAAATTATCAATAATCGGGCGCATTAATGGTGAGATTTTCTCTTGTTCTGTTCCCGGAAGATAACCGATATCGTCATCAATGCTTCCTGCAGGAAATACTGACCGACATTTCTTGGGGACACACCGTACGGTTTACTTTTTTTATATTGCAATGGAACTACTTTTGTTCCATCAAAACGTCCAAGCTGTACTTTTTTCGTAGATTGATCTGCTTTTAAGATCAGAAACTGATTCATCTCCGGCATGACTTGATGACGAATCCCATCTTCTCCCATTTGATAAATATATTCCGGTTTGATTCCTTTCTTTTTGAGCTCTTTAAAATGCTCTTCCTCTACATAAACTTCCATCCTTCCACTATACTGTTCTTCTTTCTTTGCTATTCTGTCTGTTGTATAATCCTGAGCTGTGATAGAAAGCATCTGCGCCTTGATTCTAAGAAGCATATCTTTTGTGACCAAAATAGTCTGTTCTTCCGGATAATCTTTTTGAAGTCCCAAACATACCTTTAATATCCGACTGTCCATCTTATCTTCAGGCATATCCGGTGGAAGTTGCATATCAACATAATTTTTTTCTATCCGGATGATTCCTCCCTGCTCCGTATCTACACCCGCTACAAGATTGCCTTGTACCCGAAGATTTTCCAAGTGGCGAATCGCTTCTCTGGCATTTCTCCCCTTTTCCTTCTCAGAATTTTTTAATCCATCAAGTTCTTCCAATACTGCCATTGGAATCACTACTTCATTATCTTCAAAATTCAAAATTGCCTCGGGTGCATGAATCAAAATGTTCGTATCCATTACATATATTTTTCTCATAGTTATCTTCCTCATATAATCAATGACTCTCACATCTATCTTGTTATGCACATTCGATTTTCTGATTATATTGTGCACACTGTAACAAAAAATTATAATCACACTCTAACACTTCAGACATCTCTGAAAACAAATAGCACTCCGCTTCTTTCAACCATCTTGCATCACCGAGCGAAATGTGATTTTTTTGTCGTTTTCTTCGATACATCTTGATCAACTGAATCAACATTACCGCATCATCTTCCCGGACAGCCTGATTTTGTATATCCATTCTTTTTTGTGGATTTCTGTAACAGATCAGTTGTTCTGCCGGTTCTATACAAAAGATTTTTTCTAATTCTTTCTTTGTCTTTAGCGGTCGTACATGCATCTCTATTTTATCTATCGGAATATATACTACTTTCACGTTACTTTGAATCGGTTTCAGCCTGTAATAATATTTTTTCATTTTATTCATTTCTATTTGACAAATATCTTCTACTTCACATACTCCCTCTGGACAATGTACTACTTTTTCACCTATATGATATGTTTTCAATCTTAGCACCTCCAAAAAGGCTCTGTTCCATACAGAAACAGAGCCATCAAAAAACTATTCCTTAGACTTGAACCATAAAACAGCTTTTCTTTCTACATCTCCCATTAAATTTGTTCGTACCAAAGCTGTTTCACACATATACCTATCTCCTTCCAACAATCACTCTCTCTTTTTTCAAAATATCACACCGTTTCTATCTTTATCTACCTTACTAATGTAAATTTTAGATAAATATTTTGTAAAGTTCATTTTGGGCAATCAAATAGGCGCCCATTTCTGAACGCCTTACCATACTCTATATCTACAACTATTGATATCATTTTTTATTTCTTTATTTCAGATTACTAACCTTGCTTATAAATATAATCCACTTAAAAAAAGCTTCTAAGCTTTCTACATCGTTTTTTGTAGCAGTACAATAGTTTCACAGAACATATTTTATCGCAAGGCTTTTAAAAATGGAATAGATTTTACCAAACGACAGTTTTCAAAAAACTTATCTGTCAAAAATTAATTTCTCCCACGGTTCATATCCTGCCATGTAGCCGAATTCTTCCTCATTTCTGAATCCTTCAAGAAGTTTTTCTTTTACACCATCTAATATAGCTTCATCAATATCTCTGAACTTCATATGCTTATATAAACCGGACTTTCTAAAATCATACATAGTACCCACATTATCAAGAAGATGTTTTACCACCTTATATGTTCCCTCTACATCTTTCCCTGCACATACAATATCAAGCATTGGCGAATACTCATTATATTTTCCCATTTCCAATGTATGTGCAACTGCCTGTACCTTCCCTGGCAAAAATCTCGCATAACCGATATCATTTTCCCGCAATGCCAGTCCCGCCATTGTGGAAAGAACAAAATTAAGTGTACTAAAGCCGGAAAAAATAATATTTTCATATTTTTCTGCCTTGGTGTAATCCTTCTTACGTAAATAAAATCCAAATAAGGAATCTGCTGCATGATGCTGTATCTCTTCATTCTCATCATGTAGTGCCAGCTCATACCATGCGTTAATCTGCTTATCATATTTTTCCTGATTCGTGCATTTATCCGTTATTCTTCTTGCATCAAGCATTACCGCAGTCTGCCAGATAAGCATGTTACAATTCGGATATTCCTTTATAAGTCTCAATGCCCATTCATAAGTCTTTTCATAGCCTTCTTCTGAAAACATCCTGTCCATCTTCCTGATAATTTCTTCGATTTCAGTATCTGAAAGTTTTTCATGAAAAGAAAGTAATGTATCAAGTGAAATATCAAGCAGTCTTGCAATTGGTGCCAGCAGTTCAATATCCGGCTTGGAATTACTATTCTCCCATTTGTTTACAGCCGGTGTCGTCACGCCTAATCTGTTTGCCATCTCCTCCTGCGTCATACCAGCTTCTTTTCTATATTTTTTTATAACAACGCC
>ENA-OPSG01001627-OPSG01001627.1-human-gut-metagenome-genome-assembly--contig:-NODE-1627-length-10015-cov-9.498795_pt1 | contig 10015 bp, 8 predicted proteins | sample MGYA00241454_ERZ501900 | MGnify/ENA primary metagenome ERZ501900 (study PRJEB25962, sample SAMEA2042225) | human gut metagenome | biome: human gut; feature: human-associated habitat; material: faeces... | reverse complement strand
CACTTATACCGGTGTGTTTTCCGATATCCGCAATCTGTTTGTCGGCTTGCCCGAAGCGAAGATACGTGGATATAAGGCGGGACGCTTCTCCTTCAACGTCAGTGGCGGACGCTGCGAGGCTTGCCAGGGCAACGGCTACAAATGCATTGAGATGAATTTCCTGCCGGATGTGTATGTGCCTTGCGAGGTGTGCCACGGCAAACGCTATAACCGCGAGACGCTGGAAGTGCGCTTTAAAGGCAAGTCCATTGCCGATGTGCTGGATATGACCATCAACCGTGCGGTGGAGTTCTTCGAGAATGTGCCCCAGATATTGAATAAGATTAAGGTTATCCAGGAAGTGGGATTGGGCTATATCAAGCTGGGACAGTCCTCCACCACGCTCTCCGGAGGTGAGAGCCAGCGCGTAAAGTTGGCTACGGAACTCTCCAAGCGTGATACGGGCAAGACACTCTATATCCTCGACGAACCTACCACCGGACTTCATTTTGAAGATATCCGTGTACTGATGAATGTACTGAACAAACTTGTTGACAAAGGAAACACCGTCATCGTCATAGAGCATAATCTCGATGTCATCAAGATGGCGGACTACATCATTGATATGGGTCCCGAAGGTGGCAAGGGGGGAGGGGAACTCCTCTCCTGCGGAACACCCGAAGAGGTGGCGAAGAGCGAGAAAGGCTATACTCCGAAATTCCTGCGTGAAGAGCTGGGGGATAATTACTAATTTTGTAACTTGTTATGGTGAAAATTAATAAGACGAATGCAGCGCGGTTGCTCGACAAAGCCAAGATAGCCTATGAACTCATTCCCTACGAGGTGGATGAGAACGATTTGAGCGCCGTACATGTAGCCGCCAGTTTGGGCGAGGACATCAACTGCGTGTTCAAGACACTTATTCTTCACGGCGATAAATCCGGCTACTTTGTCTGCGTCATCCCGGGTGAGCACGAAGTGGATTTGAAACTGGCGGCAAAGGCATCGGGCAACAAGAAGTGTGACCTCATTCCGGTTAAGGAACTTTTACCTCTGACTGGCTACATCCGCGGAGGCTGTTCGCCCATCGGCATGAAGAAGTCTTTCCCTACCTATATCCATGAAACGTGCCTGCGGTTTCCGTATATCTATATCAGTGCCGGACAACGTGGTTTGCAGCTTAAACTGGACCCGAAGGATTTGGTAAAAGAAGTGCGTGCAGAAGTTTGTGTTCTTTTTAATGAATAAATCTTCTATTTCTGCCGAGATATTTTAATTTTATAAGGAAATATTCAATAGAATTTATATATTTGCAGGAATTATTCAAGAAATCAATCCAATTACTAATTCTAAAAACTAATTTTTATGTTCAACAAACACCCTAAAGGTCTGATTGCCGCATCCTTTGCTAATTTGGGCGAGCGTTTCGGCTTTTATACCATGATGGCCATTCTTGTACTTTTTCTGCAAGCCAAGTTCGGACTGGATGGAAAAGAGGCAGGTTTGATCTACTCAACATTTTATTTTTCTATTTACATTCTTGCATTGATAGGTGGTATTATTGCCGACAGAACCCGTAATTACAAAGGTACCATCTTTACTGGCATTGTCTTGATGGCGGTAGGCTACTTGATGCTTGCCATCCCGTCTCCTACACCGGTTGTCAATAAAACCTTGTTTTTGGTGATTACTTGTGCGGCCTTGTTTGTCATTGCTTTCGGAAATGGTCTTTTCAAGGGAAATCTTCAAGCGCTGGTAGGGCAGATGTACGACAATCCCCAATATTCCAGCATGCGTGATTCTGGTTTCTCCTTATTCTATATGTTCATCAATGTAGGTGCCATCTTTGCTCCGTTTGCCGCAGTAGGCGTACGTAACTGGTGGCTGTCCACATTCGGCTACAATTATGATGCCGACCTGCCTGCCCTTTGCCACGGACATCTGGCAGGAACGCTGACTCCCGAAGCTGTGGACACTTATAGTGCACTGGCAACGAAAGCCACTATTTCCGGAACACCCGTAACGGATATGACGGTATTTGCCAATGAATATCTGAACGTGTTTACCACCGGTTTCCATTATGCATTCGGTGTAGCTATCTTGGCTATGGTTCTTTCTTTGGTAATTTTCGTCATCAACAGAAAGAAATTCCCCGATCCCAGCAAGAAGGTGGCTGCAAAAGCGGGCGATGCCACTGCAGTGGAGATGAGCGCACAAGAGGTAAGACAGCGCATGTATGCATTGTTTGCCGTATTCGGTGTGGTAATTTTCTTCTGGTTCTCGTTCCATCAGAATGGGTTGACACTGACGTATTTTGCCAAGGAATATACAGATTTGAATTTATTCGGCATGGCTATTTCAGCTGAGCTGTTCCAGTCTTTGAACCCGATTTTCGTTGTATCTCTGACACCGGTCATCATGGCTGTCTTTGCAGCACAGCGTGCCAAGGGTAAAGAGCCTTCCACTCCGCGGAAGATTGCCATCGGTATGGGTATTGCTGCCACCGGCTTCCTTATAATGGCTATCGGTTCTTATGTAAGCAACTTGCCGATGCACAAGGATATAATCGCTTTGGGTACCTCTCCGGTGAAGGTGACTCCGCTGTTGCTGATGGTTACCTATCTGATATTGACTGTTGCCGAATTGTACATTTCTCCGTTGGGCATTTCATTCGTGTCCAAGGTGGCTCCTCCCAAATATCAGGGTATCATGCAGGGCGGTTGGCTCGGCGCTACTGCCATTGGTAATCAGTTGCTCGTTATCGGTGCTATCCTTTACGAAAGTATTCCTATCTGGATGACGTGGACGGTATTTGTAGTAGCGTGCTGCATTTCGATGTTCACCATGCTGTTCATGCTGAAATGGCTTGAAAAGGTGGCGAAGTAATCGGAAACGAAAGATAAAACTAAAGGCTGCGCAATGTTCGTAATGAACTGCGCAGCCTTTAGTTTTTGGAGGGCTTTTAATGCCGGGACTCAGATTTCCAGTCCCATGATGTAGTCATTCATGTAATATCCGTTTCCTATCGGGAAATCCCCTTCACGGAGTTTCCGCATTCCCATATGTTCGTAAAACTGCAGTGCCTTGTTGTTACGGTTCACATTCAATTCCATCAGACAAGGGCCGGGATGCACTTTCTTGATGTACTTGATGGCTTCGCGAAAGAGGAAACTGCCGCAATGTGCACCCTGGTAATAGGGGAGTACATAAATCTTTTGCAGGTGGAATAAATCTTCTCCTTGCTGCTGTACGGACACATAGCCCGCCGCTTCACATTCTTCGTAAGCCAGGAAATAGACGTGGCCTTCCTCTTCCATTTGCTTACGGATATTGTCCAATGAATACATCCATTCCATCATGTAGTCGGTCTGCTCGGGAGTAAGGATATCCTTATACGTGACGGGAAATATTTGCTGCGCAAGTTTCTGAATCAGTGCGCAGTCTGCTGTCGTTGCTTTTCTTATGGTAAACATATCGGTTGTATTTATACTGTTTGGGGTGTAAAGTTAAGCCTTTTTTGTGAAACAATCGTTATCTTTGCAGACCGTTACCGAACTAACTAATTCTGATTTTAAAAATTATGGCATTTACGAGCAACATTATGATTGTCCGCCACAGATTGCTGAAGGAACTGGTAAAGCTGTGGAATAACAACGAACTTGTGGATAAAATAGACCGGCTGCCTATCGAGCTGAGTCCGAAGAGGTCCAAGCACGCGGGACGCTGCTGTGTGCACAAAGAGCGCGCGGTGTGGAAGTACAAGTCATTGCCGCTTCTGGGACTCGATATGGAGGATGAGACGGATGAGTTGACCCCCTTGTCGGAGTACGCTGCCCGTGCACTGGACAGAGCGGAAAATGGCAGGCCGAAAGACAATATCATGTGTGTGATTGACGAAGCTTGTTCGGCATGTGTGCAGATTAACTACGAGATTACGAACCTCTGCCGCGGATGTACGGCACGCAGTTGCCAGGTAAATTGTCCCAAGAAGGCAGTGCATGTCAAGGAGAGCGGTCAGGCATGGATTGACCATGATGCGTGTATCAGTTGCGGCATCTGCCATAAGAGTTGTCCCTACCATGCCATTGTTTATATTCCCGTACCTTGTGAGGAAGCTTGTCCCGTGAAAGCCATCAGTAAGGATGAGAAGGGGATAGAGCATATTGACGAAAGCAAATGTATCTATTGCGGAAAGTGTCTCAATGCATGTCCATTCGGAGCAATTTTCGAAATATCGCAGGTGTTCGACGTGTTGCACAGAATCCGCAAGGGTGAGCAGGTGGTGGCTATCGTGGCTCCGTCCATCCTGGGGCAGTTCAAGACGACTATTGAACAAGTATATGGCGCATTGAAACAAGTCGGTTTTACGGATGTCATCGAGGTGGCTCAGGGAGCGATGGATACCGTCAGCAACGAGGCGCACGAGCTGATTGAGAAGCTGGAGGAGGGTCAGAAGTTTATGACGACTTCCTGCTGTCCGTCTTATATAGAGCTGGTGAACAAGCATATTCCTGCCATGAAGCCTTACGTGTCGGGCACCGGTTCACCGATGTATTATGCTGCCCGCATTGCTAAAGAGAAGTATCCGGATGCGAAGGTGGTCTTCATAGGTCCTTGCGTTGCCAAGCGCAAAGAGGCGCAGCGCGACGAGGCGGTGGACTTTATCATGACTTTCGAGGAGGTGGCTTCCGTGCTTGCCGGGCTGGATATTCAGATGGAGCAGGCAAAGCCCTATTCCATGAGTTTTACTTCCGTGCGCGAGGCGCATGGTTTTGCGCAGGCAGGAGGCGTGATGGGTGCCGTGAAAGCCTATCTGAAGGAAGAGGCAGATAAAATCAATGCCGTACAAGTGGCTAATCTGGATAAGAAGGCTATCGGTGCGTTGCGTGCTTACGCCAAGTCGGGCAAGGCTCCGGGGCAATTTATTGAAGTGATGGCTTGCGAGGGCGGTTGTATTACCGGGCCATGTTCGCATAATGAAATAACTGCCGGAAAGCGCCAGCTGACGCAGGAGTTGGCAAAGAGGAAAGAGACGTATTAACCCTTTGTCCGTTTATATGAAGCATTTGATTGACAAACTGTGGAGCAATCGCAGGCTGGATGCCGAAGAGTATAAAGCCTTGCTTCTTTGCCGGGACACAGAACTTGCAGCCTACCTGCAGGAGCTTGCCCGGGAAGAAGCGCTTGCCCGCTTTGGCAATAAAATCTTCATTCGCGGACTGATTGAGATAACCAACCGTTGCCGCAATAACTGCTACTATTGCGGCATACGGAAGGAGAACCGGAACATAACCCGTTATGAGCTGACGCAGGAGGAGATTCTTTCGTGTTGCCATGAAGGCTATCGGTTGGGCTTCCGTACCTTTGTGCTGCAAGGGGGCGAAGCGCCGGCGGTGAAGGATGAGGGGATGGTGGAGACAGTTGCCGCCATCCGGCAATCCTTCCCGGATTGTGCCATTACCTTATCTTTGGGCGAAAAATCGCGGGAAGCCTACGAACGTTTCTTCCTGGCAGGTGCCAACCGCTATCTGTTGCGGCACGAAATCTGCAACGAAGGGCATTATCACCGGCTTCATCCTGCGGAGATGTCCCTTTCCCATCGGTTGCAATGCTTGGACTGGCTGAAAGAGATAGGCTATCAAGTGGGAACCGGAATCATGGTAGGCAGTCCTTACCAGACGGTGGACCATCTGGTAGAAGATATTCTCTTCATCGAACGGTTTCAGCCGGAGATGATAGGCATGGGACCTTTTCTTCCGCATCACGATACTCCGTTTGCCTCTTTTCCGCCGGGAGATATGGAGTTGACGCTGAAGTTGCTTTCTATCTTCCGGCTGATGCATCCCGCGGCACTGATACCTGCTACCACTGCCCTGGCCACACTTGCTCCGGACGGACGGGAACGGGGAATATTGGCTGGCGCCAATGTCGTGATGCCTAATCTTTCGCCTTCTCATCAGCGGACGAAGTACTCCCTTTATGATAACAAAGCTTCTGCGGGTGCCGAAGCGGCAGAAGGTTTGCAAAAATTGGAGGAACAACTGAAAGGGATAGGCTACGAGGTATCAAAAGAGAGAGGAGATTATGAGAATGGAGAATTGACCGTTGATAATTGATAATTTTCAAATCTTCATTCTTTATTTTAATTACCAATTGTCAATTTACGAAGTGTATAACATAAAGTCAAGACAAGCAGAAGAATTCATCAATCACCAGGAGATATTGGATACATTGGAGTATGCGCAGGCAAACCGCAACAACCGTCCGTTCATCGAAAGTTTGATTGACAAGGCTGCTTTGTGTCAGGGACTTTCCCATCGGGAGGCGGCCCTGCTGCTGGAATGTGACGAGCCGGAACTGGTGCAGCGCATCTATCATCTGGCACGTGAAATCAAACGGAAATTCTATGGCAACCGCATCGTGATGTTTGCCCCGCTTTACCTTTCCAACTATTGTGTGAACGGTTGCGTCTATTGCCCGTATCATGCCAAGAACCGTACCATTCCCCGCAAGAAACTCTCGCAAGAGGAGATACGCCGCGAGGTTATCGCCTTACAGGACATGGGGCATAAACGCCTTGCCCTGGAAGCCGGAGAAGACCCTCGAAACAACCCTATCGACTATATCTTAGAGTCTATCCGCACCATCTACAGCATCCACCACAAGAACGGGGCCATCCGCCGGGTGAATGTCAACATAGCCGCCACTACAGTGGAAAACTATCGGTTGCTGAAAGAGGCAGGCATCGGCACTTATATCCTTTTTCAGGAGACTTACGGCAAAGAGCATTACGAAGCCTTGCATCCCACAGGACCGAAAAGTAATTATGCCTACCACACCGAAGCGATGGACCGCGCTATGGAGGGTGGCATCGACGATGTAGGTATCGGTGTATTGTTCGGTCTGAATACCTATCGCTACGACTTCGTAGGATTGCTGATGCATGCCGAACATCTGGAAGCTACCTTTGGCGTGGGTCCGCATACCATCAGCGTACCGCGCATTTGTCCGGCAGATGATATTTCGACCGAGGATTTTCCTGATGCCATCTCGGATGAGATGTTCTGCCGTATTGTGGCAGTGGCGCGTATTGCGGTGCCTTATACGGGAATGATTATTTCCACCCGTGAGTCGGAAGCCGTACGCCGTCGGGTACTCGAACTGGGTGTTTCGCAGATAAGCGGTGGTTCACGCACCAGCGTAGGAGGTTATGCCGTGCCGGAAGCCAAAGAGGAAGATTCCTCCCAATTCGATGTGAGCGACCGGCGCACGCTGGATGAAGTGGTGAGTTGGCTGCTCGACCTGGGGCATATCCCCAGCTTCTGCACCGCCTGCTATCGCGAGGGACGTACCGGAGACCGCTTCATGTCGCTCGTCAAGCGCGGACAGATAGCAAACTGCTGCCAGCCCAATGCACTGATGACATTAAAAGAATATCTGGAGGACTATGCCTCCTCTGAAACCAAGGAGAAGGGCATGCGGCTGATTCGTGAGGAGATGGAGCATATCCCGAACCCCAAGATACGGGCGATAGCCGAACGTAATCTTCAGGAGATAGGGGAGGGGAAAAGAGACTTTAGATTTTAGATTTCGGATTTATGAATAATACACCTCGTTCCAACCGCCTGCACATTGCCGTCTTTGGACGACGGAACAGCGGAAAGTCCAGCCTTGTCAATGCCTTGACCGGGCAAGACACGGCATTGGTATCCGCAACGCCCGGCACTACTACCGATCCCGTAACCAAAGCCATGGAAGTATATCCTTTGGGCCCGTGCCTCTTTATCGATACCCCCGGTTTTGATGACGACGAAGGCGAACTGGGCGGTATGCGCGTGGAGCGTACCTTAAAGACGGTGGAGAAAGCGGACATCGCCCTCTTGCTTTATGAAGCTGACGGAACGCTGGAACAGCAATGGCTAAAGCTACTGGCTGCGCGCGAAATCCCCGTGATACTGATACTGAATAAAGCCGATTCCCGTCAAGACACCGCTTCCGTGGTGCTTCGGATTGAAAAGGAATGCGGGCAGGCTCCCGTTGTGGTCAGTGCCAAAGAGGGTACCGGCATTCAAGGTATCTTCGATGCTATTCTCGAAAAGCTTCCCGAGAATTTTGGTGAGCAGACCATCACGGGAAACTTGGTAAGCGAGGGTGATGTCGTCCTGCTGGTGATGCCCCAGGATATACAAGCCCCCAAAGGTCGTCTCATTCTTCCGCAAGTGCAGACCATCCGCGAACTGTTGGATAAAAAGTGCTTAGTGATGAGTTGCACCACCGATAAGCTGCAAGCCTCCCTGCAAGCCCTTGTCCGTCCGCCTAAGCTGATAATCACAGACTCTCAGGTGTTCCCCATCGTCTATCAACAAAAGCCTGCCGAGAGTAGTCTTACTTCCTTCTCGGTTCTTTTTGCCGGTTACAAAGGAGACATCAATGCCTTTGTAGAGGGAGCTGCCGCTATTCATAGTCTGACACCCCAATCGCGTGTACTGATAGCCGAAGCCTGCACCCACGCCCCGCTGACCGAGGACATCGGCACCGTCAAAATTCCCCGCCTGTTACGAAAGCGCATCGGCGAGGAATTGCAGATAGACTTTGTATCTGGAAATGACTTTCCTAAAGACTTGTCCCGATATGATTTAATTATCCATTGCGGCGCTTGCATGTTCAACCGGAAGTACGTTCTCAATCGTATAGCCCATGCCCGCGCACAGCACATCCCCATAACCAACTACGGAGTAGCAATTGCGAGTCTGACCGGTATATTGGATAAAATTGTTATCCATCAGTAAATATCCCTCTTCCTCTCTGTTCACGTTACTGATGTTATAGAGTAGCGTGAACTACTTTTCTTGTTAATAATATTTAATATATGGTACTTTGTAATGCAAGGTACTGATATAATACATATATTTGTGCTATACAAGGAACAACAATAGAATGAATAAGGACACTCATTACTCTATTGCGCAGCCAAATAGTAAATCGTAAATTGTCAAATAGTAAATACCATTATGGATGTAAACAATGTAAAGTCGCAAATGCGCAAGGGCATGCTTGAATATTGCATCATGCTGCTGCTTCACAAAGAGCCGGCTTATGCTTCGGATATCATTCAGAAGTTGAAAGAAGCCAGACTGATTGTGGTGGAAGGTACACTTTATCCGTTGCTCACCCGTTTGAAGAACGACGACCTTTTGGGGTATGAATGGATTGAGTCTACGCAAGGTCCTCCCCGTAAATATTACCGGTTGACGGAAAAAGGAGAAGTCTTTCTCGGTGAACTGGAAACATCCTGGAAAGAGTTGAACGAGACGGTGAATCACATCAGCAATTCTTGAAATAGCCGAAGAGAATATACCGTAATTCGCCGGATGGTAAATCGTAAATAGTAAAATTGTAAATAAATAATGTGTTATGAAAAAGACATTAACTGTAAATTTAGGTGGAACCGTTTTCAATATTGATGATGACGCATACCGTCTTTTGGATAATTATCTGAGTAATCTCAAGATGCACTTCCGCAAGGAGGCCGGTGCCGACGGCCGCAGCATCTCCTGCAGAAACTGATGCTGGCGCCGATAATCCAGATAGGTACACGGCTCATCCATCACCATAAGGGCAGCATCCTGTAAAAAGGCTCTGGCAACATAGGTCATCTGCAATTCTCCACCGCTGATTTCCTGTAATAATTTTCCTTCAATATGGGACAGGTTCCAGTCCTTTAACAGTGCATGCACCTGCTCGTACTGTTTTTTCGAAGGCAGGGCAAACGGGGAGAGTGTACGTGCAAAGCCGCTTACGATACATTCCTCCACCGCAAGATCCTCTACGGTTTCCTTAATCTGGGGAACATAGCTGAACAAAGCGGCAAGCTGTCGCTGCTTCAGCGAATGTATATCGCTCTTTTCATGCAAGATACAGCCTTTATAGGGAATATATTGCAGAAGGGAACGAATCAGTGTTGTTTTCCCGCTGCCGTTCTCTCCCAGCAGAGCAAGGATCTCTCCTTTGTAAATCTCAAGATTTACTTTGTCGC
>ENA-OPSG01001621-OPSG01001621.1-human-gut-metagenome-genome-assembly--contig:-NODE-1621-length-10056-cov-8.517948_pt1 | contig 10056 bp, 6 predicted proteins | sample MGYA00241454_ERZ501900 | MGnify/ENA primary metagenome ERZ501900 (study PRJEB25962, sample SAMEA2042225) | human gut metagenome | biome: human gut; feature: human-associated habitat; material: faeces... | reverse complement strand
TTGACGGCCCGGTTCCGGATCAGGAACTCGAACTCCAGCCGCAACGAATCGTCGCGGTCCACGTCGAGCCGCTTGCATGTCATCCGAATGTCCCCGCGGAACTGGGCCCGGAGCGTTCCGGAATTTCCGGCGAGGGAGACGAACACCCGAAAACTTTGAAGTGGAAGACTGGGAAAAACTTCCGTTGCCCATTCAGTACATCTGCTGCAGCCACCGGAGGATGATGCAAGCCGCCCACTGGAACGAGGACAATTACCGGCACTACGTCGCCGCCTTCCAGCATTACACGCGGATAGTGGCCAGACAGATAGAGAGTGTACTGGAAGCCCTCTACTCCACTCCCGCCGGCAAAAATACAATTGTCATTGTACTGGCAGACCACGGAGACGGAATGGGGTCACACCGCATGGTAACCAAGCAGGTCAGCTTTTACGAAGAAATGACAAATGTGCCCTTCATCATAGCCGGTCCCGGTATTCATCCCCGTCAAAAACCGGTGGAAGATTTACTGACCCAACCCACTATCGACCTGCTGCCCACTCTCTGTGAACTGGCAGGCATTCCGGTGCCTTCCTCCAAGCCCGGCATCAGCCTTGCCCCTTTCCTGAAAGGCGAGAAGCAAAAGAGACAGCACCCCTATGCAGCCTCCGAATGGCACAGTGAATACGAAGTGACCGTCAGCCCGGGACGGATGATACGCAGTCCCAGATACAAATACACACACTATCTGGAAGGCAACGGGGAAGAACTGTATGATATGCTGAAGGATAAAGGAGAAAGACGAAACCTTGCCCATGACCCCAAATACTCAAAGATTCTGGCCGAGCACCGGGCACTGCTGGACGACTACATCCGCCGCACACAGGACGACTACCGAAGCCTGAAAGTTGAAGCCGACAAGAGATGGCGCAGCCACGCACCGGGATATCCCAACCACGAAGGACCCTGCGCCAGAGACATTATCAATAGAAAGTAAGCAAAAAGAACTAAAAAAAACAGAATAATATAGATGATTATCAGTGCCTTGACCGGCACTTCCATTCTTTTCGCCCATCCCGCTGCAAGTCTTCAATAATATTCTGCTTCAAAAGAAGGCAGTTAAAGGGATTTTTTGTACTTTTGCGCCTCAATAAGAGTAATTTGTAATTTAGTAATTGTAATTAGATACTATGTTCGATAATTTAAGCGAGAGACTTGAAAGGTCGTTTAAAATTTTGAAAGGTGAGGGCAAAATCACCGAAATCAATGTTGCGGAAACCCTGAAAGACGTACGTAAGGCACTTTTGGATGCCGACGTGAACTATAAGGTAGCCAAAAACTTCACCGATACCGTTAAGGAAAAAGCCTTGGGACAAAACGTGCTGACAGCCGTTAAGCCCAGCCAGCTGATGGTAAAAATCGTACACGATGAACTGACCCAGCTCATGGGCGGCGAGACTTCTGAAATAAACCTCGACTCCAAGCCTGCCATTATCCTAATGTCCGGTTTGCAAGGCTCCGGTAAAACAACTTTCTCCGGAAAGCTGGCCCGCATGCTGAAGAGCAAGAAGAACAAAAAGCCGTTATTGGTGGCTTGTGACGTGTACCGTCCTGCCGCTATCGAGCAGTTGCGTGTACTGGCTGAACAGATTGACGTACCGATGTACTCGGAACCGGACAGCAAAAATCCGGTAGCCATTGCCCAAAATGCCATCCAAGAAGCCAAAGCCAAAGGTTACGACCTTGTAATTGTCGATACAGCCGGTCGTCTGGCAGTGGATGAGGAGATGATGAACGAGATTGCCGCCATCAAGAAGGCCATCAATCCGGACGAGATTCTGTTCGTAGTGGATTCAATGACCGGTCAGGATGCAGTGAATACCGCTAAGGAATTCAACGAACGGCTCGACTTCAATGGTGTAGTATTGACCAAACTGGATGGTGATACCCGCGGTGGTGCCGCCCTTTCTATCCGTTCGGTGGTAAACAAGCCCATCAAGTTTGTAGGTACCGGTGAAAAGCTGGATGCCATCGACCAGTTCCATCCCTCACGTATGGCCGACCGTATTCTCGGTATGGGTGACATCGTATCTTTGGTGGAACGTGCGCAGGAACAATATGACGAGGAAGAAGCCAAACGCCTGCAAAAGAAGATTGCCAAGAACCAGTTCGACTTCAACGACTTCCTGAGCCAGATTGCACAAATCAAGAAAATGGGTAACTTGAAGGAACTTGCCTCCATGATACCGGGCGTAGGCAAAGCCATCAAGGATATAGACATTGACGACAATGCCTTCAAGAGCATTGAAGCCATCATCTACTCCATGACTCCGGAAGAACGCAGCAATCCGGCCATTCTGAACGGTTCACGCCGCCAGCGCATTGCCAAAGGTAGCGGTACGAATATTCAGGAAGTAAACCGCCTGCTGAAACAGTTTGACCAGACCCGCAAGATGATGAAGATGGTCACTGGCAGCAAGATGGGTAAGATGATGCCGAAACTTAAAAGATAAGATAACAGCCTATGACACTGATTGATGGAAAAGCAATTTCAGAGCAAGTAAAGCAAGAGATTGCAGCAGAAGTAGCCGAAATAGTGGCTCGTGGGGGTAAACGCCCGCATCTGGCCGCCATTCTTGTAGGACACGATGGAGGTAGCGAAACCTACGTTGCCGCCAAAGTAAAAGCATGCGAAGTTTGCGGATTCAAGTCCTCACTTATCCGTTACGAGGCAGACGTTACCGAAAAGGAACTGCTCGCCAAGGTACGCGAATTGAACGAGGATGCGGATGTGGACGGTTTCATCGTACAGCTTCCCTTGCCCAAGCATATCTCCGAGCAGAAAGTGATTGAAACCATCGACTACCGCAAGGATGTGGACGGCTTTCATCCCATCAACGTGGGACGGATGTCCATTGGCCTTCCCTGCTATGTATCCGCTACTCCCAACGGTATCCTCGAACTGCTGAAGCGCTATCAGATAGAGACTTCAGGCAAGAAATGCGTGGTATTGGGACGCAGTAACATTGTCGGCAAACCCATGGCTGCCCTGATGATGCAGAAGGCTTATCCCGGCGATGCCACAGTGACCGTATGCCACAGCCGCAGCAAAGACCTGGTAAAGGAATGCCAGGAAGCGGACATCATCATTGCTGCGTTGGGACAACCGAACTTTGTTAAGGCGGAAATGGTCAAGGAAGGCGCTGTCGTTATTGATGTAGGTACTACCCGTGTGCCCGATACCTCCAAGAAATCCGGATTCAAGTTGACCGGTGATGTGAAATTCGACGAAGTAGCTCCCAAATGTTCATTCACCACACATAATCTACTAAGTATATGTTCTGATTCGACTGCAAAGATACAAATATCAATTAACATAAATGCAATAAAAAACCATAAATAATTGACGAAAGCGATAAAAAAGTAAGAATAAAAATCGAAAAGAAATATTTTATTCGTTTTTTTAATAAATATGAAAACTTACAGTATGATATTGTCTGTTGTGGTTTTAGTTACGATTTGAAAGACAGTAAGCAAGCAAGAAGGGTAATGTGTAAAGAGGACCGTCATCCCGACGCCCCTCTCCGCAAACTTAAAACAACCAACAAAAGAAATAGATAACCTTTATGCAGTGATTATCTAATAAAAAGCAATTCACGATATTTAGGTAATGTCCACATCTGGTTGTCTACGATCAGCTCCAGCTTGTCGATATGATAACGTATCTCTTCCAGCATCGGGGCGATGGTATCGTGATAGGCAATGGCCTTTTCGCGCTCGCTCTCTATTTTGTTCGCCACTTTTCGCGCCTCCACCATGGCATTTACATGCTCGGTGATGAAAATGGTTCGCCGGGCAATCTCTTCGATGAGTTTCATGTTCTCAGCCGACAGTTGGGATGCTTTTTCCGCCGGGAAGAGCTCTTTCATTTTATACACATTGTCTATCAGCTTGCTTTGGTATTCGGTGGCTACGGGGATGATGTGGTTCATCGCCAGGTCGCCCAGCACGCGCGCCTCGATCTGGATTTTCTTTGTGTAAGTTTCCCATTTCACTTCATTGCGCGCCTCCAGCTCCTTGCGGGTCATCACGCCGGTGGATTCGAACATGGCGATGCTCGCGGGCTTCAAGTAGTTGTCGAAAATGAGCGGGCAGCTCGTTTCGCAGTCCAGACCCCGATGGGCGGCCTCCGCCTTCCATTCGTCCGAGTAGCCGTTGCCGTCAAAACGGACAGGCTTGCACTCCTTGATGTAGCGGCGGATAATTTCAATGATGGCGGAGATTTTCGGTTCACCCTTTTCGATGAGCGCGTCCACGTCCTGCTTGAACCGGGCAAGTTGTTCGGCAACGGCCGCGTTGAGCGCAATCATGGCACTGGCACAGTTTGCCTCCGAGCCTACGGCGCGGAATTCGAAGCGATTGCCGGTGAAGGCGAACGGCGAGGTGCGGTTGCGGTCGGTATTGTCAATCAGCAGTTCGGGAATTTGCGGGATGTCCAGCTTCATTCCCTGTTTGCCTGCCAGTGAGACAAGGTCATCGTTGCCGCTTTCTTCTATATGGTCCAGCACTTGCGTGAGCTGTTTGCCCAGGAAAGAAGAAATGATGGCTGGCGGCGCTTCGTTGGCTCCCAGGCGATGGGCGTTGGTGGCACTCATGATAGAGGCTTTCAGCAAACCGTTGTGGTGGTATACCGCCATCAGGGTGTTGACAATGAAGGTGATGAAGCGCAGATTATCTTCGGCGGTCTTGCCCGGAGCCATCAGCAGGACGCCGGTGTCTGTACCCAGTGACCAGTTGTTATGCTTCCCCGAGCCGTTGACGCCTTTGAAGGGCTTTTCGTGCAGCAACAGGCGGAAACCGTGGCTCCGCGCCACCTTGCGCATGAGCGACATGATGAGCATGTTATGGTCTACCGCCAGGTTGCATTCTTCGAAAATGGGAGCCAGCTCAAATTGGTTGGGAGCCACTTCGTTATGGCGGGTCTTGACGGGTATGCCCAGTTCCAGCGCCTGTATTTCAAGGTCTTTCATAAAGGCAGCCACACGGGTGGGGATGGCTCCGAAGTAATGGTCTTCCAATTGCTGGTTCTTGCTGGCTTCGTGTCCCATCAGGGTGCGCCCGGTCAGCAGCAGGTCGGGACGGGCGGCATACAGTCCTTCGTCTACCAAGAAGTATTCCTGTTCCCAGCCCAGGTAGGCCACCACTTTCTTCACTTCCGGGTTGAAGTAACGGCACACGTCCACGGCGGCTTTGCCCACAGCACTCAAGGCTTTCAGCAGTGGCGTTTTGTAGTCCAGCGACTCGCCGGTGTAAGCAATGAAAACGGTAGGGATGCACAGGGTGTCGTCCACCACGAAGACAGGCGATGAGGGGTCCCATGCACTGTAGCCGCGTGCCTCGAAGGTGTTTCGGATGCCGCCGTTGGGGAAGCTGGAAGCATCAGGCTCCTGCTGTACGAGGAGCTTGCCGGAGAATTCTTCCATCATTCCACCCTTGCCGTCGTGTTCCACAAAGGCGTCGTGCTTTTCGGCTGTGCCTTCCGTCAGGGGTTGGAACCAGTGGGTGTAGTGGGTTACACCTAGCTCGGTTGCCCAGCGTTTCATGCCTGCCGCCACTTCGTCGGCTATGGCACGCTCCAGGGGGGCGCCGTTGTCCATGGCGTCCGTCAGTTTGGCATAGACGGCGCCGGGCAGATACTTGAACATTTTCTCGCGGTTGAAAACGTATTTGGCGAAATATTCACTGGGCCTTTCGGCTGGTGTCTCCACCGTTGCTGCTTTCTTCTTGAAAGCCGTTTCGACTACTCTGAATCTTAATTTTGACATAATACCTAAATTTGTTTAGTTGTTAATTAGTAGAATGAATGGAAAAAACTTTTGTGATTAATTGTATGCCGACTCGCCATGCTCGTAGATATCGAGTCCTTCCTCTTCAATGCGTTTCGGAACACGCAAGCCATGTATCTTGTCCAGCACTTTAAAGACAATGAAGCCCATGCCTGCCGCCCACACTCCTACTACGGCCGCGCCGAAGAGCTGTGCCAGCAGGAAGCTGCTTCCGCCGCCATAGAACAGCCCCTCTTCTGTAGCGAAGAGTCCCGTAAGAATCGTTCCCAGGCAACCGCAAACACCGTGTACGGACGATGCGCCTACGGGGTCGTCAATTTTCAGCACATGGTCGATAAAGTCGACTGCAAATATCATTACCACGCCGCAAATGGCACCGATAAGTACAGACCCGAAAGGCGATACCAGGTCACATCCCGCCGTGATGCCCACCAGTCCTGCCAGCACACCGTTCAGTGTGAGGGACAAGGAAGGTTTGCCATACTTCATCCAACTCGCCACCAGTGCGAAGAAACCTCCTGCACAAGCTGCCAGGTTGGTGGTGAGGAACACATGCGAAATGGTCGTCTGGTCTCCACTTGTCGCCGCTGCCAACTGCGAACCTCCCCCAACGGCGCCGGCTTTGTATCGTTTTGCCGTACAGATGACGCCGCAGCCGCCGGTACGGTAACTTTTTCCGTTTCCTCCGCTAACGTGTTCCACTCGCCGCAGTGCGGACAGCGCCCCAACCACCTGGTCGAGACGCTGCCGCATTCACTGCAGACAAAGCGGGTCCTCACTTTTGCCATCGTATCTCCTTATATCGTTTCGAAGTCGAGTTTTTTCTTATCCTTACTGTCGACATGGACAGTCTTGCCCTCCGTCAGCCGACCTTCTAAAAGCAATTCGGCAATAGGATCTTCCACCAGTTTCTGAATGGAACGGCGGAGCGGCCGTGCGCCGTAAGCAAAGTCGGTACCTTCGCCGACAAGCACATCCGTTGCCGCTTCCGTCCGTTTAAACTGCACGCCCTTTTCAGAGAGGCGTTTTATCAAATCATCAAGCATAATACCGACGATACGCTGTAAATCCTTCTTTTCAAGAGGCCTGAAAATGATCATTTCATCAAGGCGGTTAATAAATTCGGGCCTGAAGAACCGACGTACATCACCCATGATTTCCTTTTTCGCCTGTTCAAAAGCCGTCATCTTTGTTTTTTCCGTATCACCGCCGACAGCAAAGCCCATCGTCGGCGTTTCGGGACGCAAATGCGTGGCGCCGAGATTGCTCGTCATAATGATAACCGTATTGCGGAAATCGACAGTCCGCCCCTTCGTATCGGTCAGGCGGCCGTCATCGAGAATCTGCAAGAGAATATTGAAGAAATTGCGGTTCGCTTTTTCCACTTCATCAAAGAGAATGACGCTGTACGGTTTTTCCCGCACCTTATCGGTCAGTTCCCCGCCGTCGTCGTGACCGACATAGCCGGGAGGAGCGCCGATAAGACGGGCCACGGCATGAGATTCCATAAATTCGCTCATATCAATGCGAATCATCGCATCTTCACTGCCGAAAAGCCGCCCCGCCAAGGTCCGTGCCAGCTCCGTTTTACCGACGCCGCTGGGGCCGAGAAAGAGGAAAGAGCCGATAGGACGCTTCTCATCCTTCAGCCCCGCACGGGCACGGCGGACGGCTCTGGCAACGGCCGTAACGGCTTCATCCTGGCTGATGACACGCTTATGTAATTCTTCTTCCAAATGCATAAGCCTCTGCGACTCCGTTTCCGTAATCTGTTGCACAGGCACACCCGACCAGACGGATACAACATCGGCAATGTCGTCGGCAGAAACAACGGGACGTTCTTTGTTTTCAGTTTCACCTCTGCAGACGGACTCAAGTTTATCTTCCGCCTCTTTGATCCGATCGCGCAGCTCCGCACATTTTTCGAAATTTTCCGCCGCCAGGAGAGCTTCCTTTTCGCGGTTCATACGGGACAACTCATCTTTCAGCGCTTTCACTTCCGCCGTAGGCACGGCTTTGCGCAGACGCACCTTGGCGGACGCCTCGTCAATGACGTCAATCGCCTTGTCAGGCAAATATCTGTCGGCAATGTAACGCGCCGAAAGAGTAACGGCCTCTTCAAGGGCCCGGTCTGTAATCGTCACGTGATGAAAGTCCTCATATCTGCTGCGCAGGCCTCGCAAAATCTGCAGCGCGTCTTCCTGCGACGGTTCATCGACGCGGACAGGCTGGAACCGCCGTGTCAGAGCCGAATCCTTTTCAATATGCTTCTTGTATTCATCCGTTGTCGTCGCTCCGATGCACTGTAATTCACCACGCGCCAGAGCGGGTTTCATAATATCGGCCGCATCCATCGTCCCTTCTGCCGAACCGGCGCCGACAAGCTGGTGGAGTTCATCAATAAAGAGAATGACGGACGGATCCTTTTCCGCCTTTTCCAGAATGCGTTTGATTCGTTCTTCGAATTCACCGCGATACTTTGTGCCGGCTACAAGACTGGACAAATTGAGCGAAAAAATCTGTTTATCCGCTAAAGGATACGGCACATCGCGGTCGACAATCTTCTGTGCCAGGCCTTCGGCAATGGCCGTCTTACCCACGCCGGGCGCACCGAGCAGGATAGGATTGTTTTTCGTCCGTCTGCAGAGAATCTGAATAACTCGTTCCACTTCTTTATCTCTGCCGATAACGGGATCGATCTTGCCGTTTGCCGCATCAGCGTTTAAATCCCTGCCGTAAGCGGTCAGAAGATTAGATTCACCGCTGTCTTCCTCCGCAGCCGCACCGGCATATTCGTTCGGGCTGTAAGCCCCTTCCCCGGCGCCTTCGGCATACGGCATATCCTCATTAAATTCATTAATCCTCTCGATTAAGGCGGCCGGATCGACATCCATACTTTCCAGCACCTGCACGGCCATACTGTCGCGCTGCTGTAAAATCCCGAGGAGGATATGCTCCGTACCGACATAATTACGGTTCAGCCGCTTCGATTCCGTTACGGCAAATTCCATGGCCTGTTTCATTTTTCTCGTCAAAATAAGGTCGGCATCAGGCGTCATGCCCAAACCGACAATATTTTCCAACGCACGGGTCACATTGGCAGTGGTCAGCCCCAAGTCACGCAGCATCTGGCCGGCCGCCCCGTCTTCGTTGAGGACGAGACCGAGCAATATATGTTCTGTTCCTACATAATTATGCGCCATCCGCTGCGCAGCGGTGCGGGCATACCGAAGAACCTGTTTAGAGTCGTCTGTAAAACGATTATACATGCACATCTCCCTCCTTACGTGTCATGCATCATGTGAATCTAGTCTTTATATTCCTGCAATGTGTCCCGTAAAAGGCGGGCACGCACTTTGGCTTCTTCACCGAGACCGCTTTTGCCGACGGCACGGATATAGGCGGGTTCGCAGACAGCCGCCAACGCGGTGTACGCATGAGGCTTCGCCTTAATCAGGCCCATAGTCGTCGCCAATTGGAAATCACTGAGGAGATTCAACGCCTCTTCATGCTCCATAAGCCAGGCCTGCGAAAGAAGTCCGTAGCTGCGAAGCAGCCGATCGCGTACCGTGTCGGGTTCATTTGCCTGTAAAAGAGCGCGGCAGGCCCGTTCTTCCTGAATGATATGGGCGACTATCTTTTTTAACTGAGTGACAATATCCTCCTCCGTAACGCCAAGCGTTACTTGATTGGTAATCTGGAAGACATTGCCGATATATGTATTCCTGCTGCTGTAAACCCCCATGAAAACGAAACCGAACTTCGTAATTCCCTGAGTAATACGATGGAGCCTCTTCATGGCGGCGAGGCCGGGCAAATGCAGGGTCACGCCTGCCAGGAATCCCGTACCCGCCATGGACGGGCTGGCCGTAAGATAGCCGAATTCTTCATGAAAGGCATAATTAAGCGTTTCTTCCAACGCATCGTCAACACGCAAAGCATCGTCTGCGGCTTTCTGTACAGTAAACCCGGCCGCCGCCGTTTGAACGACAATGTGATCCGCTTCATTTACCATAACCGAAACGGCCCCGTCTTCGCGTACTATAACGGCACGATGTTCGGGCACATTCATCAGGGCGGCCGAGATAAAATGCTTGGTCGCGGTTAATTCCCGTTCGGCATTCGTCAGCACCGGCATTTTAATACATTCATACTCTCCCGCGCCGATAGCGTCAAGACGCGGCACCGCAGCAGCAACAGGCGTTTCCGCCGTGCCCAGTTCCGCTTTTGA
>ENA-OPSG01001620-OPSG01001620.1-human-gut-metagenome-genome-assembly--contig:-NODE-1620-length-10057-cov-6.953809_pt1 | contig 10057 bp, 10 predicted proteins | sample MGYA00241454_ERZ501900 | MGnify/ENA primary metagenome ERZ501900 (study PRJEB25962, sample SAMEA2042225) | human gut metagenome | biome: human gut; feature: human-associated habitat; material: faeces... | reverse complement strand
CCGCTGCATGCTCAACGCCATTAAACAAGCCGGTGTTAATCCCGATGAAATTGATTACTTGAACGCTCACGGTACTTCTACCGTGGTGGGAGATATCAACGAAACAAAGGCGATTAAGGAAGCTTTCGGTGACCACGCTAAGAACATGGTTGTCAATTCGACAAAATCCATGACCGGTCACCTTCTCGGAGGTGCTGGCGGGATTGAAACCGTATTTTCTTTGCTCTCGCTGAAAAATCAGGTTTCTCCTCCGACAATTAATATTTTTGAGCAGGATCCTGAGTGCGATTTGGATTATTGCGCTAATACGGCTCGAGATATGAAGATCCGTTATGCCATGAAAAATTCTTTCGGATTTGGTGGAACGAATGGTTCTTTGGTGCTTGGTTCCGTATAACTTAATTACAAAAATGTAGTTTGTTGGGGTACGTTTTTACGACGTACCCTTTCGCATTTTTCGAACAACTTGTCCATATGGATTCAATCCGTTTTGGATCCATCCGGACAAGTGGCTCAACCGAATAGAGAGATATGCAAAATATTAGAAATTTTTCCATCATTGCTCATATCGACCATGGGAAATCTACACTGGCTGACCGCTTAATCCAGCGATGCGGCGGACTCTCAGACAGAGAGATGGAATCTCAGGTTCTCGACTCGATGGACCTGGAAAAAGAACGTGGAATTACGATTAAAGCTCAAACGGCTTCGTTAAATTACAAAGCTAAAGACGGCAATACTTATCAGCTAAACCTGATTGATACCCCGGGACACGTTGACTTCAGCTATGAGGTCAGCAGATCCTTGTCTGCTTGTGAAGGCGCTTTATTGGTGGTGGATGCTACCCAAGGCGTGGAAGCTCAGACCGTAGCTAACTGCTACACCGCCATTGAACTCGGTGTTGAAGTTTTGCCGATCCTCAACAAGATGGATTTGCAAAGTGCGAATCCTGACGAGGCAAAAGAAGAAATCGAAGAAGTGATCGGTCTCGATGCTACTGATGCCGTTGAAGCTTCGGCTAAAACCGGCATGGGTATCGATGAAATCTTAGAAAGAATTGTCGAGAGAGTACCTGCTCCTAAGGGCGACCCGGAAGCTCCTTTACAGGCTTTGATTATCGACTCCTGGTATGACAGTTACGTCGGTGTGGTTATGCTAGTCCGAGTCGTTAACGGCACAATTAAGCCTAAGGATAAAATCAACTTGATGGCTACTAACGCTAATCACTTGGTTGAACAGGTCGGTGTTTTCACTCCGAAGTCTCAGACAAAAAGTGAATTGACGGCAGGGCAGGTAGGTTTTGTTATTGCTGGCATCAAAGAGCTGAAAGATGCCCGTGTGGGTGATACCGTGACGTTGGCTCAAAAACCGGCTTCTGCGCCTCTTCCTGGCTTTAAAGAAGTCAAGAGCCAGGTGTTTGCCGGTCTCTATCCTGTTGAATCCAATCAGTACGAAGCTTTGCGCGATGCATTGACCAAACTTCAGCTCAATGATGCTGCTTTGCATTTTGAGCCTGAAGTTTCCCAGGCTTTGGGTTTCGGCTTCCGCGCTGGTTTCTTGGGCTTGCTGCACATGGATATTGTGCAGGAGAGATTGGAGCGCGAGTACAACATGGATCTCATCACGACGGCGCCTAGCGTAGTCTACGAAGTACTGATGAGAAACGGCGATGTTATCCATGTTGAAAACCCGTCCAAGCTGCCTCCTGTAGAAAAAATTGCTGAAATCCGTGAGCCAATTGATGCTGTCACGATTTTTGTGCCGGATGAATACGTGGGTCCTGTGATGACTCTTTGCAACCAAAAGAGAGGTGTTCAGCTCGATTTGGCCTACCACGGTAGACAAGTGCATCTTCATTACGATTTGCCTTTGGCAGAAATCGTCCTCGATTTCTTCGATAAGCTCAAATCCTTGACCCGCGGTTACGCTTCCATGGACTATGAGTTCAAGGAGTACCGTGCGGCAGACGTTGTGAAGATTGATATTTTGATTAATGGAGACAAAGTCGATGCGTTGTCCTCCATCGTTCATCGAGCCAACTCGGTGGCCAGAGGCCGTGAAATCGTTTCCAAGATGCGCAGCATCATTCCTCGTCAGATGTATGACGTGGCAATTCAAGCTGTCATCGGTGTTAATGTCATTGCCCGTGAGAATGTTAAAGCTCTAAGAAAGAATGTGTTGGCTAAGTGCTACGGTGGCGATATTACCCGTAAGCGTAAATTGCTTGAAAAGCAGAAAGCCGGCAAGAAACGTATGAAGCAGGTCGGTACGGTGGAAATTCCACAGGAAGCCTTCCTTGCCATCCTTCAACAAGACGACAAATAGTAAGAGTTAAGAAATGAATTTTGCGTTGATTTTATTTGTTTTGACAGTAGTCACTGGCTGCTTCTGGTTGCTTGACGTATTCGTACTGGCTCCGACCAGAAAAAAAGAGGCTCAGGACGAATTGAGAGCTTTTGATGCTGATAATGCTGAGGCCTTAAGAAGAGGCGAAAAAACGGTAGAGGCTGCAAGAAATGCCATTTTGATTCGTGCCAAGGAACGTCCTCGCTGGTTGGAATATACAGCAGGATTTTTTCCTATTATTTTCTTTATTTTTGTTCTTCGTTCCTTCCTCTTCGAACCGTTCAGAATCCCGAGCGGCTCCATGATGCCAACCCTGGAAACAGGAGACATGATTCTTGTCAACAAGTACACTTACGGCCTGCGCGTCCCTGTCTTGAACACCAAGATTTTGGACGTGGGTGAACCACAGAGAGGCGATGTCGTCGTGTTCAAGTATCCGCCTAACCCGGATATTGACTACATCAAGCGTGTAGTCGGCTTGCCCGGCGATAAGATTTCTTATATCAACAAAAAATTGGAAGTCAACGGTGTTCCCGTTCCATTGAAGGATGACGGTACATATTTTGACGAACATAAGATGCAGGAACTTATCCAGAGCGAAGAGAAGCTCGGAGATCCGTTTCAGGTTCTGATTGATGGATTCCGTGGGCGGTTCTATGCGGAATTCCATCTCTGTCTCCTCAATGGATCCGGACAGCGTACAGCGGACCGGGTGCTGTGTGACCTCCAGGCCCGGCAGCTCTGCGTCGGGATTATGTTCGCTGATGAAATTTCCTTTTCCGCGTATGTTGATTACCAGATTATCCTCCTGCAGCAGCGCCAGAGCCCTGCGCAGGGTCATGCGGCTTACGTCCATCTGCAGTGCCAGCTCCGGTTCGGAGGGAAGCTGGCCGCCTGGAGGATACACGCCGTCTTGTATCATGGAATACAGGCGGTTATATACTTTCACATGTTTTAATTTCTTTGCTTTCTCAGATAATACATCTACTTCCATAGGTCTATCCTTTCTGTCTGGCTGTATCACAAAAAATATACAAGTCCCTATTAAACATCATAATTCCCGGAAGCTGTTTTGTCAATAAAATAGACATGTCTAGTTGTATAACACGATTGAATCGGTAAAAAACTATAAAAAAAGCACAGTTATATTGTCAATATACATAAAAGTATGCTGTAATAATTGTAAAATATTCCATCTAGAAATTATACAAGATAAATGATATTATACAAATGCACGACAAACAGACAAATAAACAAACAAAAACAAGAGTGTAAGTGCCGGTAAAATGTAAGCAAATGCAAGTAAAAGCGCAAGCTGAGGTTCAGGCAAAGCGCAGGCAAAAATACAAGCAAAGATGCAGGCAAAAGCGCAGGCAAAAAAATCAATTGAGAGAGGGTAATTATCATGCAGAACTATTCAGGAGAAGAAGGATTACAGTACCATTTACAGATCAGGAAGGGGGACGTGGGACGGTATGTCATCATGCCGGGGGACCCGAAACGCTGCGAAAAGATTGCGAAACATTTTGACAATGCGGTGCTGGTGGCGGACAGCAGGGAGTATGTTACATACACCGGTTATCTGGACGGGGAAAAGGTAAGCGTGACCTCCACGGGCATCGGCGGCCCGTCTGCATCCATTGCCATGGAGGAATTGGTGCTGTGCGGGGCTGATACATTTATCCGTGTGGGAACCTGCGGAGGAATGGACATGGACGTGAAGGGCGGGGATATCGTGGTGGCCACAGGCGCCATCCGCATGGAGGGAACCAGCAGGGAATACGCCCCCATCGAGTTCCCGGCCGTGGCTGACCTGGATGTGACCAATGCCCTGGTTTCCTCGGCAAAGGCGCTGGGATACACGTACCACGCGGGAGTGGTGCAGTGCAAGGATGCGTTTTACGGGCAGCATGAACCCAAACGTATGCCGGTGAGCTATGAGCTGCTGAATAAGTGGGAGGCATGGAAGCGCATGGGCTGCAAGGCGTCTGAGATGGAATCCGCTGCCCTGTTTATTGCGGCCAGCCACTTGAGGGTGCGCTGCGGCTCTGATTTCCTGGTGGTGGGAAACCAGGAGCGCCAGGAGGCAGGACTGGATAACCCCATTGTCCACGATACCGAGGCAGCTATCAAGGTGGCGGTGGAAGCCGTCCGCAGACTGATTCAGGCAGATAAGCAGGCTTAAGGAGAAAGATATCCGTCAAAATGTTGATTAAGGCAGTGATTGCCCAGTTCCTGATTGCGGTGATTCTGGTAAAGGTTCCGGCCGGCCGTTACGTGGTGTCTAAGGTATCGGATGCAGTGACCAGCGTCATCAACTGCGGACAGGACGGTTTAAGCTTTGTGTTCGGTTCTCTGGCAGACAGCACCGCTGCCGCCGGATCTGTATTTGCCATACAGGTCCTGGGCAACATTGTATTCCTGTCTGCCCTGGTAAGTTTTCTTTACTATATCGGAATTTTGGGATTTGTGGTAAAATGGATTGGTAAAGCAGTGGGTAAGCTTATGGGCACCTCAGAGGTGGAAAGCTTTGTGGCGGTTGCCAACATGTTTCTGAGACAGACCGACAGCCCGATATTGGTGAGCAAGTACCTGGGCCAAATGACGGACAGCGAGGTTATGGTGGTCCTGGTTTCCGGCATGGGCAGTATGTCCGTGTCCATATTGGGCGGTTATACGGCCCTGGGCATTCCCATGGAGTATCTTCTGATTGCCAGCACACTGGTGCCGGTGGGCAGCATCATGGTGGCCATGGTGGCTCTGGTGGCAGCGGTGAATAAACTGTTGGGTGTCTGCGGTATCAGCCTTCAGCAGGTATTTTCCTATGTATTTGCTCCCTTTGGCTTTTTCCTGGGCCTGGATCCGTCGGAAATCCTGCTGGAAGGAAATCTCCTGGGAAGCAAGCTGGTCCTCAATGAATTCGTGGCGTTCCAGCAGCTGGGCGGCATGATATCTTCCATGGATTACAGGACAGGGATGATATGCGCCATTTCCCTGTGCGGTTTTGCCAATTTCTCCAGTCTGGGAATCTGCGTTTCAGGTATCGCGGTCCTGTGCCCTGAAAAGAAAAGCACCCTTGCCCGCCTGGTGTTTAAGGCCATGTTAGGCGGTGTGGCGGTAAGCCTGATCGGCGCCATGGTAGTAGGCCTGGTCACATTATTTTAAGGAGGTCGTAAGATGGGAAAATATAAACGTATCTTTGTAGTGGTCCTGGATTCACTTGGAATCGGGGCAGTGGAGGATTCACCGGAATATGGAGATGTGGGGGTGGACACCCTGGGGCATATTGCCCAGAAGGTTCAGGGGCTTAAGATTCCGAATCTGAAAAAACTGGGCATGGTCAACCTGCATCCATTGGAAGGGATGGAGCCGGCAGAACACCCCTTGGGGCGTTACATGCGCCTGAAGGAGAGAAGCCGGGGCAAGGATACCATGACGGGACACTGGGAGATGATGGGGCTTCTTGTCACCACGCCCTTCCAGACATTTACCAGCCACGGCTTTCCTAAGGAGCTGATAGACGAGCTGGAGAAAAGGACCGGACGGAAAATCATCGGCAACAAGAGCGCCAGCGGAACGGAAATACTGGATGAACTGGCAGAGGAAGAGATTCGGGAAGGCCATCTGATTGTGTATACTTCCGCGGATTCCGTGCTTCAGATATGCGGCAACGAGGAGACCATGGGACTTGACAGCCTGTATCACTACTGTGAGATTGCCAGGGAACTGACGCTGCGGGATGAGTGGAAAGTGGGACGGGTCATTGCCAGGCCCTATACCGGCATGAAGAAGGGCGAATTCAAGCGCACCTCCAACCGCCATGATTACGCGCTGAAGCCATATGGAAGGACTGCCCTCAACGCCCTTAAGGACGCGGGATATGATGTGGTGTCCATTGGTAAGATATACGATATCTTTGACGGCGAGGGACTGACACAGTCCAACCATTCCAACTCATCTGTCCACGGTATGGAGCAGACCATCCAGTATGCAAAAACGGATTTCAACGGACTTTGTTTTGTGAATCTGGTGGATTTTGACGCTCTGTGGGGACACCGCCGCAATCCGGAAGGGTACGGCAGGGAGCTGGAGCGCTTTGATGAGAAGCTGGGTGAGCTGCTCCCCCTTCTGGGTGAGGACGATCTTCTGATTCTCACCGCGGACCATGGCAACGACCCTACCTACACAGGCACGGACCACACCAGGGAGCAGGTGCCGTTCATCGCCTATTCCCCGTCCATGGAGGGCGGAAAGGACCTGGGCGGGGCAGATACATTTGCGGTCATTGGAGCCACGGTGGCTGATAACTTTGGGGTGAAGATGCCGGAAGGCACTATAGGAACTTCGGTTCTGGACGAATTGTAATCAGGAAGAATGCCCCTTGGACGGTTTGTTCTTCGGGGCGGCTGACGGACGGATGGAAAGGATGGAAAATAATGGATAAGAAGGATATTTTAAGCAGGGTAGATCACACACTGTTAAAGCAGACAGCCACCTGGGAGCAGATTGAGAAGCTGTGCAGGGAAGGCATGGAATACGGCACCGCCTCTGTGTGCATTCCTCCCTGTTATGTGAAGCAGGCAAAGGATTTTGTGGGGGATAAGCTGGCAATCTGTACAGTTATCGGATTCCCCAACGGCAACATGACCACCGCGGTGAAGGTGTTCGAGACAGAGGACGCGGTGAAGAACGGCGCGGACGAAATTGATATGGTCATCAACATCGGCCTGGTAAAGGCAGGGCATTATGACCAGGTCCTGGATGAAATCAGACAGATTAAGGCTGCCTGCGGCGGCAGATGCCTGAAGGTCATTATCGAGACCTGTCTTTTGACAGAGGAGGAGAAAAAGGAAATGTGCCGTGTGGTCACGGAGTCAGGGGCGGATTTTATCAAGACCTCCACCGGGTTTTCCGCGGCCGGCGCAACACCGGAGGATGTGGCCCTTATGAGGAAGTACTCAGGTCCTGAGGTGAAGGTTAAGGCAGCCGGCGGAATCGCCTCTATTGAAGACGCAGAGCGTTTCATAGAGCTGGGCGCAGACCGCCTGGGAACCAGCAGGCTGATCCCATAGGCAGAGAATCTCAACCAAGCATTATAGCCGGTATTTCACTATCGGCTATTTTTGTTAAATATTCCCAGGCCCCTGCTGTGGTAGCAGCCCTTTACCGCATAATGTGGACCGTGGCACTGATGACGCCAGTGGTTTTGGGACGGAAGGACTGCAGGCGGGAGCTGATGGACATGGACAGAAAGACGGTCCTGCTGTGCGGGGCCAGCGGAGTGTTCCTGGCCGTGGGACTGGCAACTGCATTTAGCGGACTTGTCTTTACGGGATACGGAGCGCGCTCGTGGTTGTGGGCCTCCTTTTCGGTGTGTGCCCCATCCTTTTGGGACACGGTCTTTTCAGCTGGTGCCTGAAATTCTTTTCGCTCTCCTTTGTATCTGCTTCCAAGCTGTGCGGGCCTGTGGCTGCTGCTGTTTTTGCGCTTTTCCTGTTCGGGGAAGTGCCCCCGCAGATAGCGGGGAGCGTGGTGACAATCGGGGGCGTTCTCCTTTATTTCCAGACAGAAAAGAGAGAAAATGATATTTTAAAATGAAAATAGTAAGATAAAATTGACAAAACGGGTGGAAATTATCTGGAAAAAATTATATAATAGTGATAATAAGAAACAGATGCAGCCTCCCAGGGGGAATTTGCTGGGTTGGACTGGAAGGGGGTATCACTATGAATGAAAAAATAGCTCAGTTGAGAAAGATTCTGGATGATAGTACCTATACTGTGGCTCTCTGCGGTTCCGGTATGATGGAAGAAGGCGGGTTCATCGGTATTAAGAAACAGGATAAGGCATATGACATCGAGAACCGGTATGGCTACGGCGTTGAGGAAATGTATACCAGTGCATTTTACAATACCCGGCCGGAGCGATTTTTCGAGTTCTATAAAAAGGAGATGCTTCACAACGCGCCAAGGGACACTGCTTCCGGCCCGGCCCTGGCAGCCATGGAGAGGGCCGGAAAGCTTCAATGCGTCATAGACAGCAACATCTATGACAAGGCCCGCAGGGGCGGCTGCCGTTATGTTATAAATCTTCACGGAAGTATTTACCAGAACCAGTGCCCCAGATGTAAGAAAAAGTATCCCATTGGATATATTGCGGGTGCAAAGCGGATTCCAATCTGCAGGGACTGCAATGTTCCCATACGGCCCATGATTTCCCTGATTGGGGAGATGGTGGACAGTCAGAACATGACCAGGACCACAGAGGAGATAACAAAGGCGGATACCCTGTTATTGTTGGGGACCACCCTGGCTTCCGAGGTGTTCTGCCAGTACATACAGTATTTTGCCGGGCGGAACATGGTAATCATACATAAGCAGGAGCACTATCTGGATAAGGACGCAGATCTGGTGATATTGGACCATCCCATGAATGTGCTGCCGCAGCTGGGGTATGGGGAAGAGAAAACAGAAGAATAGATATATTTTCCTTTCAATTTTCTTACATTGGTTTAGAACCTGGGATTATATGGTATACTAAATAAAATATAAAATAAGCGTAAGGAGATGGAACAGGATGAAATTCAGAAAATGTGCTGCAGCCGGAGCGATGGCACTGTGCCTGGCGGCAGCCGGTCCTCTGAGCGCCCTGGCCGGGCAGAGCGCGGGACCGGGGGCAGCTTACCAGCCTTCTGTCAATGGGGTGAACATCTATGTCAGCAAGATGGGGAATACGCTGACGCTGAAACAATATGCCCAGACCATAGGAACCTGGCCTGTAAAGCTGGGACGGCGGTCTGAGACAGGGGACAAGGTGCAGGAGGGAGATGAAATCACACCCTCCGGATCGTTCTATGTGTGCACGAGAAATGACCAGAGCATATGCTATCTGGCTCTGGGACTTTCCTATCCCAATGCCGAGGACGCAGAGCGGGGCCTGAGAGACGGCCTGATTAATGAGGAACAGTATCATGCCATCCTGGAGGCAAATAAGGCAGGCGTACAGCCGCCCTGGAATACTCCTTTAGGCGGGGCAATTGAGATACACGGGGACCAGGGCGGAGGAACCTCCGGCTGCATCGCGGTTACAAACGATGTGATGGATATTCTGTGGGAATACTGTCCTCTGGGAGTTCCTGTAACCGTTGGGCCGTAGTTATTTAGAAATGCCGTAATCTGGTTTAATTGAGAGATAAGGACGGTTTGGAAGGAGAAAATCATGTGCAGGAATAAAAAGAAAAACAACAATGTCTGGCTCCATGCAAAGCCGGTAAGCTCAGCGGCGCCTGCATGGAGTAATATGCGCCGCTGAGATAAATGCTGGCTTTGCTTCCTTAAGAGTGATGAAAATAAGGAGTGAGCCAACATGAAATATGTCAACGCAAAGGCAGTCCTCCCCCATGGCCTGGTGGAGGAGCTGCAGGAATATGTACAGGCCGGATATATCTATATCCCGTCCAGGGAAAACCAGCACAAGGCCTGGGGCGAGCAAAGCGGCTGCCGCAGGGAACTGGCAGAGCGGAACGCCGGAATCGTGGATGCTTACCGGCAGGGGGTATCCCTGGAGGAGCTGGGGGATAAGTACTGCCTATCTGTCCATGCCATACGGAAAATTATATATCAGAAGTAAACGACAGGGAGCCGCAGCGCGCGGCTCCCTGTTTTGTTTGCCCAGCATGGGCGTTTTCTAATGGGTGAAAGTCCCAAGTGCG
>ENA-OPSG01001618-OPSG01001618.1-human-gut-metagenome-genome-assembly--contig:-NODE-1618-length-10061-cov-15.147212_pt1 | contig 10061 bp, 5 predicted proteins | sample MGYA00241454_ERZ501900 | MGnify/ENA primary metagenome ERZ501900 (study PRJEB25962, sample SAMEA2042225) | human gut metagenome | biome: human gut; feature: human-associated habitat; material: faeces... | reverse complement strand
AAAGAAATTGGCGAATAGCAGGATATCTTCTTGCCGCTCTTTTAATGCCGGCATACGAAGGGTGAATTCATTGATGCGGTGGTAAAGATCTTCGCGGAAGTTTCCTTTTTCAATGGCCTGTTGCAGGTTCTCATTGGTAGCGCTGACCAGTCGCACGTCTACCTCTATTTCTTTATTGGAGCCGACCGGACGGATACGTCTTTCCTGCAAGGCACGGAGCAACTGTATCTGTACTTCATAACTTAAGTTGCCTATTTCATCCAGAAACAAAGTACCTCCGTTGGCTTCTACGAATGCTCCTGTTTTGTCGTTTAACGCCCCTGTGAAGGAGCCTTTGACATGACCGAAAAATTCGGAAGCTGCCAGCTCTTTGGGGATAGAACCGCAGTCTATGGCAATGAATGGCTTGTCGGCCCGTTTGCTTAGCTGATGAATACGGTGCGCCACATACTCTTTACCTGTTCCGCTAGCACCGTTTATCAGCACGGACATGGGGGTGGGGGCTACCAGACCTACATAATTGTAGAGTTGGCGCGCTGCCTCGCTTTCCCCCTCCAGAAAATTAGAGGGAGGAACGGTTGCACTTTGGGGAACGGCTTTGTTCTTAGATGCTTTGGGCGCGACTGTGTTCTTTTCTATTCCTACCGGTGTGGGTAAAGCTTTGTTTTGCAATGCCTCATTAATTTTCTTCAGCAACTCATCCGGTTGTATCGGCTTTGAAATGTAATCACTGGCTCCATGTTTTATAGCCTGTACAGCGCTTTGGATGTCAGCATAGCCTGTCATGATGATGAGTGGGATGTTATATTTCTGTTCTTTCATCCATGAAAGCAAGAAGATACCATCTTGATCAGGCAGGCGCAGATCAGACAAAACAAGATCGTATGGTTGTGCATCCAGTTGTTTGCGTGCGCGCGCATTACTGCTTGCTGTATCAACCGAAAATCCTTTTTTACCCAGCCAAGTTTTCAACATGGTGGCAAAAGTCAAGTCATCTTCTACTATCAGAATGGAATGTGGCATCTTTATGTGGTTTTTATTCGTGCAAAAATAAGCTTTTTTCACGGTGTACCGAAACACGGACTCTATTTCTAATACCTTTTAACTTAACAGGGCTTAATTCTTCATGCTTCATTCGGTATTTCGATCTGCTTTTTTGCTTCGTCAATTACTTTTTCTATTTCTTCTATTATAAAGTTTGTTTTCTCTATCGCTTCTTCACCGATTTCGGTTGTCCCTCGTCTTTGTTCCATCCATGTCAGTGCAGGAATGCAACGGGTAGCTCCCAGCATGGTGAACAGTGGCAACAGTTTATGAGCTATTGCCGTGATGTCTTCCATATTCTTTTTCGCCAATGCTTCTTCCATACACTCTCGGTTCTTTTTTGTTTCGCTGATGAAGGTACGGAGTATTTCTGAGGCTGCTTCCGGATCATCTTCCGAGAAGGCGGTCAGGGCGGAGAAATCCAACGTTTCTTGTTGGGGATGGTTTTCTTTGGCCGGTGCTATATGGGGAGTCGGATTTCCTGTGGCGGGTACATCCTTTCCTGTGACCTGGAAGATGGTTGTAAACAATTCGTTTATGGTGAAAGGTTTGTGCAGGCAACCGGCAAAGCCATGTGAACAGAAATAATTTTCGTCCATATCGCTACGGGCGGTCAGGGCGATCACCGGCAGGGTTTGCACCCATGATGTGTCCAGCGTGCGGATGGCTTTCAATAAGTCGAATCCGTTCATGGCAGGCATTTGTATGTCCGTGAGTAAGACGTCGAAGCGCTTTTCTTTCAATTGATTGAGGAGCTCTTCGGGATGATGGCAGCAGGTCACAATCACTCCGGGGCGTTCCAGCATGGCGGTGGTAAGCTGTAACTGTATGCGGTCGTCGTCAATTAAAATCAGGTGAATCGGCTCACTGTCTTCGCGTGGAGTGTCTGTTTGCCGGATCCCGGTTGCGTCAGGGGAAGCAGGAGTATGTTCTGCTCCCGGTCCGGAAAGATTTTCATCCGGATGGGAAGGACCCTCAGGCAAAGGCAGATATACATGGAAGCAGCTGCCTTTGTCTTGTTCGCTTTCTATCTTGATATCCCCTTCGAGCAGAAGCACCAGTTTACGGGTGATGGCCAGTCCCAAGCCGAATCCTTCTTGTCCTTGTGCATTATGGAGCCGGGTGAATTCCTGAAAGATACGTTGTTGCTCTTCTTGGCTGATACCGCATCCTGTGTCACTGATACTGAAATGCAATTGGCCGTTTTCCAATGCTGCCCGCAGGGTGATGCCTCCTTCTTTAGTGAATTTCAGTGCATTGGATAGCAGATTCTCCGCTATTTGGCGGATACGGAACGGGTCTCCTATGTATACGCGGTTCAATGATTCGTTGCAATGATAGTTCAGTTCCAGCTGTTTGGAGTCTGCCATCGGTTTGAAGCTAATATAAATGGTGTCGAACAGTTGGTGGGGGTTGAACGATACCTGGTTGACGTCCATTTTATGTGCATCCAGCCGGTGGTAATCCAGCAGGGATTTGACCAGGCTGAGCAGGTGATTGGCTGAACTCTGCATATTGTTCAGATAGAAACGCTGGCGTTCTTCGGTAGTGATCCGCTCCAGCAGGTCGGTATAGCCCAAGATGGAACCTACGGGAGCTTTGATATCGTGGGTGATGGTCAGCATTAGTTTTTCACGCGCCGCCAGTAAGTCTTCGGCGCGGCGTTTGGCTTTTTCCAGTTCTCGGCGGTAGTGGTTGCTGCGAGTGATGTCTCTCCATATCAGGACCAGAAAGAAAATAGCCAGAACCACAGCGACAATGGCGATTCCCGCCACTGTGCGGATAGAGCTTTGGCGAATATATTCCTCTTGTATATGTTTGTTTTGGGCCAAAGCTTGCTCTTCTTCCTCTATAGTACTTAATAGCTGATTGACTTTCTGACTTAGTTTCAAGCCGCTGAGGCGCAGGGACTGGGTGCGGCGATTGACCATTTCCATACGTTCTTGTTGGGTATCGGTTACTCGGCTCTGTATGTTTTTCAACATGGTGACCACAGTATCTGCCGGACTGTATGCCTCGGTCAGCGTATCGGTATATTCTTCCTGAATCACATTGTTGACCTGTGTGGAATCTGCTTTTCCGGGCGAGAACACTTCTCCCAAACGTTTGAAGAAGCTTTTGGGCTTTTTACGAATAATATAAGAATTGGTGTGTGTGATTACTTTTTTTCGTACATGGGGAAGGCTGAGCAAGGAATCTTGCTGGGCGATCAGTTCGTCTATATGCTGTTTGTAAAGTATATCTGTCCCACCGTCCTGAATTGCTTTCAGCAGGTTGCGCATATTCCGTTCTTTATCCATGAAAAGCATTCCTACGGTATCCAGTCGCGCCAGTTGTATGCTGTCTGTCAGCAACGTGCGTAGGGAGTCAAGTGCCGTGGTGGCTTGTTTCATGGCTCGTTGGTATCGGTAGTATTGTTCTATTTGTCCCGTACTGAGCGATTGTCCGATGACTTCCGCCTGATAGAGCTGGCCGATAATTTGGTTGGTGACATGGCGCCGTTGGCTCAGGATGGCTTCATCATCACCGGTTCCGGACAGTGACTTCATTTCTTGATAGATATATCCGATAGATATAAAGAGCAGTGCAGTCAGCAGAATATAGCCGAATGCAACTTTCAGCTTGGTAGAACGGTTGGGCAGGCTCATGGTGGTTTTATTTTTATTTCGTATCACGGTTAAAGCGCAGGTAATAGAGTATTCCGGCTGTAGTCAGTCCGAAAGGAAATGCCATCCATATTCCTATGATTCCCCAATCCATGATGAAACCGAAAAAATAGCCGGCAGGCAGGGAGATAAGGAAATAGGCGATGAATGCGATATACATCATGGGTTTCACATCTGCGATTCCACGAAGGGCATTGGCGAAATTTATCTGTAATCCATCACCAAACTGGTAGATGATGAACGGAATGATAAGTTGTGCTACCATTACGCTGACCGCCGGACTGTCGCTGAACCATCCTCCCAGTTCGTTACGCAGCAGGAAGATGGGCAGGGCGCCTATCAGTGCGATGAGCAGCATGATATGGAATCCGGCGTATGCAGAGCGCCGGACGTTCATCCGGTCATTCTGTCCGCGGAAGTTGCTAACCCGCACGGCAACGGCTGCTCCCATGCCATAATACATCATAAAGCAGATTTGGGAAATGGCGAGCATCACTTGGTGGGCCGCCAGAGCAGTAGTCCCGATCCATCCCACCATAATGGCACTGAGACTGAACGAAGCAGTTTCCATTCCCATCTGCATGGCAATGGGCCATCCCATTTTGTTCAGGTGCAGGAAGTCTGCCCGGTTGAGCGTATTGTGCAGAAATCCTTCTTTATAAATATGATAACGTCGGGTACAGAAAAAAATGACGGCGAACACGGCCACCATCATGATACGGGAGGCCAATGTGGAAATTCCCGCTCCCAGCAATCCCATTTCGGGCATTCCCAGTTTACCGTAAATCAGAATGTAGTTGCCGATAATGTTCATTACATTTCCTGTCAATAAGATCCACATGGAAACGCGGGTATCGGTTATGCCGTCGGCAAATTGCTTGAAACCGTTGAAAAGCAGTACAAACAACAAGGATATCAGCAAAACGATGAAGTAGGGACGCATTAAAGGCAGCAGTTCTTCGGGTTGCCCCAGTCGGTGGATATTCAGATAAAGTATCCACATGATGAGTGTGAGCAATACGGCCAGCAGTGTGTTGGCAAATAGGCTGTTCTTCAGCATTCGTCCCACTACATGGGTTTCTCCCCGTCCGAACAGACTCCCTACGATAGGAGTCAGCCCGTATGAGAATCCGGTAGCGAAAATAATGGCCAAAGTAAACATATTGTTGACAAAACTGGCGGCGGCTAATTCATTCGTGCTGTGATGGCCTATCATCAATGTATCGGCAAAACCCAAAATGATGACACCTATCTGGCCGATAACGATAGGGATACCTAAAGTGAAAAGTGCTTTGTAATGTTGCATGGTTAATAAATTGCTAATGTGCCAATATGCTAATTTGCCAACTGGCTGTGCTGTGTTCCGCATGGCGCAGCCAGTTGGCAAATTAGCATATTATCAGGTCGGCAAATTACTTTTATAGTAGAGTGTGGAACAATTTTCTCGCACAAATGTTTTTTGTGCAGCTTCTTTTATTTGGCCGGCAGTGACCGAGCGATATTTGTTTACTTCATTGTTAATATCTTCCGCTTTGCCGGTCAGTTCAAAATAAGCCAGATTGGTAGCCACATTCAGGTAATTCAGGTTATTGAATATCTGTTCGCTTTCATAGCGGTTCTTTACTTTTTCCAGCTCGTCTTCATCCACACTTTCTTCTGTCAATGCCTTCAGTTCCTGCCATACGGCAGCTTCGGCAGCTTCCAGCGTGACGCCTGGGGCGGGTTTGCCGGTGATATGGAACAATCCCTCGTCAATGCTGCCCGATATATAGGCGTCGATACTGTTGAATACCTGTTTCTCTTGTACCAGATGCTGCACCAGACGGCAGGAACGTCCGCTGCTCAGCAAGTCGCTTAGCATATCAAAAGCATAGTAGTCGGGATGGCGTCGTTCACAGATATGGAATGCCATAAAGAGCGCGTCTACAGGCACGTTCCGCTCTACTGTCAGTCGGCGTTCCTCCGTTTGCCGGGGTTCTGCCGGCAGTGAGCGGGGGGCTACGTTGCGGCGCGGGATAGGGCCGAACCACTTTTCAGCCAATGTCACTGTCTCTTCAAAAGTAATATGTCCCGTTACAGCCAGAATGGCGTTGTCCGGTGCATAATATTTAAAGAAAAAGGCTTTCACCTCTTCAAGGGTGGCATTGGCTATGTGGCTGATTTCTTTACCGATGGTAGGCCACTGGTACGGATGCACCTTATAAGCTAGGGCGCGTAGCAGATGTGAGGCGTCTCCGTATGGCTGGTTCAGGTTCCGCTGTTTGAACTCTTCGATTACCACTTGCCGTTGCACTTCCAGACTGCGCGGGTTAAAGTCGAGGGATAACATACGGTCACTCTCCAACCAGAATCCGGTTTCCACATTCTGACGAGGGAGGGTGATGTAATAATTGGTTATGTCATTATTTGTCCATGCGTTGTTTTCGCCTCCGGCATTTTGTACCGGAGTGTCATAGTCGGGCACATGGACGGAGCCTCCGAACATCAGGTGCTCAAACAGATGGGCGAATCCGGTATGATCAGGATCTTCATCGCGTGCGCCCACATCGTACAGTAGGTTCAATGCCACCATCTGAGTCGTATTGTCCTCATTGTGTATCACACGCAGCCCGTTGGACAAGGTGTATCGGTTAATGTTAATCATCTGAGTCGCAAATTACTGAATACTTGCCTTGAGAATCCGGATATTCTCTATAGGGCGGTCTGCGCGGTTCGTTTTTGCTATTTCAATATTGTCCACTACTTCCATACCTTCGGTTACTTCACCGAATACGGTATAAGAACCGTCCAGGTGGGGAGCGCCGCCTATGGTGCTGTATGCTTTGATCTGTTCGGGGGTGAAGCGGAATTTCTCTTCTTTGTCCGCCAGCTCACGGGCTTGGGCTTCCAAGGTGTCCTGTAATTCCAGTAATCCGGCATTGTCTCCCGCCTTGCGCATCTTGTATATTTCCTTCATGTGCTGGCGTGCCAGACTGTCGAACAGCGCCTCTTCACGCTGTTCGTTTATTTTGTTCTCCATGCCCAGCAATTGCGGTTCGGTGAACTTGCGTCCGGTAACAATATAGAACTGGCAACCCGATGAAGCCTTTTCGGGGTTCACATCATCACCCTGGCGTGCTGCCGCCAATACTCCTTTCTTGTGGAAGAATTTCGGATTGAACTCAGCGGGAATGGTGTAACCTACATCACCGCTGCCCAGCATGGCAGTATCCGATGCGTTTTTGCTGTCCGGATCGCCAGCTTGGATCATGAATTGTTTGATAACCCGGTGGAACAATGTACTGTCATATACTCCTTCTTTTACCAGTTTGATAAAGTTATCACGATGTTTCGGCGTTTCATTATACAGGGCCACTGTGATATTTCCCATGGTGGTTTCCAGTTTTACCAAGGTACGCTTTTCATTTTCCATATGATGATTTGTTTGTCTTTTCGAGCCGGCGTTGCATGCAGTCAATGCAATGAAGGCCAGGCATATTAGTAAAATTTTGTTTGAAGTCATGAGCTATTTTTTATTTATCGGACAAAGATAGGAAATAAAATTGAGAGTAAGAGTGGAAAAGCGAAGGAAGGATAAAAAAAGGGAGAGAGCGGAGGAATACTTCAGACGCAGACGCGGCAGATCCAGGTTTTTTTTCTCACAAACGTGCGTATTCTTATAATTTGTAGAGAAGAAAAATAAATGGGGCAGAGTGAGGGGAAGAGAAGCACCGGAAAGAGAAAAGACGAAAGAAAATAGATAAAAAGACCGGCCGCAAAACCGGAAGATGATAAGACTTGAAAAAAGAAAATTAAAAAAGTTTCTGAATAACATGGTTTGCATAAGTCTTGAAATTCGCATTGAATAGTAGTATGGTATCCATCGTTTCAGAGGGAAGTCTTTGATGAAGGATGCCGGATTTATATCATATTTGTAATATGCGCGCACGTGTGTGAGAAAAAGGAACTGCGTCTACGTTGGAAGTAGCTTCCGTCTTCTTGGAAATCTGTCGGCTTGTCCGTATTGTTCATTTATGGGAACAGACGGGAGAACTGAAAGATTTAAATTTTGCGAGGGTAAGATTATAGATCTTTCCTAGTGGCAACAGGTAGTCCGTAAGTTCTTTTTTAATAAATTATGGGAAACAAAGGATAAAAGCTGCGTTCTTTCAACCATTATGCCGATAAAATTGTTTAAATTTGCAGGAATACTTGTACAGATACTCGATGAAGAAAAAATATGTTCGTTGGACATTGTGGACGATAGCATCTCCGTTCATTCTGTTCATCATTTTATGTATATTGATTTATTTGCCACCCATTCAGAACTTTCTGGTGGACAAAGCTGCTGTATATGCCTCGGAAGCTACCGGTATGAATATCTCCGTGGGACGTATTTCTTTGTCTTTTCCGTTGAATCTGGTGGTGACTGATGTAGATGCCGCTTCTCCGCATAATGATACGTTGCTCAGTGTACGCCGTCTGCAAGTGAATGTGCAGTTGCTGCCATTGCTGAAGAAGCAGGTGGAAGTGGATGGCATATCCCTGCAAGGAGCCACAGTGAATTCTAATGACTTGATACATGGCATGAAATTGAACGGTACTTTGGGGGAATTGTTCATTTCCAGTCATGGAGTGGCACTGGACCCCGAAACTGCCATCGTTAACAAAGTCTTGTTGAAAGATACGGATTTATCTCTTTGCCTGAATGACACCGCTGCGGCCGATACGGCTGCAAGCGACACCACCTATTGGAAAATAATATTGCAGGATATTGCCCGGTCGTCGTCGTTCCAAATCTCGCCCCGATACAGTTTGGTCAGGATCAGCGCCAGATCGGCCGATGTCGTGCGCACGTCCAGATAATGCAATGTCGTGTTCTTCGCGCCGAGCGCGTTCGCCTGCTGCGTTACTTTGTCGTAGCCGGTGCCGTTATCGCGCATCAGCCATGCCTTGGGACATTCGTTGTCGGAATCAACGATCATCGTGGTCAGGCACTGCTGCAGCGTCATGCCGTTGAGCGGCGAATCCCATGTCATCTCGCCTAATTCCACGGCCGTCACCATCGAATGCGCCACGAACAGCTTGTACGTGCTCGCCGATGCGAACACCTGGGAGGAGTCGATGTCGACGAGTGTGCCGGCATTGCTCAGATCGACCACGGAGACGGAATATCTCGCGCCGGAAAACACACCGGCCAGCGCGGCGGATGCCTGGGCAGTCAGGTCGCGTTCGGGCTGGGCCGGAGCTGGCACGGCCGCCTTGAACATGCTCCGAGACGCCGATTGGGAACGAACCCTGCCGGACCCCGACTTGTCGGAGAAACTTTCGTCGGAGGAGCCGTCATCGGCGACACTGCCGTCGGTGGGGTCGACCGTGGCACCGGACCGGGCCGCACCGGCTGATGAAACGCTGCCGGACGAGCCATCGCCATCGTTCGAGCACCCGCGCACGGACAATAGCACCACCATCGTCACCACGGAGAACATCGCGATCAGCACCGTCAGACGGCGGCGCACATACGTCAGCTCACGGGTGGATATTATTCGGCCGCCAGGCGGGTTCGCCCGCCGACGAGGGCCGACACGACCGCCGGCATGCGTCACGATGCCGCGCAGGATACGTCCCATCCTGCGCCGCGGCGGGCGCATATGCTTTGCCATCGCGCACCTCCCCGACTGCTCACATCGACGCCCCCATTGTAACCCCCCGAACGCAGCTAGTCAGGGGCGAGCATCCACACCTTGGTCACCCGTCATGACACGGCTAAGACAGGTCATATATACGACAGGTCATATATGACAGCCGGGCGTCGGCAGTATCGACAGGTACGTCGATGCCGCCGACGCCCGGCCGGTCAATGATTGCTCAGCGACCGCGGCGGAACGGCGCCGCGTTGCGCTTGCCGTGCGACTTGCGGAATCCCGCGGCCTTGCGCGTGGCACGGTTCGGCCCGCTCTGGCTCCTGCGGTTCCGCCCGTCACGACGGTTGTCACCGTCGTTGTTGTGCGAGCCGCCCTTGCGGTCCTCGAACGACGTGTCGTGGAAACGCCCGCTGCGACGGTTACTGCGGCGATCGGCCTCGCGACCGTCAAACGGCGTGTTGAAATCGTCGCCGAAGTCGTTGCCACGGCGCTTCTTGTCGCCCTTGCGACCCTCAGCGTCACGGTACTGACGCCGGTCGTCAAAACGGCCGTCATCGAAGCCGGAGCGCCCGTATCCGTCGAAACGGTCCCGCTTGGTGGTGTGCTTGCGCTTGCCGTGCGGCTTGCCCTCGCCGATGATCGACATCTGCGATTCGTCCCGATGGTCGAACCGGTATTGGGCGCTCTCGCGGTCCTCCGGTTCACAAACAGCTTCCTCTGACCACTC
>ENA-OPSG01001608-OPSG01001608.1-human-gut-metagenome-genome-assembly--contig:-NODE-1608-length-10137-cov-3.517953_pt1 | contig 10137 bp, 10 predicted proteins | sample MGYA00241454_ERZ501900 | MGnify/ENA primary metagenome ERZ501900 (study PRJEB25962, sample SAMEA2042225) | human gut metagenome | biome: human gut; feature: human-associated habitat; material: faeces... | reverse complement strand
TCGCCGGCTTCCACGGAAATCTTGCCCACCGGCAAATCAATCCAAATATGGGCCCCGAACACGCTGTCTGTTTCTTCAAACCAGGTGCCAAATTGTTTCATATACTTAGCACCTTCACCGCTTTCTTCAGCCGGTTGGAATACGAGATACACCTTGCCTTTGATTTTGTCCTGCAAAGTTTTCAACATCTTGGCGGCACCCAATAAAATGGCCATATGTGCATCATGGCCGCAGGCATGCATCTTGCCATCATGTTTAGAGGCAAAGTCATAGCCTGTCTGTTCATCAACGGTAAGTGCATCAATGTCGGCACGAAGCATGATGGTTTTGCCCTTTTGTGGGCCTTCAATCCACGCTACGATGCCTGTGTTTTTTTCAGGATTAATTACATACGGAATGCCCAATTTATCCAGCTCGCCGGCTAAATATTTGGTTGTTTCCTGCTCTTCAAAACTTATTTCAGGATATTGATGCAAATGGCGACGCCACGCAATAATATCTTTAGTATATTCTTCTTGTAATTTTTTTATTTCAGTTGAATTCATAAATTCGCCTCCCAATCTCTTTGTTTTCATGGTAGTTTACCGGAAATGGTTTGTCAAGGTTTCCGGAGCAAAATTCCTATTTTATTACTATGATTTTAAAAAGCGAGTGATTCTGCGTTTTTCTTCTATAGCGAGTTTTAAAAATAATATGTTATACTGACTGTATGCATTTACCGATTGAAGGGAGTTTTTCTCAATGGATTTAGCTTTATTTCCTTATTTTTTAGTATCATCAATACTCTTAACCCTGGCCCCGGGGCCGGATAATTTATATCTTTTGGCAAAAAGCATCGCCGACGGCGCCAAAGCCGGCATTACCTTGGCAGGTGGTTTAGCTTCGGGCATTGTCTTTCATACCTGCCTCGTTATTTTAGGCGTAGCCGCTTTGGTAAAAAGTTCACCGATTGCCTTTACCGCTTTAAAATATGTAGGTGCGGCCTATCTGTTCTATCTTGCTTATGGGGCATTTACGGCCAAAGTTGCGGATACAAAAACCGCTTCAAATACCAATAACGAAACTGAAGTTGCGGCTTCAAACAGCCAAACAACTAATGTATCAAACGGTCAGTCATCAATCAAATCTTCGAGCGGTGAAACCTCAGGCTTTGCCATCTACCGCAAAGGTCTTATTATGAACATCTTGAATCCTAAAGTTTTGTTGTTCTTCCTTGCTTTCTTGCCACAGTTCGTTGCTCCCGACAGTGAATCACCGGGTCTTGCTATTGCTATGCTAGGGGCTGTTTTCAGCTTACAAGCGTTCATTATCTTTTCTATCTTTGCCCTTTGTGCCGGTAAGCTCCGCGGTTTCTTAAATCAAGGGCCTAAATCGCAACGTATTTTAAATCGCGTTCAAAGCGTGGTATTATTGGGGATTGGTTGCCTATTGCTGCTATTCTAAAGGAATAGGCCTCAACATAAGCGATACTGTTATTGAACTAAAGTCAACAATTTATTGAATTATAAGACTAACAACATATTTTAACTGAACAATCAAAAAAAGCCGAAGTGTCATATTACAACGACACTACGGCTTTTTACTTTAAAGAATCTGCTAAAGACTCAAGATTTCTTCTACTTTTTCAATGTTGAAACCTTCGATTGGGCAAGAGTCAACGCCGAGCATAGCAGCCGTTGTCAACATATTGCCAAGTGCGATGTAAGTCTGTTTGCTGGCCCAGTCGAACATAGCGCGATCGCTGTCGATCAATTTGAAATCGTTAGTCTGGAAGTTGCCGTACGCACCACGCATCATGTTCTGCACGTCTTCCGGCATGTGTTTGATATCTTTCATGATATGAGTGATGTAATCAGCATCAGCTACTGTATCAGCTTTTTTGCGAGCCAAAATAATCATGAAATGGCTGGCACCGTTCAAGCTGTTCTGAGCCCCCCAGGATACAGGGAACAATTTGTCTTTAATGCTCTGTTTTTCAATAATAACGAATTTCCAAGGTTCAAAACCGAAGGAGCTTGGGGCCAAACGACCTGTTTCTAAAATTGTGTTGAAATCAGCTTCGGATACTTTCTTGTTAGGATCAAACTTCTTAGTTGCGTAACGATAATTGTAAGCGTTTAAAATTTCATTTGCAGAAATGCTCATGGGTATCATCCTTTCGAATTAATAATTTATAATACTAAATTTTGAATATCTATCTTATCTATCTTTCGACATGTTTAGTATAGTATATCTAAAAAAATAGTTGAAGAACGCAAAATTTTTATATATACTATATACAAACTTACCTAGGTATATTTTTTATACTTAAGATAAAACATAACATTTCAATAGCCACCAGCTATAAATAGCATATAAACGTTAGGTTGAATACATATGCCGGAAGAAATATACAAGTCAGAATGAATCACACTAAGGAGAATCCCATGAGTACTGAAACTAAATCTGCAAAGCACAAAAAAGAAAAACCAACTCCCTGCCCCAGCACAATTTGCCCGGTCTCCGTTACCCTTGAAATCATAAGCGGCAAATGGAAAGGCATTATCTTATATCATCTGTTCTCCGGCAATAAGCGTTTTAGCGAGTTGAAAGCTTTAATCGAAGGCGTTACCCATCGTAGTCTTACCTTGCAACTGCGCGAATTGGAGGAAGATGGAATTATAACTCGCACAGTGTTCCCTGTAATTCCGCCCCATGTAGAATACGCTTTGTCTCCTTTAGGTCGCACCATGGAACCGATTATCAACGCCATGTACGATTGGGGCGTTGCTTACAGCAAACTGGACATTAAAGAGACACAAAACAGCGTCTCAAACTAATCAATTACACACAAAAAGACCGTAACCCGGGGGCGTGAAGGGGCTCCGGTTACGGTCTTTTTGCTGTCATTTCAAACTTCTATTTGCAGTAGCTCTATCGAATCATAGAAACTAACAGAGCTACACGGGAAACGAATTTACCCATTAATTCTTTTTTATAAGCTTCATGCAAAGCTTCAACACTAACTAAATCATAACTGTCATTGTAAGTTTCGAAAGCTAAATTACGAACTGCCTGAGCTGCTTCCGAATTTTGCATTACTGCATAAGTGTGTGCCAATTTCTTTTCTACGTCTGCCAAATTAAATGAATACATCATGATTAACTCCTCCTTCAAATGAGCACTTTCTTCTTTTCTCTGACTACATCATACAACATCTGAAAGTTAAGTCAACCGGCCTGAAAACGCCATTTAAATAAGTAATAACGCTCAGTTATGTACTCGTATGAATATATTTTCTTTCTCGGCAGAAAAATAAATGTCTATTGTTACTGTTCATTCTTATATACCCCTCCTCAAACATCCTGATTTGAGGCAAAAATAAAGCCGCACAACGCCCATCGTTGTGCGTTTTTTCACACTTTCTTATTATATACGGCCTATTGTTAACCAAGAGAAATATATGGGATTCCGTCATAACTGCCCTTTATGATGAAAAAGAGATTTTTACTCGGTAACGACTTCGTAAATTTCCTTCGTACATGACCAGCTTTTATAAGTAAAGCTTCGGATTTTTCAAAAAATCAAGATTTTCGCTACCAAACCAAAGCCCGTATTGCTGTATAATTTAATTATAGCAAAAACCGTAACAGATGAATGAAAATTTTATCAAATATATCCTTATTGATAAAATTCCTTTATTTTTAATCCTTAAATTTCGATTATCCTTGCTGTGACAATTCATACAGCTTAGCTACCCGTTTACGCAACGGCGGATGGTCACTCACCAACTGATTGATAAACCCCTCCGTATCACCATAGCGTGTCAATTTTGCCAAAGCAGAGGCCAATGCCTGACCAAGCCCCAACTCATGAGCAAAACGATCCGCCCGATACTCGGCAATCCGCGACCCGAAAGGAGCTAATAATACATAACCAAAGTTAGCCAAGCTATGTAGGATTCGCACAATAAAGCGGATAAAAATAACGATAGCCATAAAAACAACTGCTAAAATATTAATAAACGGAATATACCGTAACACATTGTATACGGTAGTAATAATCAGCATAAGAAGCTCAAAGGCAATAATTATAGCATTATACACATTGAGCATGGCTGCCGATGTCATGCCATAGGTCGTATCGCGATGAACAAGATGACTCAGTTCATGAGCTAAAATTCCTTTCAACTCACACTCGTTCATTTCATCAATCAACCCCATCAGAACGACTACACGATTATGCCCCAAAGCAAAGGCATTAATTTGTTTACTGTGTTGCACATACAACGTATACCGATCCGGATCAACACCGGCACGTCGACAAACATCACTCCAGCAATTATTCAAATACACGGCTAAATCGCCCTGTGGTTTACTGATATTTTTAAATTTTAAAAACAGACCTTGAATCGGCGGCAACTGGAATAAAATAATGGATGTCAAAAAGAAAAGAGCCACCCAAACACAGCATATAGTAAAGCTTTCTACCGGTAAGCCGAGTCGTTGTAAAATGTCCACTATAAACGGCTGCTCCAATATGGTAGGCGTACCGAAAAGGCCTATAATCCAGTCGATGAAGAACAATATAACCGACGCTACAGCACCATAAATAAGGCCTGTAATAATAAGCAATAAAAATCCCATACCTATCCCTTTCTGTCTGTTCTCCCCCAAGAACATTAAATATCGACTGACTGAGTTCGATCCCGGTTTGGTCCACCATTCAAGAAAAAACTCAAGTCACAATATCCCTAATTTACCGTTTTCTTATACTTAAATTATACCCTATGACAGGAGTAAGAACCATGATTTATTTCACCAGCGATTTACATTTAGGTTACCAAAAAGTTATTAAAAATCGAAATCGCTCCTTTGATTCTGTCGAAGAAATGAATGAAACCCTCATTGCGAACTATAACAGCCGCATCACACCTAAGGATACGGTATATCTTCTCGGTGATTTAACGCAAAAGCTTGAGCCCAAAGAAGCTAACTCTTTGTTGGCTCGTCTAAATGGCAAAAAAACGCTGCTCATTGGCAATCATGATAAATATAAAAAATATGACGCTAAAATTTTTAAAGAAATGTGTGATTACAAATATCTCCCTGATAAAGATGTCCCTATTGCCCTAATGCATTATCCGATTTTAGCTTGGAATCGCTACCAACACGGCAGCATGATGCTGCACGGTCACATTCACTCAACCGGCGAATACAACGAAGCAAATCGTGAAAAAGGAATCCGCCGTTACGATGTGGGCATCGACGCCAATCACTTCTTCCCCGTCTCATTGGATGAAATATTAGAGTTCTTTGGGATTAACTAAAAACTTTAACTACAAATTCTTAAATTAGATATCCCCTTTTAAGTAGATAAAATACAGTCTGTCTTTACCTTCGGTGAAGCTATGAGTGTAGATAAACACGATAAGCCTCCCGTCTTTCATGGTGGAAGATAAAAATATAGATTAAGCAGAAAAAAACTGAGGCAGTAGAGCCTCAGTTTTTTTATTTTCTTAAATTAGTATATATAATTATTTTTGCGCAGAATCCGCATAATAGTTAATTAAGCACCCTTTAGCAATAATGGATTTCTCTTCATCGCTTAAGTACCCTAAATGCAATATAATTTCTTCTTTTTTGCCATCATTAATGACATAAGCCTTAAAACTATCATCAGCACTTAACAATATGGATTTTACATCAGGTATAAACACATAATCTCCTACCGCTAGTTTTCTGGAATCAGTTTCACTGGTTACAAACGGAAACATCCCCCAGTTTATCACATTAGAACGATATCGTTTTGTTGCATATTCCAAGGCAATATTGGCTCCGCCCCCCAATACACGTTGACAAGATGCAGCCTGTTCACGAGCCGAACCGTCACCCGGTTTATTGGCATATATCATACTTGCTACTAATGTTGATTTAGCCAATTCATCTACACTTTTACCCAAATTTAAAGTTTCATTAACTAATTGATATGCCTTCTGTAAGTCTGACACCATATCACCATCTTGACGGCTTTTTTCCCAATCTCTCACCGTTTTGGCTCGTCCTACATATTCAGGAACTTTACGACTTAACGCAAATTCTGAAAGTGCATAAGGATTTGAGCGATACGATGAAGTTTCACCTGAAGGAATTAATTCATCAGTCGTAGTAACCGGATCATCAATATATGCTGCCACTTTCAACATAATATTATCTGTTAATGCCTCAATTTTTGGCCATGCTTTTATCGATGGACCATATACAAGTTCTTCAGCAGTATCAGCATCACCATAACCTTGATAAACTTTATTAACATATGGCTTATCATTAAAATGATAAGGCGCTATATTATCATCATAATCAACTTCAGTTGCTGCCGTTAAAGCACCTTTATTAATTGCTGTGGCTGCTATAGAGCGTGCGTCCATTAATGCAACTGAGGAAATTTGTCCTTGTCCGGGTTTAGAACCTTCACGATTAGGAAAATTACGAGTTGCATGCCGTGCAGATAAGCCACCATTATTTGGTGTATCACCGGCACCAAAGCAAGGGCCACAGAATGCCGAGCGAATAATAGCACCGGCCTCCATTAAATCACCTAACGCACCATTACGCATAAGTTCTAAATAAATTGGCTGACTAGATGGATATACACTAAAAGCAAAGCGTTCTTGACCTACACCATTTCCCTTTACAATATTAGCTGCAGCCATAATATTTTCATACAGACCGCCAGAGCAACCTACGATTATGCCTTGATCTACATGAAGTTTATTATCGTAATATTTTTCTGGTAACATAAGACGCAATTCTTTATTATCTAATTGTTCTACCGCATTTTTTTCAATTTCACGTAATAAATCTTGGGCGCCTTCATTCAACTCTTTAATTGTATATACATTACTTGGATGGAAAGGCATCGCAATCATACTTTCCACTTTATCAAGGTCCACTTTTACTAAACCATCATAATATGCAATCTTCCCTGGTTGTAGCAATTTATAATCAGCACCCCGACCGTGAATTGTTAAAAATTCTTTTGTCGTATCATCTGTACACCAAATTGTAGACAAACAAGTGGTTTCTGTTGTCATAACATCGATACCATTTCGAAAATCCATGGATAAGTTATGTATTCCAGGGCCCACAAACTCCATGACTTTATTTTTAACAAACCCATTTTTAAAAACAGCTTTTTCTATAGCTAAAGCTACGTCTTGAGGTCCAATACCATGACGCGGTTTACCTGTCAAATAAATAGCAACTACTTTTGGTCTCTGAATATCATAGGTTCTGCCTAAAAGTTGCTTAACTAATTCCGGACCACCTTCCCCAATAGCCATAGTGCCTAACGCACCATAACGAGTGTGACTATCTGATCCTAAAATCATCTTCCCGCATCCAGCCATAGTTTCGCGCATATATTGATGAATAACAGCTAAATGCGGTGGCACAAAAATACCGCCAAATCGTTTAACGGCTGACAGACCAAACACATGATCATCTTCATTAATTGTTCCGCCAACTGCAGCTAAACTATTGTGGCAATTAGTTAAAACGTAAGGGATAGGAAAACGATCTAAACCTGATGCAATGGCAGTCTGAATAATCCCTACATAAGTAATATCATGTGATGTAAGTGCATCAAATTTAATGCGCAAGGATTCATCACCTTCACTTGTCTGGTGTGCCATCATAATTCGATACGCCATAGTTTCTTTAACTGCTTTTGTTTCATCAAATTCTTGATTACGTGAATATTTTACAACGGATTCCTTAGTGACAATCTCATTTCCGTTTTCTAAAAAAATGCCATCTGGAATTAATGTTACTGCATTCATGTCCCTACCTAACCTTTCTTTCTATTCCAAAGCTTACTATAATATACTATCGAGTATAACTATAAATTAACCTTGTATCTCAATCACAACTCTTATATAATTGGTATAATAAATATTTATCGGAGGTTGCCATGGATACAAAGGACTTTATATTGCTAAAAACTTTATATGAAGAAAAAAATATTACTTATACAGCAAAACGTTTATTTATGACCCAACCGGCCTTAAGCGAACGTATTAAACGTCTCGAAAAAGAATTTAATTGCAATCTGATTATTCGACAACCTCGTGGTATTGCCTTTACTTCGGAAGGCGAACAATTATACAACTATATGCAAGAGGCTGACAAAGCCTATCAATCTATAAAAAAACAATTAAGTGCTACCGGCACTGAAATCAGAGGGACGTTACGTCTTGGTTGCTCTAATATTTTTGCCAAATACCACATTCCAAAAATTCTATCAGCCTTTTCCCAAGCTTATCCATATATTGACATCAATATGTACAGTGGCTTAAGCTATCGCTTATATCGTCGTTTCTTAGAAGGTGAATTAGATGTTACTATTGTTCGTGGTGCACACGATTGGAGTGAGCACCATCTGGAACTCTTAAGTGAACCATTGTGCTTATTCAATAAAACAGAACTTTCATTTGAAAATTTACCGCAGCACTCATACATTCACTATCAAACCGATCCTAATTTACAGCAAGCATTGGATGATTGGTGGTATGGTCATTACCGAACTCCGCCTAATATCTCCATTGAAGTTGACGATATTGATACCTGTGTAAAATTAGTTCGCCAGGGCTTAGGCTTTACTCTTCTCACAGAAAGTTGTGCCCAGGATGTTCCCGGTATCTTTACCTCGCCTTTATTAACTAAATCAGGAGAGCTTTTTTGCCGCACCACCAATTTATACTACCGAAATAACTATACATCAATGACACCAGTCAAAGCTTTCATAGACTTCATTATGAATTGGAAGTTGTAATTTTATAGCCTGTATTCTCTTTACAAATTTACTATATAACTATTCAGCAATATATACAAATAATAAATAACTCAATTATCAATAAAATAAAACTATTTCTATTTTTATAGATAATCTATTGTTTATGTAACTAATTAAAGATAACTTTTCTTAATTTTTTAAAAAGCAAAGCGACTCACAAATAATTCTCGAGTCGCTTATTTTTATGTGAGCACTAATAAATCAAGGTAATATTGGTGTTAAAAACCTTTCGTGCATTTCATACCCATATAGAATTATTGAATATCTTTAATTAAATCGGCAAAACTATCTTCCAATATAACATTTCTTAACTTTTCTTCCGGAACTAATTTTAAAAATGCATCCCAAACTTTTTCATAGGAAATTGAATTTTCAAATTGCGTATGCGGCCAATCACTGCCCCATAACAAACGATTAGCACCAAATGAGGCCAATAAAGCCGGCATCAATTCTTCAGCTATTTTAATATTTTCCTCAAAGGCCAATTCTTTTTTCAAGCGATATGATGCAGAAATTTTTACCCAAACTTGTTGACTATTACCAACCGATAGCAAATATTTAAAACCTTCATCTTCTAATAAATTTTCTGCAGTAGGTCTTCCAAAGTGATCAACTACAACTTTTACTCCGGCATCTAATAAATCGTCAATTAAAGGTGGCAATTGAATTGCATCAATATGTAATTCTACATGCCAGCCTAATGATTTCACATAGCTAAGAATTTCAGGCCATTTGCCTTCTTTTAAATTAGGGATTTGCCGTGCATACAAATTTAGTCGAATCCCTATAATATTATTTTTTGCCAGTTCTTTTAACTCGTCTAATGTAATCGCAGTATCAACAACCGCAACACCGTAAAGCTTGTTCGGGAATTTCTTTATAGCGTTTACCATATAGCTATTATCAAATCCCAAAAAACTTGGCTGAATTAATACACCTTTGTCCATTCCTTTGGATTCAAAATTCGAAATAAAATCCTCAACAAATGCACTATAAGTAGGTGCATAACGTCTATCGCTGGCCAAATTCAAATTAGGCTCAAATACATGTGCATGTGTATCTACTTTCATACCTATACCCCTCTATATCATAAATAAATTAACAATAAACGCATATATGATGGCGGCACCTAAGCAAATAGGTACACCTCTAAAGATTAATTTTCCGAACATATCAACTCGTTCTTCTTCACTTACTGTACTTAATACTAAACTACCACCCGATGAAAATGGAGATATTGCAGTGGCTTGTGCCGGAGGTTAGATTTGTGTCATTTGCGTTCCGGTTTAACCGATAAATAATTGA
>ENA-OPSG01001604-OPSG01001604.1-human-gut-metagenome-genome-assembly--contig:-NODE-1604-length-10148-cov-11.135639_pt1 | contig 10148 bp, 8 predicted proteins | sample MGYA00241454_ERZ501900 | MGnify/ENA primary metagenome ERZ501900 (study PRJEB25962, sample SAMEA2042225) | human gut metagenome | biome: human gut; feature: human-associated habitat; material: faeces... | reverse complement strand
ACGTCTGCCGGCGGAACGATCTGTTTGAAGTGGATGTTGAAGCCGTGAGCGAATGCAAGTGTCTTGCCTGCTGTAAGGTTTGCCTTGATATCGTTCTTGTAGAGAGCTGCCTGCTTCTCATCATTTACAAGGATCATGATGATATCTGCTGCCTTTACAGCGTCTGCTGTGAGCATAACTGTGAAGCCGTCTTCTTTTGCCTTTGCTGCGGACTTGGAACCCTCGTAAAGACCTACCACTACATCAACGCCGGAATCTCTTAAGTTCAGAGCATGGGCATGCCCCTGGGAACCGTAACCGATAACAGCTACTTTCTTTCCGTCAAGAAGTGATAAGTTACAATCTCTCTCATAATACATGGTTGCCATAGTTTTTCTTCTCCTTATTCTTCATTGTGATCGACACGTAATGTGTTGTCTATCCCTAAACCGATCGCGATCTCTCCCGACCGGCTAAGTTCTAATATACCAAAATCTCTGACTTTTTCAATAAAAGACTCAACTTTTTTGCTGTCTCCGGTAATCTCGGCTGTCAGATGCTCTTCACCGAAGTCTACGACTTTTCCGCCGTACTCGTTGATCAGATCCAGTACCTGATGTTTGCTGGAACCTCTGTGGCTTCCTGTCAGGTGCATTTTGATGTACATATGCTGGGCAAATACGGTGTTTTCCGGTTCCAAAAGTGTTACGGCACGGACATCAATGAGTTTTTCCAGCTGACGGACCACCTGGTCCTTCATATATTCATCTCCTGTGGAGACGATGGTGATCCGCGTATAATTCGGATCATCCAGCGTACCTGCGGAGATATTATCGATATTATAGCAGCGCTTTGCGTAAAGACCGGCGATGCGGTTTAAAACGCCGAAGCGGTTGTTTACGATCATGGCGACCGCAAACTTTTCAACTTTGTTTTCCATGGTCACCTTATCCTTCCACAATCATGTCTTTAATAGATCGTCCCGGCGGGATCATCGGCAGGACTTTCTCATCCATATCAATGTGACAGTCGATCAGAACCGGTCCCTGGGATTTGTCAGCTACATCAAGGGCTTTCTTTAGATCCTCCATCGTGTAGACCGCGTATCCGTCAGCACCGAAGGCTTTCGCCAGAGCCGGGAAGTCCGTCTTTCTGTCCAGGATCGTCTGGGAATAGTGACAGTCGTAGAAAATTGTCTGCCACTGTCTTACCATTCCGAGGACATCATTGTCGAAAATGACAATGGTGATCGGGAGTTCCTGACTCACCGCCGTTGCCATCTCGTTTAAGTTCATTCCGAAGCTTCCGTCTCCAGTGAAGAGAACGGTTCTTCTGCCTCTCGCTGCGTACATCGGTTACAGTAACTTTGACTGTGAAACGTTCGCCGATTTCATTTCGGTTTATGTCAAAGTAATAACTTAAATCATAACTCTCTTGCGGAGCACCATAGATTTCGATTAAATCAATTGTCTTGTTCAAATGCAGGTCGGCACATTGTAGGCTGATAGAAGCAATACCGTCTTTGTCTTCTAATGTCCCTTCAATAGTAAATCGATGTCCCGCTCCGGACTCGATGTGGTCTGTTGCTAATGTCATTGTTGGATTTTGTCCGTCTACATCGGGGTAGTCGTTATCATCACTACATCCCGTACATAGGTTTGCAGTTACAAGAAAAGCCCATAACATGGCACCATACAAATGTTTCTTTTTCATATTTTATTAGTATTTGAAGATTAAACATCTACTCTAATAGAGGACGAATTAAATTCGTCAGTGGTGCAAATGTACGTGAAGAAGAATTAAAATCCTGATATAAATCTTGCAGAAAAGGGAGGTAAATCTTGCAATGCATGATTTATGTATCTAAAATACAGACTTTATTTGTATTTTTGAACCATATTATTTAACAATGTGTACACTGATGCTATGAGAAAGATATTCGTACTTTGGCTCTTGCTGCTGTCGGTTGTTTCATTGGCACAACCTTATTCTGTTAAGCAGCTTGGTATAGAGAAGGGATTATCCAATAATTATGTGGTGAGCATTGCTCAAGACAAACAGGGCTTTCTGTGGTTTGCCACGGAGGAAGGGTTGAACAAATTCGATGGTACCCGTTTCATTACTTATTTGAAGAATGAAGATTTGACAAGGCAGGGTATAACAGGCAATGAACTGAATTGTTTGTTGGATGATCCTCAGGATTCTATCCTTTGGATAGGCACGCAAAGGGCCGGTCTGAATGCGTATGACTATGTAAATAACACTTTTCTTTGCTATAGGCATGATGGCGAGAACCCCGAAAGTCTGATAACGGATGATGTTACTAAGATTGTGGCAGCTACAGATGGTAATCTTTGGATTACGACATATTGGCGGGGAGTAGATTATTTCGATAAAAAGGCTGGAAAATTCATTCATTACAATACTCAAACAGTTCCGGGATTGGCTAGCGATAATATTTGGTCGGTTGTTGATGGAGGAGATGGAAAGTTGTATATGGGGCATGTGCATCATGGATTCAGTGTGTTGTCTCTTAAAGATAAAAAAGTAAAGAACTTTATGCATGACCCTGAAGATCCGGTCAGTTTGCCAGGTAATGGGGTAACTTGCATTTATAAGGACTTAAGCGGTAATATTTGGCTGGGAACAGACCGGGGGCTGGCACTGTTCAATCCGGAAGCCGAAAATTTTATCCATTTTCATCATAGTGAGGACGGGGTTCCTCATACCGTATTTGATATCAGACAATTTGATGGGAATAAACTTTGGATTGCCATGGAATTTGGAGGAATAGCCATTTTGGATTTAACGCAACGTATGTTTCTTTCTCCTGACCAAGTGCGTTTTCAATATATAAAGGAAGGGGATGATGAATACAGTCTCTCTAATTCTACTGTACGTTGTTTGTTTCAGGACTCCTTTAAAAATGTATGGGCTGGTATGTGGGGAGGTGGAATTAATTTTCTTAGCCATGAATCTTCCTATTTTAATGTTTATAGTTATTCTCCTATCCAGCATTCGGGTAGTAGCCTGAATAATAAGACAGCAAGCAGTGTATGCGTAGCAAGGGATGGAAAGTTATGGATCGGAACCGATGGGGGAGGCATCAATGTATTTGATAAAGGCAAGCGGGTGGCGGTTTATAAAGAAGAAACCGGTGATTTGACTGATAATTCCATACAGGCTGCACTTTGTGATTCGGAAGGAAACCTTTGGTTTGGATCGTTTATGGGAGGAGTGGATTTTTATGATGTGAAAAAGAAAAGTTTTCACCAGATTTTTCCTAAAGATAAAACAGGGGAAGATGTGCGTGCACTGTATGAAGATGCAGAATATGTATGGATAGGAACTAGTAATGGCATCTATAAGGTACGCTTGCATGATAAAGGCATTGCAGACCATTATACAGTAGAGAATAATCTGGTGAGATGTATCTCGAAAGATAATCTTAATCGTTTATGGATTGGTACTTTCGGAGGAGGATTAGGGGTTTTTGATGAACATTTTCAGTGCGTTAAACTTTTTAACGTGACTTCTCTTTTTCCCTCTAATACTATCAATACTGTTTATATGGATAGTCAGAACAGAATGTGGATAGGAACGGGAGAAGGTCTGGTTTGTTTTCCATCCTCTCAGAGTTGGGACTATAAAGTATATCGCAGTGAGGAGGGTTTGTCCAATGTCCATATACGTGCCATTACGGAAGATAATCATGGAAATATATGGGTGAGCACCAATAAAGGTATCAGCTGCTTGTTGAAAGACAAGGAGGTTTTCTATAATTACGATCATTGGGATAATGTGCCTATGGGCAATTTCATGAGTGGAAGTGTGGCGGAAGCTAAGGATGGAACACTTTATTTTGGCTCAATCAATGGCTTATGCCGTTTTAATCCAGATCAGGTATTGGAAAAACGAGAGTCACCTGCTGCAATTATTACGGAGATGCGTATATTCGGCCCGTTGCGTGATACGGACAGTAATGAAAAGGTGATGGCGCTTGAAGGCCAGTCGGAAGTACGTTTAAGCTATATGCAAAATAACTTCAGCGTCACCTTCAATATACAGAATTATGCCTTGGCCGATCAAGTGGAATATGCTTATATGTTGAAAGGGTTGGAAAATTCATGGTATACAGTAACCGATCCTAATAATGTGACTTTCCGTAATATACCTCCGGGAAATTATTGTTTTCAGGTAAAGACAAGAATACGGAATCAGGAATGGGCGGATGAGATAGCTTCTCTGGATATCCGTATTGACCCGCCTGTATGGCTTACGTGGTGGGCCAAGTTATTTTATATTCTTTCGGGTGTTTCTGTCCTGTATTTTATTCTTCATGCCTATAAAAAGAAACTGGATATGGAGTCTCTCTATGAGTTGGAGAAGAAAAATCATGAGCAGGAACAGGAGCTGAATAATGAGCGTTTACGTTTCTATACCAATATCACACATGAGTTGCGTACTCCTTTGACGTTGATTCTGGGACCGTTGGAAGATATGCAGAAAAGTAATTCTTTATCAGGGAAAGATTCACAGAAAATATCGGTTATCCATCAAAGCGCCATCCGGTTGTTGAACCTGATTAATCACGCCTACCCGGTAGGCGCTCATGGCCTCGTCAAAGTAATAGCCGTATCCGTTTGCAGCCGCAATCAGCTGGATGGGCGTATCCCCCACGGGACAGTCCACATAGTAATCAGGCAGATCCCCCACCAGACGGGCCGGAAATGCCATGGAAGACATGGCGTAGCCCGAAGGCTTGTCAATGATTTCCTCCGGGGTCAGGACGCGGCTCTTTCTGTACGGCCTCATCTGGCCCTCTGTCAGCGCCTTTCCCACCAAATCTATGCTGGCGCTGTGAATACACAGGGTACAGTCCGGGTGGGTTTCCATGTAATCCACCTGCTTCTGAAGCTTATCCGGGGACAGGAAATAGTCGTCCCCGTCACACATGAAAATGTACTTTCCCCTGGCCCTGGGGAAATTAAAGGCCCCGCTGATATTGTCGATCCCCTGTGAATACTGGTTTTCTGTCTGTATCAGCGGCTTCACCTTTTCCGGATACCTGGCCGCATATTCCCGTATAATATCGCTGGTACCGTCCGTGGATGCATCGTCGTGGACCAGTATCTCAAACGCAAAATCTGTTTTCTGCATCAGAAAGCTGTCCAGGGCTGTTCTGATGTAATTCACATGATTAAATGTAACACAGCTGATGCTGGCCATTATAGTTGTATCTGCGGTTTGCGGCCCGGCGCCGCCTCGCACTTTGTCGCTCATATCCTGTCACACCTCCCTACCGCTCCACCTTGGTAATATATTCCTCATATTTCCTGGCAATATACATGCCTGTGACACTGCCGTCCTGCTCTATTTCCTTTCCCTCAAAACAACGCAGATGGTTTGTCACACAGTCATATCCCGCCAGACAGGAAAACTCCACGCCGCCGGAAAATCTGGGATTGCACTCCAGCATGTGGTAAACGCCGTCCCGGTCCTCTATAAATTCCATGTTCACGCATCCCCTGATTCCCAACAGCCCGGCAATGGTCCGGCACCGTTCCTCCAGCTGGCGGTTTCTGAATACCAGCACAGAGGTTCCCGCTCCGTTTGGAGTCCGCAAAAGCTCCCTGCGGCAGATAGCTGCGCATGTGCCCTGCTCAGGGCTTCGCACCACATCCACCGTGACCACGTTTCCCTTTATCATGGGCTGGACGATATAATCTGCCGGATCTGTTTCCCCCAGAAACCCCTCCATCTCGCGGCGGGATCCCACCATCTTAAGGCCCTGGCTGCTTCTTCCATTATAGGGCTTACACACAGCCGGATACCTGATTTCATCCGGGTCCGCGTCCCCCAGGTGCAGAGTGGGAATCACGGTTCCCTCCATATGCTCCTCCAGATAGCGGTACAGCTCCATCTTGTCACGGCACAGGCCGATGCAGGCCTTGTCCGACATGCATAAGGTTACATTTATTTCACTGAATTCGTCCCGGTGAAGATTGAACACATCAATCTCCGCGTCCGTCAGGGGAATGACGGCCTCCGCCCCTTCCTTCCGGCAAAGGAACATCATGGTCCCTATATAATGGTCTGTATCCGTTGCATAGGGAACCTGATAAAACACCTCCACGTTCCCCGCGTCCGCAATCCATTCCCTGGGATACACATCGCAGCCTATGACCCGGATTCCATTCTCCCTGCATTTCTTAATGACGATATCAGCCGAAAAAGACCCTATGGCTGTCACAATCACTGTCCTCATTTTACGTTCCTCCTGTTTACTTTCTTCCGGGCAGCCTGTCCATTGCCAGGCCCCTGATATACCGGAACACTTCCAGCCCCAAAACCCAGGATGCCAGCATATACACAACCGCGCCAAAGAGAATCTGCATTCCCAGGCCCAGCCATCCCACGGGAACATATCTTCCCGCAGCCATGACAGCCGCGGCCATGAGGATTGAGACTGCCACTGACGGAATGATATCCTTCCACTGCTCCAATATGCTGTAGTTAAGCAGGCGTTTATTGGGCCATGCGTTGATGAAGGTGCACAGGAAATCCGCGGCCGCCTTAAGTGCCACCAGCACCAGAGGATTATAGCGTATGCCCGCCACCAGCACCGCCAGGCCCACCATCTTTTTCACAATTTCCAATTTAAGGAATATATCGCTGCGCCCCATTGCATTCAGCGCCTGAAGGTTGGCAATGTGAATGGGCCAGAAAGAATAGGCAATGCACATGATTTGCAGAAACGGAACACAGGGCAGCCATTTTTCTCCCAGCAGCAGCAGTACCATGGGCCGGGCCACGGCTATGAGACCTGCCATCATGGGCAGCACCAGATAGGAGCTGACGGTGATGGCCCTTCGCAGCATGGACTTTACACGCTCCGGCTCGTCCTGGCTGGCTGACAGCACAGGCAGCATAACGGACTGGATGGCGGCTCCCAGGTTGCTGACAATCAGCTTGGGAAACTGCTCTCCGCGGTTGTAGTTTCCCAGCATGGATTCATTGTAAATTCTTCCTATCACCAATCCGTATATATTGTTATAAACCGTATCCAGAAGGGAGGCGCACAGCAGCTTCCATCCAAAGGCGAACATGGTCTTAATCCGCAGAATACTGAACAAAAGGCGGGGTTTCCAGCTGATGCTCATAAACAGAATCAGCATGTAGAAAAAGTAGTATGCAATCTGCTGCCATACCAGGGCCCATACCCCCAGTCCCCTGTAGGCCAGGAAAATGCTGATTGCACCCGATATCATGGATGCCGCAAAGGAGGATATGAACAGGCCCTTAAACTCCATATTCCTGGACACATAGGCATTCTGTATGGAGATTACCCCTCCCGGAAACAGGACCACGGCCAGCACCCGCACCAGGGCCGTCATCTCCTGGTTATTATAAAAGTATGCGATGCCGGGCGCTGACAGATACAATACCAGGTAGATGACTGCGGATACAGCCATGTTAAAGAAGAAAACCGAAGAAAAATCCGTGTCATCCACCTTCCGCTTCTGAATCAATGCGGTGCTGAAGCCATTTTGCACCAGTACATTGGCAATGGTGACAAATATGAGAATCACGCCTACCACACCGTATTCTTCCGGCGAGAGCAGACGCGCCAGTATGATGGAAACCAGGAACTGGACGCCCTGGGCGCCTCCATTTTCCATTAACTTCCAAAACAGGCCGTTTAAGACCTTTGCCGTTGTCTGTTTTTCATTCAATGCCTGTTTTCCTTCCTTTCTTCATGGAACCGCGGACAGACCGATGCCTCAAGATACACCCTGAAACAGGCTTTTGGTCAGTCCCCAATGAACAGCATCTGCCCCAGTGTACGCACAAGGGTGTTCTTGGTAAAGCCGTACTTCACCATAAGTCCCATTTTTCCAAGCCGGCCGCAGCGCGGCAGTCTTATGAAAGCCTCCAGCGTTTCCTGCTGTTCCCGGTTCAGACAGCTGCGAAACATATGGTAAAAGCACTCCGCCTGACCAAACATCTTCCTGTAATTCTCCCTGGCGCTGCCTCCGTCCTTTACCCGGGCCCTGACAGAATCCAGGTTGTCTCCCTTCTCAGCTCCCAGGGTGTTGCCGCCATGCTGCCTGTAATAGTACAGGGGCCGGTCCACCCATCCTATCTCTCCAAAGCAGGACGCGATAAGGGCCAGCCATGCATCGTGCATAAGGCAAACCCCGGGAATTTCCTGTAGATAAGGCAGCATACTGCGGCTGAGCATTACGGCGCCTCCGGTCACATTGTTCTGTACCAGAAGCTGGGGCAGGCGGGTGCGTTCCGGGGAAATCTTCTGATATCGGAAGAAGCTGTCCGCTATGGGCCGCAGCTCCTCATCCGTCACGGTCAGGTCTGAATGCACCAAAAGGGGCAGCCTGCTATGGCCTGGTTCTCCTTCCATCTCTTTCATCTTATCTGACAGCATCCGCGCCTTTTGAGGCAGCCAGACATCGTCCTGGTCGCTCAGCATAAAATAATCCGCCCTGGCCAGAGGCCCCAGACGCGCCAGCTGGTTTTCCGTCACCTCATACTCTGACAGCAGGCTCAAAGGCCCGGGCAGCGCCTCCGTATCATGGTCTGCATCCGTACTATGGTCTGCATCCGGATTATGGTCTGCATCCGCCATCAGCTTAAGGAGCTTCAGGAAATGGGCAGCCGCTCCCCCGGAAGGCTTTCTCCTGAAAAGCACCAGTATCCTGTCCCGGTGTCTTTCCTCATATTCCTTCAGCAATTCCCCGGAGCCGTCCGCGGAACAGTCATCCGACACCAGGATATGGATGTCCTTCTCATCCTGTGCCAGTATGGAATCCAGCTGCTGCTTTATATATCTGCTTCCGTTATATGAAGCCACCAGTACCGTAATCATTTTGAACGTTTCTTCCTTCCATTCATCCATGGCAGCCGTGTCTCAATCAGCCGCACCACGCCCGGCTCCACCGCCAGCACCAGGGCAAGAAGCAGGATATCCCAGGGCGTACTGCCTAAAACTCCCGGATACATCATTCTGCCTGCCGTCACCTTAAAAAATGCAATGACAGGAACCAGATGGGTACACATGACGGTCAGGGAATGTGTTCCGTAATATGTAAAGAAGGGCACAAGAACCCGGCTGAAAACCGGCCATTCCTTCCAGCTGCCGCCGCAGGCGGACACCCGCTCCCCAAACATCAGGATGGTGACTGAGGAAAACCAGGCTGTCAGAATCCAGGACACCGGATTTTCCATAGTCAGGAAATTAAAGTCGCACCCCGGAATCAAAACCGTAAGGGCGATGCCGGAACACATGAGCAGAAACGCAGCCGCCAAACCGGCCCGGCCCTTTAAGTACATGGACGCCTTCTGCCACGCATCACAGGCAAACACTCCCCCCAGGGCCAGCAGGAAGCCTGCCAGGCCCTTGATATACACCATGATCGGCAGATGTATGACGCGCCACAACGTGGTGTCCTGCCTGGAACCATTGATATAGAGGATGAGGAACACACTGGCCGCTCCGGCCAGACAGGCCCCAATTCCCATTTTCCTGCGGCTGCCGTATATCATATTCAGCAGCAGCTCCGCTATGAAGATGCTGGGCAGAAACCACAGTGTCTCTAACCCCACCAGTGTGCCTGTATAATAGATGTCGGACATGAGTACCAGGAAGGTATACTGCTGAGGCCACACCAGGAATATCCGCGAGAAAATAAACAGCACGCTGTAGCACACATATGGAATTCCCAGGGATATAAGTCTTTTTCCTGCCATCTCCCGGCTGGATATGCCTGTCCTTCCCTTCCCGTAACGGAGCGCATACCGCCACCCTGTATAGACATAAAAAACAGCCAGCATAAAGAAGCCGTACCAGTCAGAGAGAATGCCAAGGCTGGTCTCCACCAGACAATGGCTGGCTACCACTCCCAGCATTCCCATGCCCTTTGCCACATCCAGATAGACCTGGCGGTCCTGTGTCTTAGTCATCTGCCGTATATCCTTCCTGTCCTTTATCCTGTCTTATCCGAAAATCTCCTCTGCCTTGTTCATGGCTGACTCGATTACCTTGTCCATATCGTAGTACTTATATTCTCCCAGACGGCCGCCAAACAATACATGGGATTCGGCCCCTGCCAGTTCCTCATACTTCTGGTACACACGTTGTTCCTGGACGA
>ENA-OPSG01001593-OPSG01001593.1-human-gut-metagenome-genome-assembly--contig:-NODE-1593-length-10230-cov-3.690909_pt1 | contig 10230 bp, 10 predicted proteins | sample MGYA00241454_ERZ501900 | MGnify/ENA primary metagenome ERZ501900 (study PRJEB25962, sample SAMEA2042225) | human gut metagenome | biome: human gut; feature: human-associated habitat; material: faeces... | reverse complement strand
CGGTTTTGGGCAACAGGAGAACCTTGCCTGTGGATCACCGCCCCGGAGCAGATCGGGATGCCTAAAATGGAATTTGTGGGAGGCCACCCGGATGAATACTGCATTTTCCTGAAAAATCTGACTGAAACAGAGCTGGCACAGATCACATCCCTGGACGGTGCTCCGCTGGATGTGAAAGAAGAACGAAGCGACATCGAATGAGGAGAACACTATGAAAGACCTTTGCCAATATGGAAACCGGCCGGAGGACGAATGGGAAATCTTGCCCTGGATACCTGACCCGCGTCCGCCCTTCAAAATCTGGGTGAAGCCGGAGCAGATCGCGCCATTCTTTCTCATTCCCCACCACCCCTATGCCATCTCCCTTCTGCTGAAAATCAGTGACGGGTTCCGGACAGAGGAATTCCGACGGCTGGGACTGATCGGCAGCAGCGAGGACTGGGAGCGGCTGGTCCGGGGCGTAATCCGGGAGTTTGAGGAAAATAACAGCGGCGTGGATCTGTTTCACTTCGACTCCGACGAAGATGTGTTCTGCGTGTACTCCCAATACATCGACGATTTGATGCTGCTGTCCAAAATGATCCGGGCGGCCTGTGACAATGAAAAAACGATGGGGATGTATCTGAACATGAGCGAGGTTGCGAAAGCATGAAAGAGTTGACCACTCAAACAGGGATTATAGTAAAATGCAGTAAAACGGCCATTGAATTTTTCCAAAATGCTCAATCAGTGGATTTCTTCTCTGCACTGGAGATTCCGAAGGAATTTCAAGACATAGCGGTTGAGTTTTATGATTTGATTCTGGAAAACGACCATCCTACAGCTTTGCTGGGCTGTCGTGGCAATTATGATATTGCGGTACAGATAGATGAAGTAACCGGCACCATAACGGGGTGGCATTGGTTCAAATGAGGGAAATGGAATGATCGAGTACATCAAACTCTTTTGGGAGGGCGCACCGGAGGGAGAACCGTCGGTGATCCTCTATGAAGTGGATACAGGAAATGAGCGGCTGGCTCTCCGCTCCATTGACATCTTTATGGACGGTCACACCCACAACATACCTGACCTTTACGAAGACGCTATCGAGATCACGCCGATCCCCACCGTAGATGAACTGAACGCCCATGTCTGGGGCGAGGAATTCCACGCCTGCGTCATAGAGAAAGCGGAATTTGAGGCCATCTGGGAAAGCCACACCTATGATGGAGCGTTAAAAGAATCAGGAGGGTTCTGATGAAACAGACAGATATTTATACCGAAGCTCTGACCTGTCTGCGCTCCATCCTTCTGGCAGACCATCCAGAATTTCAAAACTGGATCGACTGGCTGGAGAGGGATATTCAGGACTGGACCCAGCGCCGTGAGGTTGCCCACCATCTTCGGGCATACGGCGGCATGGGCTCGTTCAATGACCTGCCCAGTATGCGTGGAAATCATGACTATATTTTCGGCTTTCTCAAGTCCGTGTGCTATGCCTTCGGCCATCTTTATGGCAAACGGGAAGGCATTTCTCCGGAGGCACTGATGGAGGAGTGCCTGCACGATGTAGAGCAGGCAGCCTATCACCCCCATAAGCCACTGAACCAAGCCATTGCCCAGCACTTGATGCAGGGCGATTTACAGGAAAACCTGGATGCTCTGTGAGGGAAATACAATGCATGACATGAATTTGGAAAAAAACCGCAGTAAAATTCAAACTGCTTATAAAGTAAGCCCCTTCACAAAGGGTACCTGCCCAGAACCGGAGGATGCTGTGAAACGATTTGAAAGCGGGCATACTCCCATCCCCGCAGAGTACCGCTGGCTGCTTTTGAACTTCGGCGGCTGCTATTTGGCGGAGCCGTGGATCTTCACACTGAAAGAGTTGGAAGAAGCCTACCCGATTTTTCAAGAGGCTTATGAGGATTACATGAGCGAATATGACCACGACCCCGCCTTTCCAATCGGAGGATTGGGTGACGGGAGTATCGTATTTATCGACTTGGAGAGCGGCAGAGTCCGGGGCTATAACTGTGACTATGCCGATCTGGAGGAGATTGCCGAGAATTTTTCCAGCCTGCTCCTGGACCTTGTGGAACAGGCATTGGAACTGGGAAACCTGTGCAAAGAATTGTGAGGTAAGTACATGGCAAAGGACATCAGGGAGTGCCTGCTGGAGCAGGCAAGAAAATTTCATCAGTGGCAAGAAATCACTTATCCCGGAAAAACCACCGAGGAGATTGGCGGTGCGTGGGAGGTCGATTACCCTGCGTGGAATGATATATTTGATGCCTTTTGCCATGTGTTGACCCAAATGGATGCAGAAACGGCAGACAGCGTCCTGCTGGATGAGATGACCTATTTGATCGCCAGGGATAACGAAGCGGAGGGGTTTATACAGGAGACCACTTCCCATCCCCAATGGTTCGAGCGCCTCTGCCGCAGGGCCGCAGCCTCCAATGAGAGTGAGGCCAAGTGGCAGTTTGCCGCTTATCTGCCAGAATGTCCGTGCAGCCAGGAAGTCAAAGACATGATCCTGGACTTCGCAAAGGACCCCAATGAATATGTGAGCCGGCGGGCACTTTTGGCGATGCCCGCTCTGCGTCCTGACTGTGTGGAACAGTTCGCTCCGCTGTTCTGGGAGCGGAGCTGTTATTCCCTCGAATTACAGGAATACCAGCGGATTGCTGTTCTGGTCTCGCTGGACGCCATCCATTCCGACCTGCTTCCACAATACTTGGAACGGGCCAAGCAGGATGGCCGGCGCTATCTGCTGGAACACGCAAAACGAATCGAAGGAGGACTTGCCATGAACGAAAGACTATTTCGCACCCAATTCAATCAAATGGAAACCACCGAGAAGCAGGCGCTGATGGAAAGCCTTGCTGCTCGTTATACGATGACTTTTCTCGGCCTGCATACTTTTGACCGCTGGGGCCAGAGCTGCACCACCGGCATCTTCGAGAAAGATGGCCGGGAGTTTGTCTTTGTTCCCGGCGACACCGTCACCCTGGGCTGGGAACGGTTCGCCGTGGGACTGAATCAGGAGAGCCGGGAGGAATTGGACTATCTGTTCCAGGAATGGGAGATGGAACCGCAGAACCCGGAGGAGATGATCCGGGAAAGCATGGCTCCCGTTCGGCAGGCAGCCATTGGCCCCATGCTGGTGGGCCGGGAGTTGGAGGAACTGTGCTGGGAGCCAGTGGCGCTGGACGATCCCCGCCTGCGCCCAGAGTGGCTGGAGGAGTTTCGGCAATTCGCCCTGACCGGACGGGACAGCCTGACCCTGGTGGGCCACGCCCGCTTCGAACGGGATGGGGACGGCTGGCAGGCCGCCCTCTACCATCGGATGGACTATTCGGACTTTCGGAGCCAGCTGCAAAAACAGGGCCTTTCGCTGCCCACGGCGGACGAGTGGGCCTACCTGTGCGGCGGCGGGTGCCGCACCCTGTTCCCATGGGGAGATGGGTTAGACTACTCCATGCGTCTGCGCTGGTTTGAGGACATGGATGAGGATGAGAACCGGCCCTATGATATGGAGGAACCCAACTTCTTCGGCCTGTCCATCGCCTATGATCCCTATATGCGGGAAGTGGTGCAGGCTGATAGACTTACCACCTGCGGCGGTGACGGCGGATGCAATATCTGCGGCGGGCTGGGCCCATTTCTCGGTTTCCTGCCCTGTTCGCCCCACTGCAAGCCTGAAGTACAGGAGAACAAGGAACTGAACGGCGACTATGACTTCTACCGGCCTATTATCCGGGTGGAGGCAATTTGAGAATGCGGAGGGCACCATGAGAGAAACAACACCCTATCTTACAAGGATCAGCAAGTATATCAGCTTGATCCTTCGGCACAAGCCGGAGGTTATTGGGATCAAGTTGGATACCCACGGCTGGGCGGATGTCAATGCGCTGCTGGCGGGTATCAGCAGAAAATACCCCATCAACCGGGACATTCTGGAGGAAATCGTGGGTCGTGATGAAAAGCAGCGGTATTCCTTCAGCGAGGACGGGACAAAAATCCGGGCCAACCAGGGCCACTCCGTCCAGGTGGATGTGGAACTCCCCGTGACTGAACCACCGGAGACGCTGTACCACGGAACGGCCCAGCGGTTCGCCGCCTCCATCGAGGCCCAGGGACTACTCCCCCAGAGCCGCCTGTATGTTCATCTTTCACCAGATCAGGAAACAGCGCAGAAAGTTGGGCGCCGGCATGGAGAACCTGTGATCTATCTGGTGGATGCCGGGTGAGAAAGTCCATCCCATATAGGCAATGATGTTTTGATATTTATTTGTCCGCCAATGGAGTCTGGCTGACAAAGGTGGTTCCTGCAACCTACCTGAAACGCTTAGAGGGTGAATTGAAACAGCATTGACCTATCCCACCGTTATGGTTGTAGAAAGTAATTTGTAGCCGGAGGGATGAAGATGGACAGCAAAACGATGGATTGCCCCTCCTGTGGTCAGCTGGCGGCACAGCTGAAAGAGGACAGAAGCATCTCCCACCGCCAATATGACCAGCTTCTCCAGAAACTCATGGAACTGGAACGGCAAGGTGACATAGAACTGTACGCCGGTGACTGCCCACTGGAGGATACCGGCGCAGTGCTGGACGCTGAGCAGCACTATACCGTCTGCCACTATATGCAGTGCCGCAGCTGTGAAGCCCTCTATTTTGTGGGAGCCTGCATCCGGGGCGCGCCGGTCTTTCGGCAGGTGGCAGACATCAGAAAGGAAAACCTGGACACCCGGCTGTGGGGCCGGTGTGGAACCTACTATTTACAGAAAAAAGACTGAAGGAGGCGTCAACATGGATGTCGTGAAACTTCCTAAGAAAGTCCGCATGGTCTGCTATGAGATCATGGATGGCAAAGAAGGAGCCTTGGACACGCTGGAATCCTTTGCCGATAAATACCCCCATCAGGTAGCGGCGGTCAAGGCCGAGGTCGCATATTTCAACCTGGACTATGAAAAGGCGCTGGCTTTGGATCTGACCATCCTTCCCTGGCTGGAGGAGTGGTATTACAGCAATGTGAGCGATGAGCACATGATCGCCATGACGGTGGCCGCCATCCAGCTCCACCGGGAGCAGGAGCTGATTGAGGCGCTGACGAAGGAACAGGCGCGCATCCGGGCGGAGAACGGCCTTCCCCAGCGGGATCGGTTCTGTGGCATCATGATCGACTGCCTCACGCGGGGTGTCATGCCTTTTTCGGAGGGAAACAAGAATGCTCCCTACTGTGAGCCGGAGGAGCCGCAGACGAGGGAGCAGCTCTGGGAGCAGATCAAATCCAAAAACAAAAAGTTGACGCCGGACGATCCCAAAGGGAAAGCCCAGCTGTTCTACTTATGCTGTTTGTACGGCAGCGCGAAGGATGTGGTGGCGCTGTTTGAGGAACTGCGGGGGACCCCGCTTGGGCAGGCCGCTTATGAAGATGTAATTGCCCGCTGCCTCTACTTGGGTGATAGTGAAAAAGCCCTGGAAATCACAGAAGAATTGGCCACCTCAAGGCTGTGGGCCGCAGCCGCGCCGACCCAAGTACGGCCCATGAACTTTTTTGAAAACCCGAATCTGCGGGAGTTTTTGCTGGAGCCGGAATCCCTCCGGCGCATCCGGGAAGCCGCCTGCATCGACAACGGAACTTTGGTAAGAAAATAAAGAAAGAGAGGTGCCGACATGGGAGCATGGGGCATAAAAGCATTAGAGCGTGACGAAGGTCTGGATGTATTGGACATCCTCAAAAATGAATATGTACCGGAGCATCCGGTAATGGATCTGGGTGAGATGATCGAACTGATGAAAGCGGAAGTCATGCTGGGATCTGACTTCTCACAAATCGATTTCCTCTTTGACAATACTGCGATGGCTCTGGCAGAGCTGTATTTCCAATGGAAGGATAACGGCAAGCTGGACTACGATCATGAAGAAGCTATATGGGATAAAGTCACCGATTTCACAGCATCCAAAGAAGCCCTTGCTTTCCTGCTGCGGCAGCTCACCGACATCAAAAACGAGGTGCCGGACGAGGACGGCATCCGTGAGATTGTGGATCTTTGGAAGAACGAGGACAGCGGTGAGATCGCTCCTGCGTGGTCAGAGCATTTGGACTGGCTCATCAAGCGACTGATTTCGGAACAGGAGGCGTGACGGATGTATATCAAAAAATACTGGGGCAACTTTATCGGAGGCTCGGACGACAGTTTGAACCTTGTGTCCTTTCTGGAGGATCAGAAAAAGGAGGAAATCCCCCTCAGCGAGATTTTTGCCAAGATCGGTCTGGACAAGCAGAACTGGGACTTCCGCCAGACTGTGGAGTATCTGGAGTTTACACACTCCGATGGCGTGGAGATGGACTTTCATTTCGCCATTGATGTGGTCACCGACCTGGCCGCCATCCTGCTGGAGTGCAGCGTCAGTGGAAGTATAAACCTTCAGGATCTGGACGAGTACAACATCCCCGCCCGCCGTATCCGCATCACTGCTACACCAGAGGAGCATGACGCAATGAACAAGTCCCTGGCGGACTTTGTCCATGCCCCGCTGGAATACGACATCAGCGAGATGATGGGCGAGGACGAGATCACAGATATGGCTTATCAGGTGGAGATGCTGCGGAAAGAGTTGTACGAAGCCTCCGGCAGTAATCGGAACTGCCATGTAAAGGCGGAAGATGTGAAACATCTGCTTCCCGACTGGGAGGGCGCCGATGGCTGTATCGCCACCAACCGCATCACAGTAGAGGGCCGCAAGGTGGGCTACTGCTACCGGGAGGAGCCGGACGGCGGCAGGGACAGCGGCTGGCGCTTTACCGCCGGTGATGAAAGCGACGCCTACATGGACGACCCCAACAATGCCGGGATTTACAAGTTGAACACAATCTGCAACGACGATCCCGATATTATCCCGCTGCTGCATACACCCGCCCCCTGCGCCTTTGAGCGGGATGAGAACGGCGTGTTCCAGCAGATCAAAGACTGGAAACCGGATGAGGACGAGGAGGACCCTGATATGGACATTTTGAAGCAATGCCAGAAGTGGCATGAGGAGAGCAAACAACATAAAATTATTGACGCGCTGGAGGCCATCCCCGCCGAGGAGCGTACCCCTGAGATGGACAGCGAGTTAGCCCGTGCCTATAACAATCTGGCAGACCCACATAAGCCAACTTGCAAAGAAATGCTCAAAAAGGCCCTCGCCCTGCTAAAGCCCCATGAGGAATACTTCGAGGACGACTATTACTGGAACTTCCGCATGGGTTACTCCTACTTTTATCTGGATCAGGAGGGCCGGGCTCTGCGATATTTTGAAAAGGCATTGGAAGTCCGCCCTGGTGACGATGACACCAAAGAGTTTATCGACCGGTGCAAGCAGGGTATTTCTCTGCCGCAGTTCTGGGAGTGCTTCCGGGAGCGGACAGAGGACTGGTGGGAAACCTTTGCCGAGATGGAAGCAGAGCTGCGCCAGATGATGGACGAGGACAAAGACCACACCCGCGGCGCCGAACTCGTGGCCCAAATGGAGGCAACTCTGAATCTGGTTTTTGATGAGATCTCCTTCGAGATGGGCTTCAATGGCGAAAAGCATGAGTTGATTCTCACTCCGGAGGGGGACAAGGTCAAGCTGTTTGAGCTGGTCTACTTCCAGAAGCACGCCCCAAAAGAGGTGCTGGAGCACTGGAACATCCTGGTGGGCCGTCAGCCCCTCCAGAACATCGGTCTGCGTACCGAGGATGGATGGGACATCTCCGGGGAGGATGTGCAGATCTGGCTGGAGGAACAGGGCGAAAACAGCTTCGCCATCTCCGCCTACTGCGAAAAACTGCTGCCTATGCTCCGGGAGGAGGAAGGCCGGGCCTGGTGGATGCTCACCACCCTCACCGACCAAGTGCTGGGCGAGATCCCCCACATGAGATACATAGACAGCTTTGATGTGCTGGAGGAACCTAAGGCGGAGCCGTCCTTCCTCCTGTCCCAACTACCCGACAATCTGAAGGAGCGGGGCCTGGAGCTCTCCACCGACCCGGAAGCCTATCTGGAGAGCTATCTTGGCTACGAAATGAAACCCAATGAAGATCCCGACGCCGATTGGCGGTTGGATACCATGGTGGGCTCCACTTGCTGTGTGCCGCTCATCAACGGCTATCTGAATGCCGACAATGATTTTATGGACGATCTTCACGCCGACGGCGCGGTGGCAGGCTTCTTCTGCTATCCCCTGGATACCCTGCGGGAGGAGGAAGGCAGTCAGAAGATCTTCGACTTCTGGGACAAGCTGGAAGAAGTGTTTGCCACTGATGAAGGATCGGAAGTGCTCACTCTCACCGGCGGGGCAACCGGCCTCTACTGCGGCTATGCGGACTTCATCGCCTGGGACATCCGAGAGGCACTGAACATGGCGAAAGAGTTCTTTGAAGGCACGGACATCCCATGGGCCATCTTCCACACCTTCCGCCGTGAAGCCGGTTCTGTACCCCTAAAGCAACAAGATGATGGGCCAGAAACTGAGAATCAGAATGACGAGTTGGATGAAACGCTTACGGGCATGGACTATATTCCTTATACCCAACAGAACGCCGAAGCATTCTTCGCTCAGCTGGAGCAGTGGAACGACGAAGACGAGTACACCCGCTGTATCCAGGCACTGAATGCCATCCCGGAGGACTGGAGGAACTACCGCACCGCCTACGCCCTGGCCCGTGCACTGGAGAACTACGCCATCATCGGGGACCATGACGAAGGTACTTTGAAATCCAAGGGAGACAAAGCCCTTCTGAGGGCCATTGAGGTGCTGGAGTCCGTCCGGGAGGAAGGCCAGGACAAGGCAGAGTGGAATATGCGGATGGCCTACGGCTATCAGTATCTCTATGAGCAGGAAGCAAAGGCCATTCCCTACGCTCAGCGGTGGGCGGAACTGGACCCGGAGGACGAAAATGCCCCGGCGGTGATTCGGGAGTGTAAGGCGGAGATTCGGAAACGCCAGCGCAGCCGGAAGAAGGCAAAATTCGTGCCCGGTGATACCCCCTTTGAGGGTTTCGACCTCACCAACTTCTGGGATGATAATTGGTATGCGCTGAAAGAATATATCAGTGAGCCGCCTTCCGATGAGCTGATTGCCAGCGTGGAGGAGGAGCTGGGCTACAAGCTGCCCGCCGCCTACATCTGGCTGATGAAGCAGCACAACGGCGGCATTCCGGTGAACACCTGCTATCCCTGCGATGAGCCCACCTGTTGGGCAGAGGACCATGTGGCCATCACCGGCATTTTCGGCATCGGACGAGAAAAGAGCTGCTCCCTCTGCGGAGAGCTGGGCAGCCAGTTTATGATCGATGAGTGGGAGTATCCTGCCATCGGCGTGGCCATCTGCGACTGTCCAAGCGCCGGACACGATATGATTTTCCTGGACTACCGGGCTTGCGGTCCCCAGGGAGAGCCTGCGGTAGTCCATGTGGATCAGGAAAATGACTATAAAATTACCCATCTGGCAGATAGCTTTGAGGAATTTATCCGCGGACTGGAGCATGAATCCCTCTATGATCCGGATGAAGATGTAGAGGATCTTAACGAGGAAGACGACGCTGATGAGGAGGAAACCGACCACACAGGCGTCTTCACCGGCTTCGTGCTGCTGTCCAAGGCAGAATGGGATAAAAAGCAGTTCATCCGGGATATGAAGGAAAAGTGGGACATCGTTGTGGATGAATATGACGCCAGCGAGGAGAAGGACGATGACGCGCTGGTGTTTGAAGTAGGCGATATGCTCGCCGCCGTCAGCCTGAATCACTATCCCATCCCCGGCGGCGAGGCCGAGGGCAATGCGGAAAACAACTATATGTGGGAGGATGCGGTCAAGGTTGCCAAGGAACACTGTGCCCACTTGATGGTAGCAGTGCTGGGCAAGGAGGAAAAGGTCCTGGAGAAGGGCAAGCTCTTCACCAAGCTGGTTGCCGCCTGCTGCCGCCAGGAATATGCCACCGGCATCTACGCCAGCGGCGTGGTGTTTGAGCCTCGGTTCTATGAGGGCTTTGCCGATATGATCAAAGAGAACGAACTGCCCATCTTTAACTGGGTCTGGTTCGGCCTGTACCGGAGCGAGGGGGGCTTGAATGGCTACACCTACGGTATGGATGTGTTCGGTAAGGAGGAAATGGAGGTGCTGAACACCGACGCCGAGCCGGAGGAACTACGGGACTTTTTGGCAAGCCTTGCCTCCTATGTGCTGGCGTGTGATGTGACGCTGCAAGACGGC
>ENA-OPSG01001587-OPSG01001587.1-human-gut-metagenome-genome-assembly--contig:-NODE-1587-length-10262-cov-9.479279_pt1 | contig 10262 bp, 10 predicted proteins | sample MGYA00241454_ERZ501900 | MGnify/ENA primary metagenome ERZ501900 (study PRJEB25962, sample SAMEA2042225) | human gut metagenome | biome: human gut; feature: human-associated habitat; material: faeces... | reverse complement strand
ACTGCTGTCGAAGCCACATCCATCATCTGATAGATATCCGCATTAATATCATAACCCATACGGTTAAGAACCGTACACAACACCTCAATCTGGGTGTTCCCCGCGCCGGCTCCCAGTCCCCTGCATGTGCCATCAATATATTCTGCACCCGCCTCAAGGGCAGCCAGACTGTTGCCCATAGCCAGCCCCATGTTGTTATGAGCGTGAAATCCGATGGGGACACTTACTGACTCCTTTAATGCTGAGATACGCCTGCGTACATCATCCGGAACCATATACCCGGCGGAATCTGCCAAATTAATATAATCAACCCCTTCCGCCTCAAAAATTCTTGCCTGCTCCACAATCTTGTCCGGTTCCGCCATATGGGACATCATCAGGAATCCTGCAACAAACAGGCCCTTGCCTTTGGCATGCCGTATATGCTGAATCGATACATCCGCCTCTGTAACATGGGTTGCCACTCTCACTGCCCTGATTCCTGTATCCTCCGCCCGTTTCAAATCCTCTATCGTGCCCACGCCCGGCAGAAGCAGCACGGTAAGCTTGGCATTTTTAATCACCTCACTGGCCGCACGCAGCAATGTCAGTTCATCGACGGCAGAAAACCCGTAATTAATGGATGAACCGCCAATTCCATCCCCATGGCTCAGCTCTATAAAATCCACTCCGGCCCTGTCTAACCCGCCAGCTATCGCCTTCACCTGTTCAACTGTAAAACTATGGCTTACGGCATGGCTGCCATCCCGCAGGGTTGTATCTATTAAATTAATCCTTCTTCCACTCATGCCATCTCTTCCTTTCCATTCAGCAGTCTGGCCGCCACCTTTTCAGCCGTTGCCACAGCCGCCTGGTTAATAATATCCAGATTACCGGAATAGGCCGGAAGAAAATCTCCCGCACCTTCCACTTCTACAATAACCGTAACCTTATTTCCGTCAATAACCGGAGGCACGCGCAGACGGTAGCCCGGAACATAACTTTTTACTTCTTTTACAATTGCTTCTACTGATTCCCTTATTCTTGCTACATCCGGAGTCTTAACCAGTGCATATATTGTGTTGGTCATCATTAACGGAGGATTAGCTGGATTTAATACAATAATAGCCTTTCCTTTATCCGACCCCGCCACTATCTCCAGCGCCCTGGACGTAGTCTCCGTGAATTCATCTATATTGGCCCTGGTTCCTGGCCCGGCACTTTTAGATGAAAGTGCTGACACAATCTCGGTATACTCTGAATCAGCTGCACGATTAATCGCATAAGCGATAGGAACCGCGGCCTGTCCACCACAGGTCACCATGTTAAAGTTATCTGTATCAGATGGCAGGCTGTCCAGATTAACACATGGCACCACATAGGGACCAACTGCAGCCGGTGTCATATCCATAACAATTTTTCCCGCCTGCTTCAAAATAGGCGCGTTATGTAAATGTGCTTTTGCACTGGTTGCATCAAAAACAATTCGGATTTCATCATCAGCAGCCACTGCATCCACGCCTCTAATCGAAGTTTCAAACCCCAGTCCCGCAGCCCGCTTTATCCCCTCAGACTCCACAATACCGGCCATCAGCTTCATTTCCAGGTTGCTGCTCTTCATTATCTTATACATCAGATCGGTTCCTATATTACCTGGACCGATGATACCTGCTTTTATTTTTTTCACAGAAAATGCCTCCTAAAATTAAAATGTAAATCCTAATACACCGTAGACAAATGTTGCCACAACCGTCATACCCAATCCAATCAGCGACTCATACGGAATAATCTTAAGCCTTTCTTTGATTGACAGCTGCAGCGTTCCTGCACTGATATGGAAGAAGCTGCCATGGGGAAGACAGTCAAATACACAGCAGCCTGCATGAATCATTACTGCGGCCTGGACCGCCGTCACCTCTAAGGAAAGGATGGTTGGGCCGAATACCTGGGATGCCACGGTAGCTCCTGCTACACAGGATGCGGTAGCCCCACCCATAACAATACCAGACAACGGCGCCAGGATATATCCGGGGACTCCGGATACCTCCACAAGGTTAATCAGTGTATCTTTCAGTCCGGAATTAGAGATAATACCTGATATGGTTCCTGTTCCCAAAAGAAGCAATACAATGCCGCTCATTCTCTGAATACCCGTATTGGCGTACTTCAACATCTCCTTGGGCTTTCTGATAGCGATGGCGCCAATCACTCCTCCTATGGGCAGAGCTACAATAGGATCCATGGTAATATTGCAGATTGGACGGAGCATCAGCAGAATAATTGTGCAAAAGGGTCCGGCCAGCGCACGGCCAATGGAAGGAAGCTGCTTCATCTCAATAACCGCACTATTGACAGGCTTGGAACCCACCATTTCACCCTTATTCTTAAGTACTGTCATAAATATATATGTAAATGCAATTCCAGCTAATGCAGGAATCATTCCCCCCAGCACAACAGAGGTCATGGGAATACCCAGATTCTCTGATAAGGCAATGGTATTCGGATTAGGAGAAATAATATTACCGGCATGGATACCTCCAATCAGGGCAATAGTCGCAGCCGCCCTAGAGTATCTGGTAGAAGCAGCGATATCCAGGGCAATGGGAGCCACAATTACCACTACCACATCTCCAAAGGTTCCTACCGCCTGAAGGACCCATGCAGAAAGAATGATTGCCAGAAGAGCAAAACGACTGCCCATCTTTACAACAATCGTATGAGCAATGGTTTCCGCCGAACCAGATTCAATCAGGAATCCGGCCAGCATCCCGGCTGCAATGATACGCAGGATACCGGACGCCATGCCGCTTCCGCCGGACACCATCAGGCCGACTGTTTCTGACAGTCCTGCCCCTCCAATCAGTCCGCCTGCCAATGCGCCCAGCATCATGCCATATACCGGCGGGACCTTCAAAATAATTAATATAATTGCTATTACAAGTCCGGCGGCAGCGCCTAATGTACTTATTGTTGCCATAATATACCCCCGTCATATTGTCTATCTGATCAACACTGAATTACCGCACCTTTGTCTGCGGAAGAAGCCACTTTGGAATAAAGCCTTAAATAACCATTCGGAATCTCTTTTTCCGGTTTTACCCAATGTTTTCTGCGCTCACTGATGACCTCATCCGGGACATGGAGTTCAAGCTTTCCATCTATAACATCAATCAGGATCTCATCTCCGTCCTCTACAAGGGCCAGCGGACCGCCTTCTGCTGCTTCCGGCGAGATATGCCCTACAAAGCATCCGTTATTTGTCCCGGAAAAACGTCCGTCCGTAATAAGGGCCGTATCCATTGCCAATCCCATGCCATAAATATACTTCATGGCCTTAAACATCTCTCTCATTCCGGGGCCTCCTTTGGGTCCCTCGTATCGAATAACCACAACCTCCCCCTTCCGGATCACACCACCCAGAATCGCTGTTTCCGCTTCTTCCTCTGAATTAAAGCATCTGGCCTTTCCCGTAAAACGGTGGAGAGGAGGAGCAATAGCACCCGGTTTAGAGATTGCTGTATCAGGCGCCAGATTTCCTGATAATACGGCAACACCGCCTGTTACGGAGAATGGATCATCCACTGTCTTAATGATTTCACGGTTCTCCGGATACCAGTACACCTGCTTTTTAAGGTTTTCATCCACAGACTCCCCGGTACATGTGACGGCGCTGCGGTCAATAATATCAGCCAGATGATCCATTACCCGCGAGATTCCGCCTGCGCGGTAAAATGCTTCCATATCCCACTTCGCTGCCGGATTCACTTTCGCAATCTGAGGTGTTGTCAGATTCAGCTTTCTGAACTCCTCCACCACGTTCATATCCAGTTCCGCCTCATTGGCAATGGCTGCAATATGAAGTACAGCATTGGTAGACCCGCAGATCGCCATAGTTACTTTAATAGCATTGCGAATAGACTCCTCTGTGATAACCTTTCTTGCCGTAATGTTGTTCATTACCAGTTTCACAATAGCGCGTCCGGATTCAAAAGAAGACTTCAGGCGTTCCCCATAAGGAGCCGGTATCAGGGCGCTTCCAGGCAGGCTCATACCCATTGCTTCCGACACACAGCACATGGAATTTGCAGTGCCCAGGAATGAGCAGGACCCACACCCCGGACATGCCGTATTCTCAAGTGCGCGGTATTCTTCCTCTGTAATCTTCCCGGAACGGGTCATGCCCTTTGCCTCATCAATGGATGTCAGGTCTGATTTCCTGCCATCAAATTCGATTCCCCCCAGCATGGGACCGCCAACGCATACAATAGCCGGAATATCCAGACGCGCCGCAGCCATAAGCATACCGGGAACTATTTTATCGCAGGAAGCCAGAAGAACAATGCCATCAAGCCGGTGGGCCTGCACCATAACCTCAATGGAATTACAGATAATTTCCCTTGATGGAAGAATATAATTCATGCCTATATGCCCCTGCGCCACTCCATCACAGCAGCCAATTGTTCCGAACTCTACCGCAGTTCCCCCCGCACTGTAAATTCCCTTTTTTACAAACTCATTCACCTGATTCAGATTAAAATGTCCAGGAACGCAGGTATTCCATGTATTGGAAATACCTATAAGCGGCTTGTGATCCAGTTCATAATCAGAATACCCCATAGACTTAAAGAGAGAGCGGTAAAAGGGACTATCCTCACCATGCATAATTTCATTGCTTCTAAATTCCATGCATATCCTCCTTATAAAGATGATTTTGTGTTCTATATTATAGAACTTTGTTCTATATTGTAATAGTATATTGTTTTTATAATTACGTCAATGACAATTAAACACAAAATTACAAATCATTTTTGTACATGTTGTATAAGTTAAAAAATAAAACGGTTGAATTATTCTGCTTAAGATGATAAATTACTATTTAGATAACAGGAGGTATATTATGGCAACAACAAAAATCATCCAATCTTTAGAGCGCGCCATGTCCATTTTGGAACTTTTTCAGAACAGTGTGGTAGAATTAAGCTTAAAGGACATTTCCGAGAAGTTGGAATTAAATAAAAGTACCACCTTTGGCCTTGTGAACAGTCTTGCGGCACTGGGCTATCTTTTACAGAACGAAGATAATCAAAGGTACTGCCTTGGGCCTAAGATATTGTGTCTCACCAATGCGCTTAAAATGAATAATGTCCTGATACGGATTGCACATCCTTTTCTTGAACAGCTCTCTCACAAATATCATGAAACGGTACACAGTGCAGTACAGTCCGATAACAGCGTCATTTACCTGGATAAAGTAGAATCGGACTCATCTATTTTTATCAACACTCAAATGGGTGTTAAAAACTACATGTATTGTACCGGCGTAGGCAAATGCCTTTTGTCTTACAAAACAGAAGCACAAATTGACCAAATCCTTTCCTTCCCCCTCAAGGCAAAGACATACAATACAATCACCCGGAGAGAAGCGCTATTAAACGAGCTGAAGCTAAGCCGGGAGCGCGGATATTCTATGGATAACGAAGAAATTGAAATTGGTCTCACATGTGTGGGTTTCCCTGTTTTTAAAGGTTTTGAAGATCCTGGCTTTGCCATCAGTATATCCGGAGCAACCGGCAGAATTCTGGACAAATTACATAGTACAGATCTGATCCACGACATGCAGGCTGCTGCCGCAGCAATGTCATGGCAGATCTATAATTATCAGCTTCCTGATGTCAACCTATGAAATGTAGAATACAGAGGTGTATCGAATGCCCGGCTACCATGAACAGCAGGATATAAAATCAGGTCCTTTCCCACTGCCCGCCTCAAGGCAGGCGACCACCCGAGAAAGCTGCTCGTAAGGCAGTTCGCTTCTGGTGTCGTCCAGAATCTTCTTTTCAGATATCAACCCGTTGACGATAGAAATCATGGACCATTCGCCAGCTCTACATCACAGGCCAGACAGCACAGTTCCAGAAAGGCATAGGCTTTGCCCACCGTCTCAAAGCCGTTGAAGCTCCTGTCAAACCGGAGCATATAGTCATAGGCTTTCAGCTCCAGGCAGTTCACTGTCCGGTTCGCCTCGCAGACCTCGAAAATGCCCACCGGCACTTCCTCATAAGAGCCGTCCGCAAGCTGCAGGTGGTAGGACAGTTCCACCTTCGCGTCCTTCAGCGTGTACCGGTCGATCTTAGAGTACAAATAAATACCCATCTCGGCGGCATACACCGTCCCCAGCTCGATCTTCCGAACTGCCGCAGCACTGCGCCGTGACATACCCGCTCCCCTTCACGATATCGTCATAGGTGAACGGATACTCCACTCCCGCCTTCGTCGTGATCTTCCCCGTCCAGTAAAAGTTTCGGGTGTTCTCCTGCACCGCCTGCAGGAATTCCCCTTGCGAATATCTTCTTCATTCTTTTTCAGCTCAATTTCCCAGAGCCGCAAGCGGTTCAGAATGCTGAATGCTTGCTTAACCGCCATACCGCTATCTCCCGATGCAGCCACCCCCAATGTAGTGGGCATCAGCATACCATTCCGAAACGGTATGGGAACGACCATGCTTTTAAGCGCATCGTGGACATCACAAAGTCCATCAAAACACCTCGAATCCAGTTGGTTTAGGAATCGTCTTCTATCTGCTGCATCACTAATTGTCCATTTTTAATATCCACATATTCTTCTGAAACCCGAAAATCCTTCGGGTATTCTATTTTTGCTATTACATATGATGCCGCAAATTCCAATATAAGAATGACCACCGTTGCAAGAACGACATATCCCAAGATACATATAGATGGTACTGTTGATGGTTCTGCGAAAATAGAACAAATATAGCCGATTGCAATATCCAGAAAGGCGCAGATATTTTGTGGTTCAGCGTTGTCAATTCCTCTTGCCGTAAGGCTATAGTCTCTTCCACTTTATCCAGAGTAGCAGCAATTCTTCGCTGTTCATTTATCGGGGGGAGGCTTATCGGAAACTCACTCAAAATAGAAAACTTGAGGTTGTCCCGCACACTGCCAGTTGTATATGACCTTATAATTCTTTCACTGACATCGAACACTACATATAGCGGACTGACTATAACTCTATCCTCACAACTTTGCCAATCGACAGAACCCACGTTGATTCTGGAGGGGTTATATGCAAAGAAGCCCCGAGGCCCAATTTTGTATGTAGTCTTATCTTTGCTCGCCACTTCTTTGCTGAAATATCCGGTGCAAAATCCCTGCTCATTCGTTACACTGTTAACTGGGATGTTTTCTCCGTTTTTGTTGCGTTCAGAATACTCTGTAATGACAGATCCGAGTTTAATTATCATAGCATCCCCCCTCAGTTCTATCAACCTCTTCTGGATCTCAGTTTCCAAGGTATCCAATTTGTCCAGAATTTCTGCCGTAGAGGGGTACTCTACCGTCACATACTCCGTCTTTTTATACTTGTTTATGGACAAGTCATATCCATTATCTACGATTTCCTGTTTCGGCACAAAGAAGCTCTGTTCAGTGCGCATTACGATTATTAAACCTTGCAATAATATCCGAAATGTCATTCTCCCTGATATACAGAACGCTTATCGTCCAGACTGTAGCCGTCTGCCTTCATGTCATAGAACCAGACATCCTCTCCACCAACTCACGGCGGATCGCCTGACGCGCCTTAGAGGAACCAAAGAGAACGCCATCGGGAACAATACAAGCGCAGCGACCGCCCACTTTCAGCATCTTAGTGAATAGCGCTACAAAGAGCAATTCTGTCTTTCTGGTTTTGCACAGTGCCAGCAGATCCTTACTGATTTCCTCTTGGAATACACTGCCGGTAAATGGCGGGTTTGCCATGATAAGGGAATACTGGTCACGCTCGGTGTTCTCGCCGGAAAGGGAGTCCTGATAGGTGATGTGCGGATCCTCAACGCCGTGGAGCATCATATTCATAGCTAATCCGCAGCCTGGACTGGTCGGTATCAAAGCCGGAGAGCAGACCGGACTTGAAGTAACGCATATTGTCGGTCTTCATCAGTTCCTTTTTCTGATTCTCGCTGATATAGGCTGCGCTGAATGGAGTCCTTGAGAGCGGGCTTCATCAGCGCCACCATCATATTGATGATGTGCCGGTGTGTACGGAACTGGCCGTTTTCACCGGCAGCGGCAATTTTACCGAGAAGGTACTCGTAAACATCGCCCATAATATCCTTGTTGTTCATATCCATGGCATCAATGCCATCAACAACCTTGGCAAGCACCTTTGCCGTAGGGATCAGAAACACAGTGTCTTTCATATAGCGGCTGAAAGCAGTATCCTTGCCTTCACCGATGGTTCTGATGAGAAACACATAGGTTTGGATATTGGTCAGCATCTGGCCAGGTTCAAAGTTGTGAAACACATTCCAGCGAAGGTTTTTATATTCTGTTTCCACACGGGGGCTCTCGCTGATCACACAAATCCTGGAACACCTTGCTTTTCTGCGGAACACCCAGCAGATTGGCATTAGCCTCCGCTTTCAGCTGATTGTCATCCAACAGCTTCATAAACATCAAATAGGTGATTTGCTCCAGAACAGTAATGGGACTGGTAATACCTCCAGTCCATATGGTGTCCCAATTGTTTTTTACTTGTTTTTCTGCTCCAATGCCAGCCCAATCAACCGATCTGCATGGTCTGCCATGAACAGTGGAATATTCAGTACATCATCGTCCATCTTCAGATTATCCAGAGAGAACCGTACACGGAGCTTCACTTGATCTGGGAACAACTCCTTGAATTTCTTGAGACTCTTGCTGGTGGTGTTGGTCTCGGATTTGACCTCTACAGGGAAAATGTCATTTTCTCTCTGAATGAGGAAATCTACCTCGTAAGGAGGATTGTTCTGGCTCCAGTATCGGGGAATCACTTCAAACTGCGTGATTAAGGTCTGAAGCACAAAGTCCTCGGTAAGAGCGCCTTTGAATTCCGTGAACAGGCGGTTGCCTTCACCAAAGGCTGTAGGAGCCAGCTGCGCCAGACGGCGGAGTAGACCCACATCCACCAGATAAATCTTAAAGGCAGAAAGGTCATCGTAGGCAGCCACAGGCAGGCCGGGAGCGGAGCTGCGGTAGATTTTGTGCACCAGACGGGAATCTACCAGCCACTGCAGGGCATCTTCGTATTCACGGGCTCTTGCGCCCTCTTTGACAACTTTGTAGATAAACTTCTTGTTTTCTCTTGCCAGCTGAGACGGTATGGATTTCCAAATCATAGAGATCTTCGGGAACTCACTGATATTGGGATGCTTGGCAAAATCCCGCTCGTAGGTGCCAATGATCCCGGACAGGGCTTCCTGCATGGCAGCTACATCCCGTGCCTCCGTCCACATCAGAACGGATTCGGGCATACCGCCGGTCACATAGTACATCTTGAGTTTTTCATAAAGAGGATTAAAGAAAGCATCGGGGATCGGCTCAATGGTGTCAACAGTCTCCAAATACTTCGCCAAATTCTCATCACCGTTGGCGAGCAGGAACTCTATAAAGGTCATAGGATCGATCTGCATGAAGTTGACCTTGCCCACAGGGAAAGACGAAGGTTTCGCCAGGGCAATTCCCAACAGAGAACCGGCACAGGCAATGTGATACTGCGGCGCATTCTCGCAGAAATACTTCATGGAGTTGATGACCTTGGGGCAGTCCTGTACCTCATCGAAGATGATGAGTGTCTTTTCCGGTATAATCTTCTGACCGCTGGCCAGCATCAGATTCTGCAAAATCCGATCTACATCCTTGGTGGTTTCAAAGAACTGCTTATATTCCTCATTTTCATCAAAGTTAAAATAGGCGGTATTTTCATAATAGCGTCTGCCAAATTCTTTAAGAATCCAGGTCTTGCCCACCTGGCGCACGCCTTTTAATATCAGAGGCTTGCGGTAGGGTGAATTCTTCCAATCCAGCAGCTTATTCAAAATCAATCGTTCCATAGATACACTCCTTCACACTTTTATTGGAGTTTTCGTGGTTCCCAATCATATTTTTATTATATGCTAATCGTTTTGAAATTACAACCAAAATCACAAAGTTATTGAGATTTTAGGGACTTCTATCACATTTTTCTAGGAAGGGAGCGGCATCTCGGAAATATAAAACTCTCATTTATCACCGTTATATTAGTTTTAAACAGCCTCTCTTCCCATATACAACAAAGTCCCGTCTGCTTTTTTCGAGAATTTGGCAAAAAATTCATCATAAGCAATCCAGCTTTCCCTTGGGTAATTGGCATGGGACTATACATAATATACGACTTTACAACTTTTAAGAAAAAAATATCGTACAGGACACTTTGGTGTATAATTAGTTTGCCAACAAAATATA
>ENA-OPSG01001582-OPSG01001582.1-human-gut-metagenome-genome-assembly--contig:-NODE-1582-length-10288-cov-3.842861_pt1 | contig 10288 bp, 6 predicted proteins | sample MGYA00241454_ERZ501900 | MGnify/ENA primary metagenome ERZ501900 (study PRJEB25962, sample SAMEA2042225) | human gut metagenome | biome: human gut; feature: human-associated habitat; material: faeces... | reverse complement strand
GGCCGCCGGGAGGCGGAGCTGCTGCTCCAGCGCTCTCTCTCAGGCAGTGAGGAGCTGGTGCTCGAAGCACCGTTCTCTTTTGCCGGGGAGCTCGGCGACGCGGCAAGTGCTCCGGATGGGCTTTGTGCGCCGGTCCGGAAGGATTGGTGCATTTGGTCGCTATGCTATCACTGGCGGCCCTCCGACATCGGCTGCACGGTAACGCTGCGTCCCAAAACCCATTTTTAGTCAGGAGGCGATTGATCTTGTGGATCACGCAAAAAATAACACAACCCCTGCGGGAAACCGCAGCCGAAAACGGGAGGGCGGTCGCCTTTCAAAACCTGGAGCTCTCCACCACCGGCTCCATGCGGCAGCAAAACGTTCCGCTCTACGCACCCGCAGGCTTAAGCGCTATCCCATGCCAGGGCGCACAGGTGATGTTGCTCCCCTGTGCAGGAGAACCAGTTTGCACAGGGGTGCGGATGACAAACCTACAAAATCTACATCCAGGAGAAATTCGTCTGTTCTCTGCGGGAGGCGCATCCCTCACGCTGAAAAACAGTGGAGAAATTGAGCTAAATGGCCTCGTCATCACAAAGGATGGTGCGGTGATTGCCCGACAAGAGAAAGAGAGAAAGGAGCCATAAGCGCTTGGATACGCTGCTGAACAATCAAGATTGGGCCGTAGACCCATGCGGCAATCCGGTAGCCGTTTCGGGCTGGGAAGAAGAGCAGCAGCGCTGCATGATTCGGCTACAAGTGCCGAAGGGAGCATTCCCTTACCAGCCGGAACTAGGAAGCGGCCTTCATGCCCTCGCAGCGCAGGCGGCACAGATGACACGGGCAGATTGTGCCGCGCGTGCCATGGAGCTTGCTCAAGAGGCGCTGCTCCCAATGCCCTATATCCGCGTATGCTCCGCTTCTTGCCGCTATGATGCAGATGGGCGGTTTACTGGATTTTCCATTCTACTGGCCGGTGCAGAATGGGAAAAGGAGGTATTGATACAAACAGATGAATGAGTTATACACATACCAGAGAATCCTGGAAGAACTCTTATCGGCCTATGAAGACTATGGCGGGAGCCGCCCGGACGACTGCGTTATGGCACTGAAGAGGCAACCGAATTCTCGGAGCAAGTACACAAGACGGTGGCACTCAACGCCTATCGCTCCTCCATAGAAATGGCCAAAGAGCGCGGCGCATTCGAGGTATACGATACAGAACGCGAAAAGAACAACCCGTTCATCAACCGCCTGCGTGAAGCTGACCCGGAAATGTACGAGGAGATGAAGAAGTACGGACGCCGCAACATTGCCTGTCTGACCATCGCCCCGACCGGCACCACCAGCCTGATGACTCAAACCACCTCCGGTATCGAGCCCGTATTCCTGCCCGTGTACAAGCGCCGCCGCAAAGTGAATCCCAACGATACGAACGTCCATGTGGACTTCATCGACGAAACCGGAGATGCCTTTGAAGAATATATCGTGTTCCACCCCAAGTTCGTGACTTGGATGGAAGCACAAGGATACAACCCCGCCAAACGCTACACGCAGGAAGAAGTGGATGCCCTGGTAGAGAAATCACCTTATTATAAAGCAACCTCCAACGACGTGGACTGGCTGATGAAAGTCAAGATGCAGGGACGTATCCAAAAATGGGTGGACCACTCTATCAGCGTAACCATCAACCTGCCGAACGACGTAGACGAAGACCTCGTGAACCGTCTGTATGTAGAAGCATGGAAATCCGGCTGCAAGGGCTGTACGGTTTACCGCGACGGTTCGCGTTCCGGCGTGCTCATCTCTACCAAGAGCGACAAGAAGTCCGAGCTTCCCCCGTGCAAACCGCCTACAGTCGTTGAAACACGTCCCAGAATATTGGATGCAGACGTTGTCCGCTTCCAGAACAACAAGGAGAAATGGGTGGCATTCGTCGGCTTGCTGGACAATCATCCCTACGAAATATTCACCGGTGTGCTGGATGATGATGAAGGCATCATCCTGCCGAAGAATGTGGTGTCAGGCCACATCATCAAGAATGTGGATGAGCACGGAAACAAGCGTTACGACTTCCAGTTCGAGAACAAGCGCGGATACAAAGTCACCATCGAGGGTCTGTCCGAGAAGTTCAACAAAGAGTATTGGAACTATGCCAAGCTGATTTCCGGTGTATTGCGCTACCGCATGCCTATCGAGCAGGTCATCAAGCTGGTAGGTTCACTGCAACTGGACAGCGAAAACATCAACACCTGGAAGAACGGTGTGGAACGCGCCCTGAAGAAATACATCCAGGACGGCACGGAAGCCAAAGGCAAGAAATGCCCCAACTGCGGTAACGAAACACTGGTTTACCAAGAAGGTTGCCTCATCTGCAAGACGTGCGGAGCTTCTCGCTGTGGATAATCCCACGGCAAGCACAAACGTTTGCATAGGAATTTAAATGACTTAGATAACGGTAGCTGCATGATTATGAGGAATAATTTCTATACTTGCATAATCATTGCAGCTATTGCTATTTCTAAATCTAATATAATATGACACTAATATTCAATATCGAGTATCGCACCAGCTGGGGTGAAGAAGTCAGAGTCCTGGGTTCCATCCCGGAACTTGGCAACAACCAGCCCAACAAAGCCACCCCCCTGCACACTGTAGACGGCATTCACTGGACCGCGGAAGTGGATATCCAGATTCCCGGTAATGGAAGCGTCGAATACAGTTACCACATCTATCGAGATGGCAGAACCATACGGACAGAGTGGAACAGCCTGCCACGCATCCTGCACGTTGCAGACAATCCGAAGAAAGTTTACCGCATAGAAGATTGTTGGAAGAATCTGCCCGAGCAGCAGTATTTTTATACATCCGCTTTCACAGAATCCCTGCTGGCGCATCGCGAACGCAGTGCCGCCCCGAAAAGCTACAAAAAGGGGTTGCTGATAAAGGCGTACGCCCCCTGCATAGACAGTGACCATTGCCTGGCACTTTGCGGAAACCAGAAGGCGCTGGGTGACTGGAACCCGGACAAAGCTGCCCTTATGAGCGACATCGACTTCCCCGAATGGCAGGTAGAAGTGGATGCCGGTAAAATCAGCTTCCCGCTGGAGTATAAATTCGTCCTTTACAACAAGAAAGAGCGCCGTGCCGTGGCCTGGGAGAACAATCCCAACCGCTATATGGCCGACCCGCAGATAGCCGCCAACGAAACGCTGGCTGTCGGCGACCGTTATGTATACTTCAATCTTCCTGCATGGAAAGGTTCCGGAGTAGCCGTACCCGTATTCTCCCTACGCTCCGAGAAAAGCTTCGGTGTAGGCGATTTCGGCGACTTGAAGCGCATGATTGACTGGGCAGTTGCCACCAATCAGAAGGCGGTGCAGATTCTGCCCATCAACGACACTACCATGACGCATACCTGGCAACCGGCGTAGATGCCGGTCATCACCGCCACCCCAAGCAGCGAAATCACGGCGATGGACAGAAACCGTTTCCACCCGTGCAGCCACGAGCGCATCGTATCCTTGACGAACGCCCCCGACAGCGAGCGCCCACGAGACGGCCTGCCGCCCGTATCGGTGTCGGCCGCCAAGTCGTAGATTCCGGGAATCACCTCGGTGGGCACATCGGACGCGGGCGACCACCCGGCAGAATCACCGTCCGCCTTCCGACCTTTGTTCCTATGCGCATGCCGTCCCATCACAGCACCTACCATTCGATGTCGGCGATCGGTGTCGGCGCGGGATTCACATCCTCGCCCACCACCTTGCCGGAGCGGAAGCGGACGACCTTGTGCGCCATCGGAGCGAGCGCGGAGTTGTGGGTGATGATGAGCACCGTCATGTTCTCGTCACGGCAGATGTCCTGCAGCAGTTGCAGGACCTCCTTGCCAGTCTCATAGTCGAGCGCGCCGGTCGGCTCGTCGCACAGCAGCAGCTTCGGCTTCTTGGCGATTGCGTAAAATCACTTTCTATAAACTTGTATTTTCAACGTCATCAATAGAGTTGCGCCGGGAAATTGCTCAGCCGGTCGCCCAGGCCGACCTTGTGCAGGGTGTCGGCCGGGTCGAAATGGTCGGGGCAGATCTGCGACGCGAGTTCGACGTTCTCCAATGCGGTCAGATTCGGCACGAGATTGTAGAACTGGAAGACGAATCCGATGTCCATCCGCCGGTAGGCTATGAGGTCGCGTTTGCGCAGTCCGGTGATGTCGCGTCCGCCGACGACCACGCGCCCGGAGGTGGCGGTGTCCATGCCGCCAAGGATGTTCAGCGCCGTGGTCTTGCCCGCGCCCGACTGCCCGAGGATCACCGTCAGCTCGCCTCGGCCGGCGGTGAAACTGGCCTCGTCCAGTGCGCGGATCGTGGTGCGCCCGGACGGGTATTCCTTGACCACGCGGTCGAATTCGATATACGCCATCATGCACCTCCCCGCACACGCAACAGATGTTATACTCAAGTAAAACAACACTATGTCGGTTTCGCAACCAACAGTCGGATTGCCGAATGTCGGGCAGGAATCCGCCGGCGCGAGACCATACGAGGCAAGGACCAGCCATGGCCAAGGAACTGACCGAAAGCCGCCGCACCCGTTACACGCGGAGGGCGATGCAGGACGCGCTCATCGACCTGATGCGCGAACGGCCGCTCGGCAGCATCACCATCAAGGCGCTGTGCGAGCAGGCGGACGTCAACCGCTCCACGTTCTACGCGCACTACGACAGCATCGAGGAGCTGCTACACGACATCGAGGACGAAACGATGGCATGGGTCACGACCGCGCTCGACCAGCTGCTCATGCAGCCTGACGCGGCCGGCGTCGAGCACGTCATCGAGCACATCTGCCGCTATATCGCCGACAACCGCAACCATCTGCAGGTGCTGATGAGCTCTACCGCCGACCTGGATTTCCAGCAACAGCTGCTCGGCCTGATCTACAGCCGCCGTTCCGTCGCCGAACAGATGCAGCCCGCCTCCAGCGACCCGGCCGAAGCGCAGATGCGCATGCGGTTCGCCGTATCCGGCAGCATCGGACTGCTGCAGTACTGGCTCGCCACCGACCTCGCCGCCCCACCAGAAACCGTCGCCCACATCATCTTCACCATGGGCATGCCCGGCGCCCGGTGAGGCAGACGATTCCGGCCTCGGCCCACCCGGAATCATACGGCCAGAGTGCCGCAGCGGCACTAGACGAATCGGAGATGCTGGTCACAAGGAATCGACGGGGCATGACATATTCTTCGCACCGGCACAGATCGTTTGCATAATCGCGATTTAGTAAATCACGATTATGCAAACGTGATGCTAGGCGCTCAATCGCAGACATGTTGCGGCAAAATTGGGCTATCTGCATCTCAAGGGGTTGATGGCGCTCTTCCGGAACATCTATCTGCGTTTCGAGGGGTTGGTAGCCGAGTATAAACGCCCTCAAGACCGCATGATTCCAATGGCAATTGGTGCTCAATACTCCGGGTATCATGTTTTGGCAACCCCCTGAAACTCAGATAGATGTTCGGCGAACACGAAATCACCCCCTTGAAACGCAGATAGCCACGAAAAGTCGACGCCGCGACGATGAGGAAGGCTCAGACCGTGACCGTGGTGCCCACCGCGGCATGACGCACCCCGATGAGCCGATGCGGGAGACAAAACGGCGCACGGTGACGTCGACTCGTCAGCGGATGGCATAGAATGGCGGTCGTGCCGATATCGGCCTGCGTTGCGGCGGGTGCGGCGATCACGGCATCACGGCCCGGTCCCACCGGCGATGACGGTAATGTCGAAGACGGGCGCGAGCGGGTCAACGACGGGCAGACGGCCAATGCCGCGAGCAGTCGCCGGCGTGCGGCAACGATGGAGAGGAACCGATGAGCAAGAACACCATGCACGACAGCACGGCGACGGCCTCCCGCCCCGGCACCGGCAACACGCCGGCACCGGCGGCGTTGCGCAAATCGTTGAAGAACCGGCATGTCCAGCTGATCGCGCTGGGAGGGGCGATCGGCACCGGACTCTTCTATGGCTCCAGCGAGTCGATCGCGCTGGCAGGCCCGTCAATCCTGCTTGCCTATCTTGTGGGCGGGTTGGCTATCTTCATGATCGTGCGGGCGCTGGGCGAGATGTCGGTCGAAGACCCGAGGGCCGGTGCGTTCAGCTACTACGCGACCCGCTACTGGTCGAAGCGCGCCGGCTTCGTGAGCGGCTGGAACTACTGGTTCAATTACATTCTGGTGTCGATGGTGGAGCTGAGCGTGGTCGGCTCGTTCGTCAACTACTGGTTTCCCGCGATTCCGCAATGGGTGTCGGCCGCGGTGTTTCTCGTCGTGATTGCGGCGATGAACCTGCTGGGGGTGAGCAAGTTCGGCGAGTTCGAATTCTGGTTCGCGATCATCAAGATCGTCGCGGTGATAGCGATGATCGTCGGCGGGCTCGCGGTACTGATTGCCGGACTGCCAACGGATTCCGGCGTCAAGGCGAGCTTCTCGAACTGGTTCGCGCTCGATGGCGGCGTACTCCCCCACGGCCTGCTGCAGCAAAGTGCCGACGGCCAATGGACCGGACTGTTGATGGCGTTGGTCGTAGTGATGTTCAGTTTCGGCGGCACCGAGCTCATCGGCATCACGGCCGGCGAGACCGAAGATCCGCGCAGAACCATTCCCCGCGCGACGAATGGCATCATCTGGCGCATCCTGGTGTTTTACATCGGCGCACTCGGCGTGATCATGGCCGTGGTGCCGTGGAACACGATCGACGGCACGACCAGCCCGTTCGTGCAGATCTTCGACTCGGTGGGTGTGCACGCGGCCGCCGGCATCCTCAACTTCGTGTGTCTGACCGCGGTGATGAGCGTGTACAACTCCGGCCTGTACGCCAACTCCCGCATGTTGTACTCGCTGGCCAGACAGGGCAACGCGCCCGAAATCCTCGGCAAGCTCAACTTCCACGGCGTACCGGTTGTCGGGGTGCTCACTTCCGCGGCCATCACCGCGCTGGCCGTGGTGGTCGTGTTCCTGTGGCCCGATTTCGCGTTCAATTATCTGATGTCGATCGCCACGATTGCTGGCGTTATCAACTGGTCGATGATCATGGTCACCGAGATTCATTTCCGTCGCCGTGTGGCGGCCGGAGACGGGCCCGGCGAGCTGGCCGGGCTCACCGGAGACGAGGCTCTGGGACGCATCCATTTCAAGCTGCCGTTCGCCCGCGTGATGCCGTATGTAGTGCTCGCATTCCTGGCATTCGTCGTGGTGCTCATGTGCTTCTCGTCCAGCTATCGCGTCGCCGTCATCGCCGGTGTGGTGTGGCTTGCGATTCTGCTGACCGCATACCAGGTCACGCAGACGCGCAAGACCGTCCGCCCTTAGTCGCGCACATCCCGCGGATGGAGCCATGGCCGCCGCACGCGCGAACAGAGCCGGAACGGCTCACGAGCGCACAGAGCCAGCCCACCATAATCCGACACGCCGAACACAAGTCACAACGAAGTCCCCACAAACCTTGCGAGCCGCCATTTTCCTTGGTTTAGCGCGAGACCACCTTTCCAGGACCCGCGAATATCGCCGGAAGCCAGGCAAAGGCCTTACTTCTCGACCATGCTGACGCCGATAATGGTGTGCAGTGTCATCGCACTGGCACATGCACAACCAAGGAGGGCTCCATCATGTTCATTCCCCGGTACTACGAGAGTCTCGGCCATCTACATGTCGGCACGCAGCCGAACCGCGCGTATTACGTGCCCGCGTCCACGCCGATGGACACGGTCGGCGAGAATCGCGTGAATTCCGACCGTTTCATGCTGCTGAACGGCGACTGGGATTTCAAGTATTATGCGAGCATCTACGACTTGGACGCCGAGGTCTCCCGACTGCGCGCCGCCGGCCGCCCGGTGTTCTATGACGTGGATTTCGGCGGGGATGACGCACCGGAGAACGCCGATCCGCGCACTGCCGCCACGGGTGCGCTGGCGGCGGACGGCTTCACGACGACGCCGGTGCCGAGCGTGTGGCAGAACCATGGTTTCGACCGCCACCAGTACACGAATTTCGACTATCCGTTCCCGTTCGACCCGCCGTTCGTGCCGCAGGACAACCCGTGCGGCGTGTACCTGTGCGATTTCATGCATACGTCCGATCCTGACGCACCCTGCACGTACCTGAATTTCGAGGGCGTGGATTCGGCGTTCTATGCGTGGGTGAACGGCGAGTTCGTCGGGTATTCGCAGGTGTCGCATTCGACCAGCGAGTTCGATGTGACCGACGTGCTGGAGGACGGCGTGAACACGCTGGCCGTGCTGGTGCTGAAGTGGTGCGACGGCAGCTATCAGGAGGATCAGGACAAGTTCCGCATGAGCGGCATCTTCCGTGACGTGTATCTGCTGGACCGTCCCGAGTATGCGATTCGTGACATGTTCGTGCATACGTCGATTTGGCGCAATGTCGATTCCGCGCTGGTTGAGGCCGGCATCAGCGATGACGAATATGATGCGTCGCCGGTCGATCACGCGACGGTCGACGTGGATTTCGCGTTCTTCGACGATGCGGATGTGCCGGTCAAGGTGCAGCTGTTCGATGAGGATGGCGAGCTGGTGGCAGAGACGGCCGCGGAGCCGATCGATGATCCGATGGCCGGGGACGAGGACGACGTGACGGTTCGGACACAGCCCGACGCGAGCGAAGCCGACGACGCGACCGGCACTGGCAGCGACGACACCGCCGCGGACGACGAAGAAGAAGGCGTCATCGAGTCGATCGACGACGTGGCCGCCATCGACGATGACTCCACGGACGCACAGGCCGCACTGCGCATCGCGTCGGTGACCGGCACGCTCGCCGGCGGCGCGAACGGAACCGGATTCACCGGAGACAGCGCGTTCGCCCCGACCGCGCACGCATCCCTGGCAGTCGACGACCCGCATCTGTGGACCGCCGAGACGCCGTACCTGTACACCATCGTGTACACCACCGCGAACGAGGTCATCACCGCGCTCGTCGGCATCCGCGAGGTCAGCGTGGATGGCAATGTGGTCAAGGTCAACGGCAAGCCGATCAAGCTCCACGGCGTCAACCGGCACGACAGCGACCCGGTGACCGGCCCGGTCATCAGCGAGGAGCAGCTCATGCGCGACCTCACGCTGATGAAGGAGCACAACGTCAACGCGATCCGCACCAGCCATTACCCGAACGCGCCGCACTTCTACGACCTGTACGACCGTCTCGGCTTCTACGTGGTGGCCGAGGCTGACAACGAGAGCCACGGCGCGATGCGCGGCGTGCATCCGGACGAGAGCGACGCGGCTGTCAACAAGCGCTGGAACCGGCCTATCGCCGACAACCCCGCGTGGATCGCGCCGACCGTTGACCGCGCGCAGCGCAGCGTGGAGCGCGACAAGAACCATGCGAGCATCATCTTCTGGTCGATGGGCAACGAGTGTGCGTACGGCTGTACGTTCGAGGCGGCGCTGCTGTGGACGCAGACCTTCGATCCGAGCCGCCTGACGCACTATGAGAGCGCCCGGTATGTGGATGAGGGACAGGAGTGCGATTACAGCTATCTTGACGTACACAGCCGCATGTACCCGTCCGTCGAGGAGATCGACCAGTACTTCTCCGAGGAGGGGCCGTGCACGCCGGACGGGCTGCGCGACGGCAGCAACGGCGATGACGGCGACAACGGCGTCAAGCCGTACGTGTTGTGCGAATTCTGCCATGCGATGGGCAACGGCCCGGGCGATCTGGAGGATTATTTCACGCGCATCCAGCGTTATGACGGCCTGGTCGGCGGCTTCATCTGGGAGTGGTGCGACCATGCGATCGACCGTGGCACGAACGCGGCCGGCAAGCGCGAGTACGCGTACGGCGGCGATTCGGGCGAGTACCCGCATTTCGGCAATTTCTGCATGGACGGCTTGGTGTACCCGGACCGCACGCCGCATACCGGGCTGCTGGAGTTCAAGAACGTGTATCGGCCGGTGCGCGTGACCGGTTTCGACGCGGCCGCGGGCACGGTGACGCTGCACAATTACCTGGACTTCTTGGATGCCGCCGACGCGGTGTTCATGACGTTCGAGCTGCTGGTGGATGGCGTGGAGACCGCATGGGCTGCGTGGGAGAGCGACCCTGCGACGGGCGCGGCGTTCCGGGAGGAGCATCCCGGCAATTACACGCCGTCGATGCCATCGATCGCGCCGCATGGTGACGCGGTCGTCGACGTACCGGCTGAGATCCTTGATGCCATACCCGAGGCCGGGAACGTGACGATGCTGGTGAAGTACTATCAGGCGACGGACACCGAGACACTGCCGATCGGCTT
>ENA-OPSG01001577-OPSG01001577.1-human-gut-metagenome-genome-assembly--contig:-NODE-1577-length-10313-cov-2.959641_pt1 | contig 10313 bp, 10 predicted proteins | sample MGYA00241454_ERZ501900 | MGnify/ENA primary metagenome ERZ501900 (study PRJEB25962, sample SAMEA2042225) | human gut metagenome | biome: human gut; feature: human-associated habitat; material: faeces... | reverse complement strand
ATTCATTTGTTATATTTGCAAAAGGACAAGACACCTTTAAATCAAGTAATAATTAGACCGACGCTCCGGAGCACACGGTCTCAAGACAGCCGCTCTGCCCGCAGGGGCACGGGAAGCGGTTCGGGTCGATCGGGATATGGCCGATCTCGCCGGCGGCGCCGCTGAAACCGTGCTGGACGACGCCGTCGACGACGATGCCCGCGGCGAGTCCGGTGCCGAAGTTGAGGAACACGATGGTTCCTTCGGGGTGGGATCCGCCGACCATACGCGCGGCGCCGACCGCGGCCGCATTGACGTCGTTCTCGACGTGCACGGGAATACCGAGGCGCTTGCCCGCTTCGGCACCAAGCTCCAGCGTATCGATGTCGAGGTTGACGACGTTGTCGACACGACCGGTTTCTGGATTGACCTGTCCGGGGATGCCGATGCCGACCGTGGCGACCTGATCGAACAGATCGCCGGCCACCTCATGGGTGATCGATACGACGTCGTCGATGACCTGCGCGTTGCCGCGTCGTGCGGGAATGCGCACGTCGTTGCGAACATTATCCTGCGGATCGACGAGAACGGCCTCGATCTTGGTGCCGCCGATGTCGATGCCGACGCGGAAGCGGTCGGCAGGTGTCTGCTGTGCTGTATCCTGCACTGTCATGTGTTGTGTCCTTACGTAACAGCGGATATGCGCGGTTCGCACATCCTTGACGAATATGTGGGGCAAGGCATATCGTCATGCCTTGCCCCACCGATGGGTCTGAGTGCCAGGGCCTCCGGAGGAAGGAGAAGGAAAGCACGGAAGCCCTGATCCTCAAGTCTTGCTGTCCGATCCATCTGTCCCCGTCCGTCCCGCATCATGCCGCGGGACGGACGGGGACTGCACAGATCAGAGGTTGCGCCAAGCGATGGCGCTCTGGTCGAGGTCGAAATGCTCGACCGAACCGTCAGGCAGAGCCACATCCGTGGACTGCGGACGGTCGGTGTTGTTGATCACGCAGTACTGGCCGGCATCGGGGAACACCGCGACCTCGCACTCGGGGTTGGTGGAGCTGTATGCCGTGTACTTGTCCTCGTTGTGGGAGGCCCAGAACAGGGCACGCTCCAGCAGACGAGCGTTCGCGGCCGAGTAGGGCAGACCGGAGATGTATACGCCGCGGCCCTTGCCGTACTCGTTGACCGCGAGCTGCACCTGACCGCCGTCGGCGCGCAGCAGCGTCACGTCCTCGTTGACCGGGAACGTGTCCGCGATCGGCTCGCCGAAGTCGATGCCGCCAAGCGGCTTGATGCCCTGGCCACCGCCGCAGCCCGACAGCGGGATGCGGTATCCGGCCTTCTCCCACGCTTCGCGGGCGGCGGGATCGACATGCACGTCGGCGGTGATGAAGTGCTCCGGCGTAACGGCCGGGAAGTACTTGTCCACCGACAGCGTCTGGTGACGCTCCTCGTCCACACCCAGCACATCGGCCAGCTGGAAGAAACGACCCTGGAACTGCTGGGCGCTCGGCTGGCCCACGCCAATCAGGGCGCCGCCGCCGTGCACCCAGGCACGCAGCGTCGCCGCAAGGCGCGGCTCCTCGGCCCACACCGAGCCACCGGAGAACGCGGTGTCGACCGGGCCACCGGTCACGATCACGTCGATGTCGTCGGCGACGCCATGCTCCAGCACGTCATCGAAGCTGATGAACCGCACGTTCACGCGCATGCCCGACAGCGACTCCAGAATGCCGTAATACGAATACGTCTGCTTGTTCGGCAGCGCGTGGGCGACCGTGAACGCCATCCACGAACGCATCTTGCCCCACGAGTTCAGAATCGCCACGTTGAGCACGCCGCGGGCCGCCTCGCCGTCGGTGCGGTCGTGGATGTCGCGGAACTCATCCGAGATGTGCTCCACCGCGTCCACGAACTTCGGGAACTTCGCGGCCAGCGACAGGTATCCGCCGTAGCCCATACGCGAAATCGGGGAACGCAGGATGGCACGACGCGCTTTACGCCAGTTGTCGAGACCTTCGATGCTCGGATCGTTGCCCTCGTAGAACGTGTCGGGGAAGAAGTACGGCAGGAAACGACCCTCCGTGTACTTCACGCCCGGGATGTCCGCGATCATGCGGGTCGTGGTGCCGTCACCGATCGAACCGACGACAGCATCCAGGCCCAGATCCTCGAAACCATCCTTGTACGGCTCGGTACCGATCCACTGGTCACCCAGGAACATCATCGCTTCCTTGCCGGCCTCGTGGGACATGTCGGCGAGCTTCTTGACATTGGCGCGAACGAAACCGGAGAGGAAGTCGATCCAGTCGCGTTGGGCCTTGCGCGGCACGCGCCACGCGGAGTTATAGGCGCCGCCATCTACGAAGTCTTCGGGGCGCAGGCGGTAGCCGTACTCCTTCTCGAAGTCGTCAAGCGCGGCCGGGCTCACGGTGCAGGCACATCCGAACCAGTCCACGACCTTCTCGCGCTGCTTCTGGTCGAACAGCAGCGTGAACTGGTAGAAGAACGTCGTGAAACGCACGACATCCACCTGCGGGTTGTCCTTGAGCCACTGCTCGAACGTGTCGAACACGAACTTGCGCGTCGCCGGGTGGTAGATATCGAACGGAATCTCGTGCTCCTTGTCGCCCCACCCGTTCGTCAGGTGGTTGTACATCTCGACCGGATCCCAGATGATGTACGCGAGGAACGAGACCGTGTACTCGTGCATCGGCGTCGCGCCGGAGACATGCACGGTATCGGTGTCCTCATCAAGCGTCCACAGGGAGGCATCCACGACCTCATTGGTGGTGCGGTCCACGACTTCCCAGTACTTGTGCGGGTCGGCGTCACGGTTCGGCTTGAGCTGCTCCTCGAAGAAGCCGTCCATCAGAGACACGTCCACCGTGTCGCTCTCCGCCAGCGCACGCTTCGACAGCAGGTACACCTGCGGGGTCTCGTCCATGTGCAGCGTGATCCACTCGTTGTGCGCACGGGTCGGGAAGTAGGCCGTGTAGACCTTCATACCCAGCGCCACGACCTCGTCGTCCAACTGCGTGCCATCCGAGTTGCGAACCGCGTCGGCACCCCACAACCGGGCCAGTTCCGCGGTCTTCTCCGCGAAGTTCGATTCACTCGGAATCGTAAAACGGCCAGAAGTTGACATCAATGTTCCTTTCTGTGCTCTGGAACGTTTCTTCTATTTTGTCTGCCGCGGCGTTATCGCAACGGCAAGACATCCATTATATCCATCGTACCGGCAAAGGCCGGAGCCGGCACATAGTTACCGGACCCGGCCTTTACGGCGTGTCATTCAGCGAGTGGCACGCTTGCGGACGATCATCGTGGTGCCGGCGGCGACGGCGGGCACGGACGAACCGGTCTTCGCGACGCCTTCGGTCTTCGGCTGCTCGTTAGCGCCCGGCTTGGCCGGAGTCGTCGGCTTGCTTGGCTCGACTGCCTCGTCGGTCACGTTCAGCGACACCTTGCGGGTGGCGACGGACGCAAACTCGAACTGCAGACCGTAGTTGCCCGCGTCCTTGCCCTTGAGGAAGTCGGCGGCGATCTTCACCGTGATCTTGTCACCCTCGCCGCTCACCGTGTAGTCTCCCTCGTCGAGGCTGCTCAGCACGTTGCCTTCGGAGCCGATCCAGCGGATGGACTGCAGCTTGTCACCGTCCAGCGTGACGGTGTACTCGGGCAGCGTCTCAGGAGCCTGCTTGTTGAAGTTGCTGTTGACGACGGCGACAGCCGGCTTGTGCGAGGAGGCAGAACCGGAGCCGTTGTGCACCTGGATCTCGCTCATCGTCGGCGCCCACTGCACGCCGGCCTTGACGGAGTCGAGGCTCACGCGCAGCTTGGAGGAGGTGTATGCCTTGTCGAGGTTGGCCTTGGCTTCGGCGCCACGCCGGCGAGCTTGCCGGCCGGGGTGTCGGAGCCGCCGGAGAAGCCGACGAACTTCGGGTCGACTTCCAGACCACGCTTGTCCTCAGGCTGGGTGTCCGAAGCCTTGCCGCCGGCCTCGTAGTAGTCGTTGTTCGAGAACGCGGCCTTGGCGAGCGCGTCGGTCTTGCGGTACCACTGCGTCGGCGTGGTGGAGGTGTTGCAGAACACGTTGTTCATGAAGTAGACGGTGTCCTTGAAGACCTCGTCGTGGAAGTGGACGCCCTTGGAGGCGTCGAACACGAGCAAGTTGGCGGCGTAGGCGCTGGTCTTGCCCTGGCCGGTCAGCGCGGTCTTGGACGAGATGTTGACGATCGCGCCCTTCGATTCGCGCAGGTACGGGGCGCAGCGGTGGGCGAGCTCATAATAGTGCGTGAGGTTGCCGTGCAGCGACTGCTCGAATTCGCGCCACGAGGTGTGGTCGAGGTCGAGGTTGTCGTTGCGGTCCGCGTTGTTGACCAGACCGTCGATATGGCCGTAGGTCTTCACCACATCCTCGACGATCGGCGCGATGTCGTCGGTGTCGTTGAGGTCCATCAGATACGTGCGGTAGTTGTCGGTGATGGCCTTCATTTCGGCGGCGAACTGCTCGGCGGCGCCGTCGTCTCGGTTGATAACCGCCACGATGGCCCCCTCCTTGGCCAGTCGCAGGGCGATGCCCTTGCCGATGCCCTTGAAACCGCCGGTGAGGATGACGACCTTGCCTTCCAGATGCAAATCCATGATGTTTCAGTGTCCTTTGTTGTGTTCGTGTCCGTGCGAGCCGCGGCACCGCGGCGCTGCGATCAGCCCTTGTACAGGCACCGTTCGGCGGCTTCGAGTTTCATGTCGACGCCCGAGCCCGGAGCGGTCGGGGGCCTTGTAACGACCATTGACGATCTCAGTGGGATGCACGAAGTATTCGTGCTGGTTGTCCACATATTCGATGACGCGATCATCCCATTGTCCACTGACCGCCAGGTAATCGAACATGGCGAAGTGGCGCACCGCCTCGCACAGGCCGACACCGCCGGCGTGGGGGGGGCACACGCGCACGCCGAACTTGTTGGCGAGCAGGTATTCGAGCACGATCTCCTGCGGCCCGGCGACGCGCGTGGCGTCGATCTGCATGACCTTGAAGCTGCCCGCCTGCAGATACTGCTTGTCCATGATGCGGTTCTGCATCTGCTCGCCGTTGGCGACCGCGATCGGGTCGATGGCGCGCTGAGCACGGCGCCGATGGCCATGTGCTCGACGCCCTTCTCCGGGCCGAGCCAGCGCAGCTGAGAGTCGTGGACGAACATGTCCCATGCGGCGCGCATGTCGTCGAGCAGGTTCTCGACGTTGCGGCCGACGAGCATGCGGGAGAGCGAGTCGACGGCAGCCACGACCACGTCGTTGCCACGGCCGACAGTGAAAACGAAGCCGCTGCCGCTCAGGCCGCCATCCGCGTCGGTGGTGATGACGACGTATGCCGAGGATAATCGGGGTCCTTGTTCATCGCGTCCGAGCCCGACAGCGTGCTGGACGTGGGGAAACGCAGGTCGTAGGTTTTGACTCCGATGATGGTGCCCATGTTGGCTCCTTCGCCTCAATGGTTCTCGATGTATTGTGTTTCGTTCCCATCATACACATCTTTTAGAAAAATCACCACTTATTCTAGAAATTTTCTTTCATCTATCTCGAAACGCTTTACTATAGTGTGAAGTGCGTCTGCAACGAACGCAGACACACCCACAATGAAGTACGGAAGAAACGGAGCAACCGATGGCAGGCGATATGAAAAAACCGCGAGTCAGTGAGATAGCGAAGCTTGCCGGAGTCTCCACCGCGACCGTATCAAAGGTCATCAACGGGCGAGAGGGCGTATCCAGCTCCACAAGGGCGCGCATCGAGAAAATCATGGAGGAATCCGGGTACTCCAAGTCTCTCGTCACCACGAAGACATCACAGACCATCGAGCTCGTGCTCACCGAGGTCATGGCGAACGGCATCAACGCGATGATCGCGGAGACCTCCGAATATGTGAAATCGATGCCCATCGGCATCACCATCACGCAGACCGGGCGGGGCAAGCGCAGCGAGGAAAGCTTCCGGGAAATCCTCAACCGCAATCCCCTCGGCGTCATTTTGCTGCTGTCCAACGCGACCGAACGCGAAAAAACACTATTGCGTTCGCGCAACATTCCCTTCGTCATTATCGACTCCATCGGCGAAGGGTCGCAGGACACGCTCGGCGTGGGCATCGACAACTGGACCGGCGGGCTGATCGCCACCGAGCACCTCATCAAACTCGGCCATCAGCGCATCGGCATCATCACCGGCCCGCAGAACGCAGAATCCGCTCAGGCCCGCTACAGTGGCTACGCCACCGCGCTGCGTCGCGCCGGGATCCAGCTGGACCCCGAGCTGGTCGCCTACGGCGACTACATGCCGGAACGCGGCTACGAGTGCGCATGCCAACTGCTCGACCTGCCCGCCGCCAAACGGCCGACTGCGATCTTCGCATGCAACGACATCACGGCGCTCAACGTGTACCGCGCTGCCCGCCAACGCGGCCTGTCCCTGCCCGCTGACCTGTCGGTCGTCGGCTTCGACAACGTGTACCCGGCACAATACCTGTACCCGGCGCTCACCACCATCAGCCAGCCGTTCGACATGATCGCCCGCAAGGCCGTGGACATGATTCTCGACGCGCGTGCAGGCTCCGTCGCCGACCACTACCTGATCCTGCCCACACGCCTGGTCGTCCGCGAAAGCACCACCGCCCCCAAGAAGAGCTGACCGGTCGCGAGGCGGAGACAACCGCCGCGACCGGCTTTCGCCGCAACATCTCCTATCTGCGTTTCGAGGGGGTGATTTTGCAGTCTGGGGACATCTATCTGCGTTTCAAGGGGTTGCCAAAAAACGATATGCAGAGTATTCCGACCTGATTCTTGCTGGAATCATGCGGTTCCCGTAGCGTTTATACTTGGCTATCAACCCCTCGAAACGCAGATAGATGTCCGGCGCATCCCGAATCACCCCCTCGAAACGCAGATAGACCACGAAAAAAGGCTCCATACCGATGGTATGGAGCCTTTGCTGGTGGGCTCGAAGGGATTCGAACCCTCGACCTTCTGTTCCGGAGACAGACGCTCTATCCACTGAGCTACGAACCCGAGCCATCGCTCGCCTTGCGGCAAGCAACTGTATCACTGTACACCATCCCACTCCCAACATGTCGGCAATTTCGCGGAATTCCCGGGTTTACGCGCTCCCGCACCGACTACACTGGAGTGGTATGGACATCGCCATGAACGATTTCGAATATGAACGTCGGTTCTTCTGCAGGGCGCTGCCGCCGGAACTGGATGACGGCGAGCCGATGCTGATCGTGCAGAGCTATTATGTGCACGACGGTAATTACGCGTTGCGAGTGCGGCTACAGACACGCGGGGTGCGCATCGATATGAACGCCGACACCGATCCGATAGCCGTACTGAGGCAATACCGAGACCGGTTCACCGAGGCGTTCGTCACCGTCAAGGGGCCGTCGGTGGGCGGCACCCGTTATGAGGCCGAACGGGAGATCGACGCCTGCATAGCCGCGGAACTGGTGATGCGCGGAGGCCGTCCGATTATCAAGAACCGGTTCTCCGCATGGATCGGCGAGGATGGATGGAGCCTCGACATATTTGGCGGCGCGAACGCCCCACTGGTCGTCGCCGAGGCGGAGCGTAGCGGACCCGTGACCAATCTGCAGATTCCATCGTTCTGCGTGACGGAGATCACCGATCAGGCGCGGTTCAGCAACGACGGACTGGCTTCGCGGCCGTTCTCGCAGTGGGCCGCGGACTTCGACGCCGAGCTGCACCGGGACGGGCCCCGATTCCAAACCCAGTTCGGCCGTAACCGCATGGGACTATAAGGCGTAGACCACAGGCCCAAAACCGCTGAAACCGCCACGATGCAAGAATTGGCACCGCGGCGGTTTCAGCATAATGACATATTTCGGCGCGATGGCGCTCAGTACATCAGCGTGGCAAGGCGGCGACGGGCACGCTTGACGCGCTCATCGGTCGCTTCGGGAATCATGAAGTACTCCAGCAGACGCTTACGTACCGGCTCGACCTGATCGGTGTGACCGTCCGCCAGATAATCCAGCAGACGGGAGAAGGCGTCCTCGATCTGGCCGCCGATCATGTCCACATCCGCCACGGCCAGCTGCGCTTCGACGTCATCGGGACGATCTGCGGCGGCTTTGCGTACCTCGCGCACGTCAGCGGTCGCCGAACGCGCCAACAGCAGCGCCTTCGCGCGCTCCCGCGCGGCGAGCGTGTCATTGGGGTTCGCCTGCAACACCTGCTCGTAGGCCGCGGCGGCACCGGCGTAATCGCCCTGCGCCGCAAGCTGGTGCGCTTCCTGATGCTCGGGCGGCACCACGTCGGCACCAGCCGCCGCACCTGCGCCGTCACCGGTACCAGCACCGTCACCGTCGGCCGAGTCCGGGTCGCCGGAATACGGCGCAGTACCGTTCACGCCGGACTGCGCGGCCACCGAAATGAGCTTGGGGATGACCTGATCGACGATCTGCTTCAGCTCGTCATCGCCCGGCAGCCCCTGAAGAATCGGCATCGGGCGGCCACCGATCAGCGCGAACAGCGCCGGTGCGCCCTGCACCTGGAACGCCTGCGCGATCGATGGGTAGCTTGCGATGTCGATGCGGGACAGCTGAATCTGCCCCTTGAGCTTGTTCACCGCGTCGCCGAGCGTACGGGCCATCGGGAACAGACGGTCATCGGTCGGGATCCACAGCAGCAGCAGGATCGGGAACGTGGCGGAGGTCTGCACCATCGCCTGGAACGTGTTCTCGGTCGTGTCGATGACATAGCCGACCGCGGCCGGCGCTCCCCCGGCCTGCCCCGGCTCCGCCTTCACCTGATGCTTCAACGATTCGAGATCCACCGCGCCCGCGAGTGACAATCCCGGATGAAACTCCTGCTGCTGTGCCATCATGCCTCCGTTTTCACGACTCATACCGGCCCGCGGTCTGCGCCGCACGCCGTTCCGTCACATCCATGCCGCGCGAAAATCGGCGCGGCCGCATACCTGCGACCACCGTCGATTCCGTCGCGAACATCGTTGACGCATACCACTATATAGGCCACGGCGTCTCACCGCCTCCGGTTACGCTGCAAGCGCCCGATTCCGGTGCTTGGCAAGTCCGTGCGCCGGCCCGAGTCCGGCGTCTACTGCGCCTCGACCTTGACCGCCTGACGATCGCCCGCCACCACGGTCACCTTCTGATCCGACCCGGCCAGCGGCACGAATATCGCCACAACGTTCACATAAGTGGCTTTCAGCGAACTGGTGGCCTTCTGATTCGTCATCTTGAACAGCGCATCCTCGTTCGGGGACCCCGGCAACGACTCACGGCCCTCGCTCATGGACCGTGTCCACTCCGAGTTGATCTGCGCGACGACCAGGTCACCGCCACGGGGGGAGCGCATCACGGCGATCTGGTCGACGACCGGCGCGAACACCTCCTGCTGCGTGCCCTTGTTCTGGGTCACACCCTTCTGGCTTTCTTCCTGCTGCTTGACTAGCGACTGGCGGAACTGGTCATCCTCGAAGCTTCCCGCGTATTTGCTGTTCGTGTTGTTCTGCAGCACATCGGCGTATCGCTGCACCGCTTGCTTGGGGGTCATGACCAGATTGGAGTCGTTGGCATCGCCCATGACATTGCCCTGCTTAGCGGGCGCGAAGCCCGGCAGTGACACGTCCTCAAGCAGTCGGGCGACAGCCCACAGCTTGTAGTTCTGCCGGGCGGACTCCTGCCGCATCACCAGCAGACGCTTCGCCTGCTGGTCCTCGGTGGTGGTGGTGACGGTGAAAATATACCTCGGCCATGCGTTGTCGGTCGGGATGACCACCTGCGTCACATCACTGGGGATAGTCGCCAACGGCGTGACATCCTGCTGCGTGTATTGCGCAATGTTCAATTGGGCGGTACGGATCTCCAGTTGCGAGCCGGACACGCGCGCGGCGAGCCCGTCGGCGCTTTTCGCCTCGTTCGCCTGGTTCAGCACGTCAAGGATCTTCCCGCGGATCTGCTTCTCCTGTGCGACGGTCACATCGATGATCTCGTTGTCCTTCACCGACGGCGCCACGGTCTGTGGCACCTGCCCCTCGCAGCCTGCAAGGCCGAACGTCAGAGCGCAGACCATCGTCGCCGCCAGGGCGGTGGTTATGCGTTTATTCATTGGAGCTCCCCTTCGTGTCATCATCGGATTCCTGCGAAAGCCGCGCGAAATACGTCTGCAGCTCGCTGGCGGTGATTACCGACGTCGCCGAATCGTCGGGCTGGTCCATGGCCTGCGCGTTCTGCTGGTCGGCGACAAGGTTGCGGCTGCCGGGATCGACGACCCTCGGCTGGGGGATTT
>ENA-OPSG01001570-OPSG01001570.1-human-gut-metagenome-genome-assembly--contig:-NODE-1570-length-10381-cov-2.692427_pt1 | contig 10381 bp, 9 predicted proteins | sample MGYA00241454_ERZ501900 | MGnify/ENA primary metagenome ERZ501900 (study PRJEB25962, sample SAMEA2042225) | human gut metagenome | biome: human gut; feature: human-associated habitat; material: faeces... | reverse complement strand
GGTAAGTATGATTCATTTCATATAAAAACCTCCAGAAAAATGTGTTAGTTAGTCGGCTGCACGAAAATAGCCGAGAAAAACATATAATTTCATATTAACCTTATTTAGTGAAATGTCAAGACAAAAGTAGGAACCATAAATAGAATCGTGTAAGGGGTAGAACGATGAAAAAAAAGAACGTGCTTTCACTTCATGAAGAAATGGAAAAAGAAGCTGCAAAAATCGAAAAAGAGATTTTGGAAGACGCTGAACTGGAAGAAATCAGAGTCTCTGATGAAATGGAAAAAAGGCTGGCAGAGCAGATACAGGCATATGAAAAGACACAAACTCAAAAGAAAGTGCATCGGCACAGTCCACGTTTCAGAAGAAGAGTGATGGTGGCTGCCGCTGTGTTGATGATTGCGGCTGTTGCAACAAGCGTGACTGCGGTGGGGAGTAAATCTTATCTCAAGGAGATCATTGAGAAGTTTACCGGGGAGACAGGTCAGGCATCGGTGATCAATGTGGAGGATATGGATACGCAGGCAAGTGAGAGTGCGGATGAGACACAGGTGTATCGGGAGATAAAGGAAAAACTGGGAATTCATGTTGTAAGAATGGAATATAAACCAAAAGGAATGCGGCTACAGAGATATATCATTGATGAAGCACAAAAGAGGACTCAGGTATTTTATGAATATCAGGGAAATGTGGTTTGGTATTCCATTTATATGAATGGGGAGGACTCTTCACTTGGACAAAAAGAATCAGACGAAATTATCGATAAATTTACAGTAGAAAATAATAAGAAAAAAATCGACGTGACAGAATATCAAATAAAAGGATATGAAGAAACCGGATTTTTAGCAGAATTTGAGGAGTATGGCGTTCATTATCAACTTAGAGGAATCATGGAAAAAAAAGAATTTGAAAAAATTTTAAAAAATTTAAAATTTTTTTGAAAAAACGCGTCAGTTTTTGTAAGTTCGATTGTTTACTTAATAGAGGGGGAAGGAGAGAGTTATGAAAATCAGAAAAAAAGTATTGTCTGTACTCTGTGCTGCAATGTTACTGGGAACGATCACATCAGTTACAGTTCCTCAGGTGCAGGCGTCAGATGAGCAGACAAAAAAGGTGGATGGTTCTTATCTGACCATGCAGGAGAGTGCATCAGGCACAAGTCAGAATGAGGATGCAAAAGGTCAGTACATCATGTTAGGGGAATGCTCCATTACAAAAGCTGGGCGTAACCGGATTTATGTATATTCTGGAACAACAGCCAGAACAACTGTAAATCTTGTATCTACAATAGTATATGTAGATCAGTATAATGAGAAAGACGATGCATGGGATCAGATTATTGGATGGAGTAAAGATGTGGAAAATGACTATTTTGTTAGTACTTCCAAGTATATTACTGTAGAACCAGGATATTACTACCGGGTACGAGCAGATCATTTTGCAGGTATGGAGTATCCATATGAGGAGGATTATTCCTTCACAGACGGAATTATGATCAAATAGCCAATTACTTACCTTTTATAATTCCATAGTCTCTGAGTGGTTGAAGCAGCCGTCATAGTATGATGCAACTATAAAATAAATTATAAGAGCCTGTACGAAAACACCACAATGAACAGACATGCTTATGACGGCTGCTTCAACCACTCGGGGATACATAATCATATTGATATGAAACAAGAACAGCAATCGGAATTACTTTCCGATTGCTGTTTTTAATGCTTGTGCGAGCTGATCCGGGCAGGAAGTTGCCTTGAATCCGCAGTGGATTCCTTCTACTCTGTCAATGACTTCCTGAACATCCATTCCTTCTACAAGGCGCGCAATGCCCTGAAGATTACCGTTACATCCTCCGGTAAAGTGTACATTTTTTACTTTATTGTCTTCGATATCAAATTCGATGTTCTGAGAACAGACTCCAGTTGGTTTGTAATGCATACTATCAGACCTCCAATTAAAAAATTCATTTGTATGTTATCAGAAGAATTATAGCAGACCTGTTTTGGAAATTCCAGAGGAAGTTTATTCACTTTCGTATGTCAGGATTCGAGTGTTTTTGTGGAAAAACGACAACATCTGAAAGTGGACTGTGGATAACTTTCAAAAACGCTCACGCCTTGAAAATCAAGGGAAAGGTGAAGTTTAAAAGGGGAAAAATCCAGGCGGGAAATCAGAGAAAAGAAGCATGGAAACAGACCGAATGTAGAATTATGTAGAACGGTTTTGCGGGCATCCTGGGGAGACTTGTTTTATAATGGCCACAGGCACACAATCGAACGAATTGTGAAAAAGACCATAAACAGGAGGTTTAACTATGTGGAAAGAAGCAGTAGCGGAGACGGGCATCATATTTTATCTGATGCTGGGAGTAGGAATTGTTGGGATACTTGCAAAGGGAATGAATTATGTGACTTTGCATAAGCTGGTGAATGCGGCCGGGAGTATGTCAAAGAGTACACACAAACTGATGAAGCTTGTTCGTGCAAAATACGAACATGCCTGTATGGTACATGACAGAGTAGAAAATGTGAATGCATTTGTAGAAAAATACATTTATGAGTACAGAGGGCTTTTCCTGAAAATACATACCTGGAGACAGATCCAGATTCAGTCGATCTGGTTTGCGGGAATTCTGGCGGCGATTGGAGCTGTGGGACATTTCATGGCGCATGGATTTTGTGAGCAGGTGTATCAGTATGGTGCGCTTGGGGCAGCAGAGATGGTAGCGTTGTTTGTAATCAGCCAGCTTTCCGATGAATCATATAAAATCGAGGCGGCGGAGAATTACATGGTGGATTATCTGGAAAATGTGTGTGCGCACCGATACAAACGAATGCGTAAAAATGAAAAAAATCTGGAGGTAATCCGTACGGAGGCAGGAGAATCCCAGAAATTATCCGGCGCCCAGAAAGCATCGCAGAGAGCGGCGGCTGTGGTGAAGAAACAGGATGAGGAGCTTGCCATCAATATAGAGGAAGAACCGAAAAAATTCAAGAAAGAACTGGAGAAGACGATGGAAAAAGAGGATCTGGAAGAACCGGCGCTCAAAGAGGAGGCGATTCGTCAGATTTTGGAAGAATTCCTTGCCTAACAAAGTCAGATTTGATAAAATGGGCTTGTAAATTAAAAAGCAGAGAGGAAGGATAAACAATGGCTAATAAAGTAACATTTGATTATTCAAAAGCAGTTGGTTTTGTTCAGGAGCATGAAATGGCATATATGAGCGAGCTTGTGGCACAGGCAAAAGAGAAGCTTGTGGCAAAGAGCGGAGCAGGAAATGATTTTCTTGGATGGATCGATCTTCCGGTTGATTATGATAAAGAAGAGTTTGTACGTATTCAGAAAGCAGCAGAAAAGATCAGAAAAGATTCAGAAGTACTTCTTGTGATCGGAATCGGTGGATCTTATCTCGGAGCGAGAGCTGCCATTGAATTTCTGGGACATTCTTTCGCAAATGTGGTATCCAAAGAGATCAGAAAATCTCCGGAGATCTACTATGTAGGAAACAGCATCAGCAGTACATATATCAAACATCTGATCGATGTAGTGGGAGACAGAGATTTTTCTATCAACATGATCTCAAAATCCGGAACAACAACAGAGCCGGCCATTGCCTTCCGTGTATTTAAAGAGATTCTGGAAAAGAAATACGGAAAAGAAGAAGCAGCAAAGAGAATTTATGCAACAACTGACAAAGCAAAAGGTGCACTGAAGAACCTTGCAACAGAAGAGGGATACGAGACATTTGTAGTACCGGATGATGTAGGAGGACGTTTCTCTGTACTGACAGCAGTTGGTCTGCTTCCGATCGCAGTAAGTGGTGCTGATATCGAGAAACTCATGGAAGGTGCAGCAGCAGGAAGAAAAGAAGCTCTGGAGAATGATTTCGCAGAGAACGGAGCACTTCAGTATGCTGCGATCCGTAACATTTTGCTTAGAAAAGGAAAGACGATCGAAGTTCTGGCAAACTATGAGCCAAGCCTTCACTATGTATCTGAGTGGTGGAAACAGCTTTACGGAGAGAGCGAAGGAAAAGACCAGAAAGGAATCTTCCCGGCATCTGTAGATCTGACAACTGATCTGCACTCTATGGGACAGTTCATTCAGGATGGAAACAGAATCCTGTTTGAGACAGTCATGAATGTGGAGACATCCAAAGAGGAGATCATCATCAATGAAGAGCCTGTAGATCTGGATGGACTGAACTATCTGGCAGGAAAGACGGTTGATTTCATCAACAAGAGCGCGATGAACGGGACAATTCTTGCACACACAGACGGTAATGTGCCGAACCTGATCGTAAATATTCCGGAACAGAATGAGTACTATCTGGGACAGTTATTCTATTTCTTTGAATTTGCATGTGGAATCAGCGGATATCTGCTTGGTGTGAACCCATTCAATCAGCCGGGAGTTGAGAGCTATAAGAAAAATATGTTCGCACTTCTTGGAAAACCAGGATTTGAAGCAGAAAGAGAAGAACTGTTGAAAAGATTATAATCTATATAAAAAGGACAAGCAGAAAGCCTCCGGCGGGGAAGATAAGATTCTTTCCCCAGCCGGGGGCTTTTTCATTGCTGTATTTTAAAAATTCTGTTTTTATATTCTTTTGGAGAAATCCCATATTGTTTTGTAAAGGCTTTGTAGAAAACAGAGTAATCAGAAAACCCACAGAGTTCAGGTAATTTTTTTAATGGCGTCTGGCTGGAAATTAAATTTTTAGCTTCGATCAGACGGCGCTGTGTAATATATCGGTAAAGGCTCAAACGGATCTGTTTACTGAACAATTGATTGATAGAAGACTCACTGACCAGAAAGTGCGCTGCGATCCGTTTCGCACTTAATTCTTCGGAAAGATGAGCTTCTATAAAGTGAATGATTTCGTCCAAAAGAATGGTTTTTTCCGGCCTTAGAGGATTTATTTCATGAGAATTTAAAAATTGATGAAATAAAGTAACGATTTGCGCAGACAAACCAATCTTATAGAGTTCTGCACCCGAAAAATCAGGAGGGATGTTTAACATCTTTTCATAAAGTTCTTCTACCTGATATAGAATATTTCCGGATAGAAGGAATACATTTTGCGGCAGTAAACAGAGTGATTTTTCGATTGGATCATTGTTCAAAAGGTTTATATATTGCTGATAGATTTTATTGCTGACCCATATCACAGTTCTGCGGTAAGGTTCTGAAAGCTGTTCCAGATAAAGGGGGCAGTGGCTGACACCGGGAGGAATGCATACAATGGAATTTTTAACCAGATGATAACGGGTGTTGCCGACCATATATTGCAAAGAACCACTTTGACAAAATAAAATTTCAAAAAAAGTATGGCTGTGTAAATCTACATTGTCTTTCGAGTAACTGATATCTTCATGTACATCCACATAGTCGCTGTCCATTTCTAATTCCTGATAAGTAATGGAATCGATGGAAAATGTGGGGTCATTTAATAATAATTTAGCTTCGTGAAGTTTCATAAAAATCCTCTCATGTTTTTGTGCAAATAATATAAAACGATAAAATTAAATGTTAGATTTGCAATGTAATTTGATGAATTTGCAATATAAATTGCAATTATTATAACTTATAATTAGTGTCTGCTGATTAAGCAGCTATCTGTAACTTCCAACTCTTACATCTGTTCCGGTCATGCCAGAATCGGAACAGATGCAAAAGAGCACAAAGTATTCGCCTCTGAATCCTGAACAGATTCGTCACGAATACAGATAATGCGATAGATGTCAACTGCGTTTCTTCCAGTTTTGTGGTAATGCAGCTCATACCATAACAGCGTTTGCTCAGGCTGAAGGTGCGCTCCACTTCGATTCTATCGGTATTATCCTGATACTCTTGTTTTTTATCAACTTTTGCTGTGGCGCTTGGTCTGCCCAGCTTTGGACCTGATAACCGGATTCCATGCTCTTTGCAATAACTCCTGTTTTCCCTGGTCCGGTATATCTGATCTGCCAGGACACGTTCTGGATAATAACCGGTACGCTCTTTGAAGCGTTCTATTGCTTCAATCAGGCAGGTGCTCTCGTTGTATGCCTCGAAAGATATTTTTTCGAGGCGCCCATAACCTTCGCTGTCAAGACTGAGATCAAATTTTGCGCCAAATTCAACAGGTGCTTTGACCTTCCCTCTGGCAATCGGCCGAAGCCATGGCTGCGAAATGCTTACAATGCGATGCTCTACAGAATGGATTCTGTTATCATACATATACTGTTGCTGTTCATACAGCCTGATGATGGTAAGATATAGGCCGATATCCTTACCTGTCATGGCGTATCCATCACTCATGAACTGTTCCAGATAGCCAAGATCTCTTTTCACGTAGCCAAGCTGTCTGCGGAGTGCGCTGCGGATTTTCTTTGCCGTGTGCTTTCTGCTCTTGGCAAATGCAAGATACTCTTTTCTGGCACGTTTGCGGTATCTTCTTGGCAACTTAAGACCATAACATTTACAAAAACAGTAAATCATGTTTTCCAGCTTTTCTCTTGCTTCGTTCAAAAGCGAGATGTCCTGCGGATAACGTATGTTTGCAGGTGCGCAGGTTGCATCAAGTGTCAGAGTCCCTTTGTTTGTATCTTCTTTTGCAGTACCATCATCACCGGATTTCCCTACGGATGGAGGAGTATGGTCATCTTTGTCATCCTCCTTGTGAGCAAGAAGATACTCATTTACTTCCATCAGCATATCTGCTGAAATGCGTTTACGGAAAAGAACCAGTGTACTTGCATCAAACGGAGCTTCTTCCCGAAAACCGGGAAGCCCGATAAAGTATTGCAGATACGGATTCTCAGCGATCTGTTCCACAAGCTCACGGTCGGAAAATTGGAACTTGGTCTGGATGATCAGGGCTCCTAATGCCATGCGAAGAGGCTTGGCAACATTACCCGTATCACTTGGAAACAGCTTGGCATATTTTACTTCGAATTCATCCCATGGGATTCGGTCAGCCAGTCTGACCCAGCGGTTATCCGGATTCATGTGGAGTCCCATAGGTTGGTTGAAATCGAGGAATGAATGCTGTAACTTGTCGATCGGTTTGTACATTGTTTTAGCCCCTTTATACTTAAAATCTGTAAGAAAACTGCAAGAAAAACGATTTGTTTTTGTCAAAATCCTTGCAATCATTATACCAGAAAATGGGGCAAAAGTCAGTAAAATCAAGTGTTTTCAGTTTGCTCAGCAGACACTAAATAATAAATATCACACATGGGCCTACATAATCGTAAGCTACAGAAGAGGTGTTGAGTGATGTAGAAGTTAAAAGTTTGCGAAAAGTTAATCCTATGGATTAACTATCAGGTGAGGATAATTAAAGTTGTGGGTACAATCGCATACTATAAAGGATAAAATCTATGAGTAAAAAAGTCTGCATAGAAATTAAGCAGTTGCTGAATAAAGTTATAAAACTTGTTTCTCATGGAAATACATCTCCTTTCTGTTGATAAGGCTGTTATAAAGTGTGAAACAAAATAAAAGTTTGCAAAAAATCAATCCTAGAAATTTAAATATCAGTTGTGTAAATAAAGTTGTGGAAACAACTGCATAATTATAAAGGATAATATCTGCGAGTAAAAAAGTCTGCATAAAAGTTAAGTAGTTGTTGAACAAAGTTGTGGAATTTGTTTCTCATGGAAGTTCATCTCCTTTCTGTTGACAAGGTCATTATAAAATGTGAAACGAAATATTACTTGCCAAATAAATATAAAAGATGGACAAAATTTGCAAACAAGAAGGAAGAGCTGATAAATATGACTGATCAGCTCTTCCCTTTTTATTTATACTTTATATGTTTTTGCGATACTCGGATGGAGATATACCTTTCGTTCTTTGAAAGATTCGGCTGAAATATAAAGGATTATCATAGCCTATTATCTGTGCAATCTCTTTAATGTTATATTGTTTATTTTGTAGTAGTGTTTCAGCATTATTAATTCTTTTTTGCAAAATAAACTGTTTTGGCGTAGTTCCGGTATACATTTTGAAATTGCGTATGAACCAGTTTGTGCTGACGTGGTTCTGTTTAGCATAGGCATCAACATTAATTGCTTCATTATAGTGTTCGCTAAAATAAACAATGGCTTTGTCTATTTCTTCTGCTATCTGGGATGTGTCTGTCATAATCGTTTGCTCAAAATGACGCTGTAATCTAATAAAAATCTGTCTTAAATACATTTCGAGCATTTCGGAATAACCAGATTTACACATCTGTAACTCTTTTATCATAACCGAAAAAAGATTTTTATATTCAGGATCAGAACCACAATAAAAGACACGCTTATCTTTGGTTATGCCATAGGAACGAAGTAGATTTGTGACACTGCTTCCAGTAAAGTGAACCCAATATACTTCTGTGTGATCCTTGGCATAATAGACATATTTTTGAGGTTCTTTGGGGCGATATAAAACCATATGACCAGCATGTACAATGGTATCAGTACCATCCTTATCAAAATAGAAATGAGCTTTCCCGGAAGCAACGTATAATAATTGAAAGTCAACTCTGCCACGGGGTCTCCATGTAGGAAGTTTTGGTTTGGTATATAACTTATAAGTTCCGCACATTGTTACAATAAGTGGATTTGATTTATCCTTTCTGTCTATATGCGAATCATTTAGATATGCATTGTTTGTGTACATTGCTACCTCCGTATATGAAAATAATTAGAAACTGTCTGAAAATTAAACAAAAATGATAGATTTAGTTTGATTTTAACACAAATTTAATGATAAGTCCATTTTTAATAATGGGTAACAACGAAAAACAAAAAGTAAAAAGGTTATTTTGTGTATGTTTTGTTCCATTTATGATATTTATTCTGGCGTAAAATTTTTATATAATTTTTGTAAAATTATATAAAAGTTGTGGAAACTAAAGATAGTTGTTGAAAGGAGAAGTTTCACATGGAAAAAAAAAGATACCTTAAATGGTATAATAAGGTAGGTTATGGTTCAGGAGATCTGGCAGGAAATGTTGTGTATGCATTTCTATCATCATTCGTAATGCTGTATTTGACAAATACAGTAGGCTTAAATCCGGGTATTATCGGAACGTTGATCATGGTATCAAAGTTATTTGACGGAATCAGCGATATGTTCTTTGGAACTATGATTGACAAAACAAAAAGCAAACTTGGAAAAGCAAGACCTTGGATGCTTTATGCGTATATTGGTTGTGCGGTAACACTTGTAGCAAACTTTGCAATACCGGACAGTCTTGGAACAACAGCTCAGTACGCATGGTTCTTTATCGCATACACACTGTTAAATGCTGTATTCTTTACTGCAAATAATATTGCATATGCATCATTGGTTACATTTTGTACAAAAAACAGCAGAGAACGTGTAGAGATGGGATCATGGCGTTTTATCTTTGCATTTTCAACAAGCTTACTTATTCAGTCTGTTACAGTTCAGTTTGTAAGAGCAGCAGGCGGTGGAGCAGCTGCTTGGAGAACAGTTGCTGTAGTATATGCTATCATCGGATTGATTGTAAATACAATTTCCGTATTTTCAATCAAGGAGCTTCCGGAAGAAGAATTAAAAGCAGGTAAAGACCACACAGAAGAAAAATATAGTCTGGTAGAGGCAGCAAAACTTTTATTTTCCAATAAATATTATCTTATGATCTGTGCTACTTATATTTGTCAGCAGATTTATTCAGCTATGTTAAATATGGGAATTTATTACATGATTTACATACTGAAAAATGAAAATTTATATTCTGTATTTTCATGGGCAATCAATATTCCTGTCATCATCGCAATGTGCATTACACCTATGCTGGTAGAAAAGATGAAAGGTTTATATAGAATGAATCTTGCTGGTTATATTCTTGGAACAGCAGGTCGTCTTGGAGTTGTTTTTGCAGGTTATATGGGCAGTGTTCCACTTATGCTTGCGTTCACAGCGATAGCAGCACTTGGAATGGCACCATGGCAGGGGGATATGGGAGCCGTTGTTGCAAGCTGTTCAGAATATACATACCTTACAAAACATAAACACATTGACGGAACAATGTATTCTTGTACTTCCTTTGGTACAAAAATCGGAGGAGGAATCGGAGTTGCTCTTTGTGGATGGTTACTTGATGCAAGTGGATTTGTGAAAGAAGCAACAATCCAGCCAGAATCATGCCTGAACATGCTGCATGTTATGTATTTGTGGATTCCGATGGTATTGTCATTGATCATTACATTTATCATGTCAAGAATGAATGTAGAAGATGCTAATGAAAAGCTTAGAAAACAGTTGGAGGAGTGTTAAAATGGAATACAAGGGTATGAAAGAGGATGAACGTTTAATTTCAGTTATACCAAGCAAAAGACAGATCGCTTATCAGAATATGGAGTATTTCTGTTTCATCCAT
>ENA-OPSG01001565-OPSG01001565.1-human-gut-metagenome-genome-assembly--contig:-NODE-1565-length-10399-cov-6.997680_pt1 | contig 10399 bp, 9 predicted proteins | sample MGYA00241454_ERZ501900 | MGnify/ENA primary metagenome ERZ501900 (study PRJEB25962, sample SAMEA2042225) | human gut metagenome | biome: human gut; feature: human-associated habitat; material: faeces... | reverse complement strand
AATGTTGAAAGAGCATTTTGGAGCTCGAGAAACATTATAGGCTGTCAAGTAATCGTCATATATAATTAGAAACTATTAAGAATTTTTCAAAGAAAAATATTATTTATAATAAACACTATTTATAAATATTAATCACAAAATTTTCAATTATTGATGAGTCATCATATATTTTTGATAAGCAAATAATGCTGCTCCTATTGCTCCATTTAATTGACAATATTCATTTGTATGTATTTTAAAACCTAAATTTCTTTCTAAGGCTCTTACCATACCTTTATTAAGTGCAACTCCACCAGTCATAACAACATCATCTTTTATACCAATTCTTTTTGCCAAGCTACCAACACGACTAGCTATGGCAGTGTGAATACCTTTTACTATATCTTCAATTTTTGTTCCTTTTGCAAGTTGTGAAATTACTTCTGATTCTGCAAATACAGTACAAGTTGAACTTATTGCTACATCAACAGTTGATTTTTCATCTAATTTTTCTAAGTCTTCTAAATTTACTTCCAAAACTTTTGCAATTACATCTAAAAATCTTCCTGTTCCTGCTGCACATTTATCATTCATAACAAAATTTTCAAGCATTCCATTGTCTCCAATTTTTAATGCTTTTGAATCTTGACCACCAATATCTATAATTGAGTGAACATTTGGAAATAGAAAATATGCTCCCTTTGCATGACAAGACAATTCAGACATTTGAGCTGGCACCTCTGCTAATGAATTTCTTCCATAACCAGTTGCTACTGCCCCTTGAAGCTCACTGACAGAAGATAATCCAACTTGTTCTAATGCCTCTTTCATTGCTCTAGCTGGTCCACTAGTCCCTGTTCCTACTGATATAACAGATTTTGCAACGATTTCTTTACCATCCTTTAATATTACACATTTAGATGCTGTTGATCCAACATCTATCCCCATAGTAAAAACATTACTCATTGTTATACTATCCTTTCCTTAAAAATAAATTAAATCATCCAATCCATACAGCATGCAAACTCTTAGCAAACTCTAAGAATTTTGTTATTATTACTGCATTTGTAAGGTTACTTATAAACCCTCCAATTACTGGAACTACAAAGAATGCTAACTTAGAATATCTATATTTTTTACAAACAGCTTGCATTGTAGTCATTGATACAGGGACTGCTCCTAATCCAAATCCCATATGACCAACTGCCATTACTGCTGCATCATAATTTTTCCCCAATAATCTAAATGTTAAGAAATAACAGAATACTACTATAAGTACTAATTGTGCTATCAGTAATACTACTAATGCTAATCCTAGTCCAGATAATTGCCATAATTTCATAGTTATAATTGACATAGAAACAAACAATGCCAATGAAAATTCTCCAACTATGTCAATTGATTCGTATAAAACGTCATGATTTCCTTCTTTTCTATCATAAATCAGTCTTATTACAATCCCTGCAAACATACAGCATACATGTATTGGCAGTGCCACTTTCCAACCAGTACTTTCTTGTATTGATTTAAGTCCTAATTCTATTAATTTACCTATTCCTATTGCAATACACATTAAAAATACAGCTTGAATAAGATTTGGTTTATCAACTAATATACTTCCTGTTCCTTCTATATCTATTTCATCCATTACTTGTTCATTTAATTTAGAATCTTCCAATTTGAATCTTTTTACTAAGAAATTTCCAAAAGGTCCACCAAGCATACAACCTGAGATTAATCCAAACGTAGCTGCTGCTATTGCAACTTCCATAGCTGCTGGTGCTCCTGCTTCAACTGCAATAGGGGCAAATGAGGCTGCATTTCCATGTCCACCTGTCATTGGTATGCTTCCAGTCATCATTGAAATTAGTGGATCTATATTCATAAACTTACCAATCACTAATGCTATCCCATTTTGAAAAGTTGCTAAAACTGCTGCTAGAATTGCAAATATCAGAACTAACTTTCCACCTTTTTTCAAAAGTGCCATACTTGCTGCTGCTCCACTTGCTGCAAAGAATATACAATAGAATAATTGATTTATTGCTTTATAATCAAAATCCAACTGAACTATTCCCATTTTAAAAAGTAACAATGATATTACTGCAAATACAGTTCCACCAACAACAGAAGCTGGTAAACAATATTTTTTCAAAATTGGAAATATTTTTCTCAAAAAATCTCCAAAATATATTGCTAAGACTGCTAACATCAATGTTGTAAACATATCAAATTTTAATACTTTTAATTCTTCCATATTTCTCCCATATTTCTCCATTTCTAATTTTTAATATAAATATTTAAGTTAGAATTCCATTATTATTTACTATCTATCCATTGATAATAATTATCAATGGATAGACTAAATAAATTATTTATATTTATTTTTTTGTATAAGTTTCAAATTCTCTTATAGCTCTTGGTAAAATCATTTGATGGAATGCACAAATTGATTTTGGATTTTGATATACTGCATTAGCAAATGCTTGTATATATCCTCTTAAATCATATAAAGGTACTATTTCATCAACCATACCTGTTTTAGCACAGTATGCTGGTCTTGATTTAGCTGTATATTCATTTATCAATTGATTCATTTTATCTATTGTAGGTTGTAAATCTTTTCCAGCTTTATAATCTTTTGCAAGTCTTCTTGAATACATTGCAGAAGCTGCTGTTTCCCCATTCATTACATACACTTCTGTTGCTGCTGTTCCTAATGAGAAAGCATTAGTATTATTACCTTGTGGTCCACCCAATACATAGTGAGCTGCTGCTGAACCTTTTCTAATAGTAATTTCTATTTGAGGTACATGTGAATTTTCTATTGAATAAATTAAAGATTGTCCTAATCCTAATAATTCAGCTTCTTCAGCAGGGTTTCCTACATCTATACCACTTGTGTCTTGCAACCAAACTATTGGTAATCTATCTCTTGAACAAAGAGTTACAAATTCACTCATTTTAATAAGCCCTTGACGATATAGTTTTCCACCAATACCTACTGACTTTTCTCTATATTCAGGATAATTCATTAATAGTCCTTGTGCATTTGCAACAACTCCTACAAGTAATCCATCAACTTTTGCAATTCCTGTTACAACTTCTGGTCCATATCCCTTTTTGTATTCAGAAAATTCGCTGTTATCAAATAAACGTCCAATTACATCATAAATATTGTAAGTTTTCTTTTGATTCATTGGAATTATTGAATATAAATCATTAGGGTCAAATAGAGGTTCAGTTGGTTCATCAACTCTAAAAAATTCTAAGTCATAAGATGGTAAATAATCCATATATTTCTTTATTCCATCTATAACTCCTATTTCATCATCATAAACTTCTCTAAAAAATCCAGTTTTATCATAGTGAACATGAATAGTTCCTGGAACTTCAACTTTTTTAGCAGCTATTGTAGCTTCTGCTATTTGAACAGCTCCTTCCATATCAATATATCCCTTAGGATTCATTCCTCCAACTATTCCTGCTCCTCCAACTGCCATATTAGCATCTTTATGAGCTATTAATATTGTAGGACTGATACTATGATATCCTCCACCTGCTGGGTTAGTTCCATAAATTCCTACTATTACCGGGATACCTAATTGTTGTAATTCTGCATTACGGAAGAATGGAGTTCCTCCACCTCTTCTATTAGCATAAACTTTTTCTTGTTCATCAAGTTTAACACCACTACAATTTAATACATAAACTAATGGAATTCCCAAGCATTTAGCTGTATCTGATGCTCTTAATAAGTTATCTGCTTGACCTGGAACCCAAGCTCCAACTATTTTTTTATTGTCAGAAGCAACAACTACTGCCCATTTTCCACCAATTCTTCCTAATCCTTTTACTATACCAGTTCCTGTTTCAAAATCTTCTGGATTATATAGACTATTTAAAGGATACCAAGTTCCTTCATCTACTAATTCTGCTACTCTTTCTAATGCAGTCATTTGACCTTTATCATGAATTTTTTCATCAGGAGTTCCTGAATCTTGCATTGCTTGAATACTTTGAGCAATAGCATCTTCAATTTCTCTTACTGCATTTTCATTAGCTTCATCAATATTAACTAATGAATTTCCTACTTGTGGCATATTTTGAAAATATTTAGGCATTGAATAATTCATTTATCTTCTCCTCTCTTATTCTTCCACTGGAACTTTTATAAATGCTTGTCCTGGATCTATATCTTCTCTTATCATTTTTATAATTTCTTCACTTGGAGCTTCTAATTGTACTGCTCTTGAAGTGTCAATTTCAAATCCAGTGTTTTCAATTATATCTTCTATTGTAACTCCTGGATAATATCCAGCTAGATACATTCTCTTAGTTTTTTCATCAAATCTTAAAACACCTTTATCTGTAACAACAGCAAGTGGTCCTCTATTTCCAGGAAGTCCTAATTTTTCTCTTCCTCCTGGTCCTCCTGCCCAACCAACACTTGTTACATAATCAATTTTATCTATGAATCTTCTTTTTTCATGTTGCATCATGATTACAGTATTTGAATAAGTGGCTATACCATTAGCTCCTCCACTACCTGTAAATCTTGTTTTTGGTCTTATATAATCATCACCAATGATAGTTGAGTTTAAATCTCCATAAGGATTAATTTGAGCTCCTCCTATAAAAGCTATCATTCTATCATTACCATTTAAGTATTCATTAGTTTCAAAACCTATAAATCTTACATTTGGCCATTGAACAGCACAGTGTCCCATAAGTCTTAAATCTCCAACACTTCTTGGAACTTCTATTGGACTACAATCCATAAGTCCACTTTCAACTATTAGTTTACAATTAGGTGCAAATTTATTTTTAGCAACAGTTGCTCCTATTAAAGGCAATCCTGTTCCTACAATAACTATTTGTCCATCTTTTATTTCCTTAGCAATGGTAATAGCTTGCATTTCTTTATTTGTATAGTTTTTATAATTTTTTGCCATTATTATTCACCATCCTTAACTAATTTTGCAGCATATTGGAATCCTGGAACTACTCTTAATTTACATAATCTTGATGCACCTAATTTATTTAGATATCCTTCATGATCCTTTACATCTATAACCCATTCTTGTATGAATTTTTCAAAGTCTTCATCTGTTTTAGTTACTTTATCATACATTTTATAGAAATCAGCATCATAGTCATAATAATTATATAATTGAGAAGGATGTGTTCCATAAGGAACATGAACCACTGCATCTACACAAAATTGTGGTATTGAATTTTTAGCTGGATCTCTTCTAATTTCTTCTTCACTAACAATTTCTTCTGCTAAAACTATAACTTTTCTTGCAGCTATTGCAACATCTATATCATGGAATTCGTCTCCTTCTATTGAACAAGTTCCATTAATAGATGCTTTTTGAACAGAAATTATAGCTGTATCCAATCTTGGAACTGGAACTGCTATTACATCTTCTCCTTCTTTAAAAGGATTTGGAATTCTTTCTAATTTTTTGTCAGGCAATTTAGGAATTGTCTTTCTGATTTCTGCACTTATTCCCCATTTGTATTCCAAGTCACTACCTTCCATTAATTTTACTGGTAAATATGGTAAACCCAATGAAGAAGCATGTAACATTAACATAATAACATCTTGAGAATAATCTTCTAATAATAAATTATGCTTCTTTTCTACTGCATCTCTGAATCTTCTACAAACATTAGTATATCCTGAGTTAGCTATATAACAGTTAATAAATGCTTTAATTCTTCCACATCCTACTAACATATCCCAATCTCCACCAGCTGGACCAGAATATCCTATAAAATCTGTTTGTCCTTGTCTAATAATTTCATAAACAGCCGCATAAGGCTTTCTGTTTGTTGTGAATCCTCCAAAACATAAGCTATCTCCAGATTCAACATACTTCGCTATTGCATCGTGTAAAGACATTACTTTGCTCACAAAAATCCCTCCTAAATTTTTTTTATAAATAGTATAAGATTGAGCCTCAGCCCAACCTTATAGCTATTTTTTATGTTATTTTATTTTCTTACATTGTTCCTTTAAATACCATCATAAAGAATCCAGCTGCAACTGCTGATCCTATTACTCCTGCAACATTTGGTCCCATTGCGTGCATTAATAAGAAGTTAGTTGGATTTTCTTTTGCACCAACTGTTTGGGAAACACGTGCTGCCATAGGAACTGCTGAAACCCCAGCTGAACCTATAAGAGGATTTATTTTTCCTCCTGTTATAAGATATAGAAGTTTTCCTAAAAGAACTCCTCCTATTGTAGAGAAGCAGAAAGCTGCAAGTCCCATTGCTATAATTTTTAATGTACTTATATCTAAGAATGTTGCTCCTTCTGCCTTAGCTCCAACACTTAATCCTAACATAATTGTTATTATATTAATCAAAGCATTTTGGGCTGTGTCAGACAATCTTTGAACAACCCCAGATTCTCTAAATAAATTTCCTAACATCAATAACCCAAGTAATGGAGCAACTGATGGTAATAATAGAGATGTAAATAGTACAACTGCTATTGGGAAAACTATTTTTTCTGTCTTAGATACTTTTCTTAATTGTCCCATTTTTACTGCTCTTTCTTTTTGAGTTGTAAGAGCTCTCATAATAGGTGGTTGAATTAAAGGTATCAAAGCCATATATGAATAAGCTGCAACTGCTATCGGAGCCAATAAATGTGGTGCCAAATTATTTGCAATATATATAGATGTAGGACCATCAGCTCCACCAATTATTCCAATTGCTGCTGCTTCAGCTGGTGTGAAACCTATTTGAGTTGCAAATATAAATGCTACATATATACCTAATTGTGCTGCTGCTCCTAATAATAAACTGATAGGATTAGCTATTAATGGAGAAAAGTCTGTCATTGCTCCAACTCCCATAAATACTAAACAAGGGAATAGATTGCTTTTTACTCCATAAGACATTATGTTTATAACTCCACCTTCATCCATCAATCCTGCCAATGGCAAATTTACCAAGAACATACCAAAAGATATAGGTAGTAATAATAATGGTTCAAATTTTTTAACTATTGCTAGGTAGAATAAAATGAATGATACAAATATCATAGCAATATTCTGCCAAGTAAGAGCTGCAAAACCTGACGCCTCTAATAGTTCTGCTAATACACTAAAAAAACTCATCTAAAATCCTCTCCTTATTTCAACACTATTAAAACTGAGTCAGTTTCTACTGCATCTCCTTTTTTAACTTTTATTTCAGCAACTTCACCATCAGCTGTTGCTGGAATATCATTTTCCATTTTCATTGCTTCTAGTATTGCAAGAGTTTGTCCAAATTTTACTTTATCTCCTACATTTACTTTAACATCTAAAATTGTTCCAGGCATTGGACTTGTTATTGTAGTTCCACCAGTAGTAGTTGCTGTTGGAGCTGCTTCAACAGGAGTTGGAGCTACCTTAGTTTCTACAACTGGTTCTGCTTTAACTGCTTCTCTTCTTTCTGCTCTTTCAACAGGTTGACGAGATAATGATTTTGCTGCCCCTCCAACTTTTTCAACTTCAACCTCAAATTTTTTACCATTTACTGTTACTACGTATTTCATTTTTTCTCCTTTCCTCATTCCTCAAATTTTTTAATTTTTAAATTTCTGTTATACTAACAATAGTAAATCTTTCAACAGGCTCTCTCATTTCTTCACTAATAGCTGAGATGATAACTGCTAATCTTTCAACTTCTTCTTGGTTATCTTTTTCTGCAACCATTTTTGAAGTAACCACTGTTGAACCACTTGCATCTGTACTTACTGCATTTGTAACTGGTTTTTGTGCTGGTACTTCATCTTTAACAAAAAGATTTATAACTTTTGATGATATAATTATAAACAGTGCTAATGAAATTAAACAAATAAACACTATTGAAAAGCCTATCATAAAAGTTACTATACTTTCCCAAAAAGTCATAGTATTAGATGTCCACATAACTTTCCCCCTTTTTTAATTTTAGATGTTACTTATCAAATAATCATAGATACTCAATCTATTGTTATTAAAACTAAATTCATTATTTAGAAAAAATAATTTCACAAAATTATAAATAATTCCTCTATATTTTTTTTCACAATTTGAATTTATCAATATAATTGTACTTATTTTTTTGCTATTTATGTCTATTTCTCTTTCATTTATTGCAATTAGTGTACTATCCTGACTATTTTTTGTATTTAATTTATGAAAAATTATTCCAATTTTAAACCCCAAATAAGAGTAAAAATTATTATTTGCTACTCTATTTATAATATCATTAATATCACTTTTTTGCAAGAAAGATAAATTTGAAAACTTCTCTAAAATTTCTTCAAATGAATTCAAATTTACTTTAAAAACATTTTCCTGTTTTAAAAAATTTCCTAATGAAAATTTATTTTTATCTATATCATTGTATATTTTTTCTGAAAATGCTTCATCTAAGCTATTTATAAGTTTTTTTACATTTACATCAGATGAATTTTCTAGTATTACTTTTAATAAAGCTGTCATCTTTATTTTTTTATTTTTTTTAAGTCCTGCATTTTCTAATTTTTTTATATCTTTTTCTGTTAAAATAGGATTTAACTCTATAATTTTAGTATGTTTAATTTCTTTCACAAAATCATTTTCCACAGAAAAAGTTGTTAAAATATAATCATAGTCATCTAAATTTTTTTCTATTTGCTCAAAACTCTTTAAAGTTAAAATCTTATCTATATCTATCAAAAATTCTGTTTCTATATCTTCTTTTAAAAAGAGTGCTATATTTTCTTTATATGTAGTAACAAGTATTCCCTTCTTATTTATCTTGTTGTTATTTTGTAAAGCCTTATGAAAAAAAGGCACTAAATATGCTATTTCCTCATCTGAAACTTTTTCATTAATAACTTCTTCTAAATAATAAAAATTCTTTTTTAAAAAATTAAATATAGTTGGGTACAAATCTTTCACATCTTTTAATATTGAATTTTTCAATTTTATTTTTCTTTTATCCGTGTTATTGAAATAAATCAAGTCGGGATTCCACTGCGTATGCCCTTCCTTTGCCAGCAACGGAGCGTATGAGGTCATTTCCACCACATCGGCATTACGTTCCACAGAAGTCAGATAGAGGGCTTCTGCCAACGCTGTCTCTATGTTGTTGGGAGCCAGTTCCTTTTCAAATTTCTTACTGCGGCTGTCTTCAAAATTAACACTTGATATCTGAAACTGTGATACCAGATATAATTTGTCCATTGTATTCTGGATATCATATTTAGCGAAGATATTCATAATAGAGCCATATTCACTGGTACCTGCAATATGCTGATAATCCTCCGGAAGCACATCCAGAAATTTCTGAGCCTCGATTCGAATAAGAATGAAATATAGGATAAAGGGAATCTCCCGTATCCGTTCATCGGTATAACGTACTTTCAAGGTTTTTTCTACTTCCTCTACATCGGCACAAAGCATCCGGATCCGTTCCTCATCAATTTCAAGTATGGAAAGCAGAATAGATTCTCCGCTCAGCAACGGCAGGATGCTTTGAATCATGCGAATCATCAACGTACGCTTTTCATATTCCTTGCCAACCAGATAATATCCCTTGGAACGATCATACCATAGCTTCAAATCGAATTCCTGTAAAATCACCGTCTGCAGTTTTTTCAAATCATTCAAAACCGTATTCTTGCTAATCCTCAGGATCGAGGTGAAATGGTTAATGCTGAGTTCCTCTTTATGCTGCAAGAGAATCAGGGCAATCAAGTAAAGACGCTCTTTTTCTATAAATACATACGCACCTTCATCAAAGGTGAACTGATTTGTTTTATAGGAATTGATAACATTATGGGGTATGATAAATTTCCCCGTCCGCATTCTTCCGATTTCTTCAAATCCATTTTCCTTCAGATAAAAATTTATCTTTGCTAAAGAATAACTAAGCTGTTTTCGTGACAATCCTGCTTCTTTTTCCAGTTGAGAACCACTGATCGTCGGATTATTTACAAGCAGTTTTAAAATATTCAATCCTCTTTCATCCAACGACATTGCGATTCCTCCTTATAAATAACGTGATCAGCAGGACAGCATCATCCTCTACCGATCCGCACAGCTTTCCTCAAATTTCATTTTATAGTGATTGCCGGTGTATCAACAGGAAAATCCAGCAATTCTTTAAATTCTTCCTTCATACGCATCACCGTCAGCGCAGCTCCACTCATCTCCAACGAGGTTACATAATCACCTACAAAGGAGCGATAGACTGAAATATCGCGTTCTGTAAAATAATTCTCTATCTCATCATAAAGAACATAAAGCTCCATAATTGGCGTTCCGCCCAGCCCGGATACGATGACAGATATTTCTTCTCCATGCTTCAGCTTTAAATCTGCTTCTATTTTCTCACAGAGTACCGCGGCGATTTCTTTTGCGCTTTTCAATGATTCTACAAT
>ENA-OPSG01001564-OPSG01001564.1-human-gut-metagenome-genome-assembly--contig:-NODE-1564-length-10402-cov-19.465256_pt1 | contig 10402 bp, 6 predicted proteins | sample MGYA00241454_ERZ501900 | MGnify/ENA primary metagenome ERZ501900 (study PRJEB25962, sample SAMEA2042225) | human gut metagenome | biome: human gut; feature: human-associated habitat; material: faeces... | reverse complement strand
GACTTTTCAGTACAAAAAAAGGATATGTTTCCATATCCTTAAAATTATTTTACATAGTGAGTATTTTCTAACATGACACCACAACCATTTGCTACACAGTTTAAAGCGTCATCAGCTACAAATACTGGTACCCCAAGCTCATTTTCTAATAAATGATCTAATCCTGTTAATAAAGCGCCTCCACCTGTTAAGAAGATACCACGTGACATAATATCAGCAGCTAATTCTGGAGGTGTTTGTTCTAAGACATGCTTAGTTTCTCTAACGATTGTTTGGCAAGTTTCACGTAATGCTAATTCTGTTTCATCAGCTGTAAGAGTGATTGTATGAGGTAATCCTGTAACTAAGTCACGTCCTCTAACTTCAAATGTTTCTTCGCTGATTCCTTTGATTGCAATTCCAATTTCCATTTTGATTTGTTCAGCAGTGCGATCACCAATCAATAACTTATATTTATCTTTAACAAATTTAATAATGTCCGCATCCATGACGTCACCAGCAATTTTTAAAGATGAACTTGTTACAATATCACCTAAAGATAATACTGCAATATCAGTAGTTCCTCCACCGATATCAATAACCATATTACCTGTTGGTTTATTAATTTCAAGACCAGCTCCAATTGCTGCTACTTTTGGTTCTTCTTCGATAAATACCTTTTTAGCTCCACATCTTTCAGCAACATCTCTGATTGCTGATTTTTCAATTGAAGTGATGTTAGATGGACAACAAATCAAGATTGTTGGTCTAGCAAAAATTCCTTTTAAATTTAATTTATTAATAAAATGAGTTAATAAGATTTCAGTAATTCTAAAATCAGCAATAACTCCATCTTTTAATGGTCTAATTGCTTGAACCCTACCAGGAGTTTTACCTAACATATCTTTTGCCTCTTGTCCTACAGCTAATGGCTTTTTAGTTTCTTCATCTATTGACACTACTGACTGTCTATGATTATAAAGGAGATACTATTTTTATCAATTCTGATTATCGTGCTACTTCCGATTATCGTTTCTTGAAGAAAGTGCAAGGAAAATATGTTTTTGATCAGTTGGGACGGTTGAAGGAGGTGATGACTGTTTTTACTGAGGCAAATGATAGTGTGTCCAGTTGTCATACTTATTATAATTATGATAATAACATCAATTATCAGGCGAATCTGAATTTACAGGCTTATGTGATTGATTATGATGGGGTGGATAGTTTCTTCTATTTTTTATTGAATCTTGGGCAGTTGAGGAATAGAACAGCCTTACCTAATGATATTGGATATTGTATGAATCATGGTTTAAGCACTTATAATGTGCATGCCAATTATCGTCTGGATGATGAGAATCCGGTCAGGATAGAAGTTTTATATAATTATACCAAACTTCTATCCCGAATAGATTTATCTTATAATCCTTTAAATTAATTCATCGGGAAGTATAAACAAGTCTACTTCATTGGCGCCTTGCTTTATCAAGTCTTTCTTATCTATTTGGTAAAGGCGGACAAACTCATCATGACTGTCGCATAGTTCCTGGGCTTTGCGATAATATTCTATTGATTTTTCTGTTTCATTCAGGATATAATACACATGTCCTGCATTCATCCAGTCTTCCATAATGGGCTTGGGCTCGGATATCAGCAAGTCGTAATATTTCTTGGCTTGTTGATGGTTGCCGGTAATGAAGGAACACCATCCGATGGCGCGTCGGGCATTCTGTGGCTTTTTATCCAGATACTCCACTTTGAAGAAATAAGCCAGTGCTTCATCGTATCGTTCCAGTGCCATCAGGCATTGTCCTATTTGTAGTGCCAGATTCAGACTGTCGGGCTGTGCCTGTTCCACCTTGTTATAATATTCCAAAGCTTTTGGGTAGTTTCCCTCTTTTCTATAACATTGTGCCAAATGGCGGTTATTCCATGTATTATCGGGGATCAGCAGATCTGATTGCAGGTAATAATCTATCGCTTTTTTATAGGAACCGATTTTCTGATAAATGAAACCTGCTTTCTGCCATAATTCGGCATTTTTACGATTGTATAATTCAATTGATTTATCATAGAGAATTCCGGCTTCTGCCAAGTCGTCGTGTGTGAATAGGTAATCTGCCAGTTTGTTGATATACTCTTTGTGTAACAAGGCTTGAGACAATGCTTCTTTATTCCATAAGTCCAGAGTGTCCTCAAAAATGTCATGTATTTCATGTCTTCTTGACCATAATTTGAAGAAACGGTAGAGGTCATGAATGTATTGCCGGCTCACGAATTCAGCGCGAGCTTTTGATTGTGACATCTCTTTTAAACGTTCTTTCAGTTCTTCAGAAGCTTCATGTTGTCCGTTCAATTGTTGCTGCATGAGATTCCTTTGGCTTTCCGGCATTTGTAACATGGTAAAACAAAAAGAGTATTTGTCGGAATTGCAGAATACATCCGAATTCATCAAAATGTTGAGCAGAGAGATTTTTTGTTCGTCATTTCCGAGAGATAATTTGGCGATATCCTGATATTGGGGGTCAAAAGGATAGAACCAGTGAGAAATTTTGCGGAAAAACGGGAATTGTTTCAGCTGTGAAAAGGTACTCATATACACATCTGCCCCGGACATTTGCAGTTCACCTAATTCGCGCAATTTATCGGTAATGCCTGAACGGTCAATCCATTCTTCCCATTCCGGATTATGATCTTCGGCATCTTCATCCAGTCCTTCCAAATTAAGTTTGGGATTTTTCATCATTTCGGGAATGATTTCTTCACGCATCTTCTTGTCTATCTTTCGGGTTTCACGGGAAGATTGCAATAATTGAATCTGGATATGATGCAGGTTTTTGATGAACTCGGCATTTTCATTCAGTTCATTTATGCGCGACACGGCTTCAGGGTATTGAAGGATACGCTTTTCATAATAGTAGCATGTTAGTGCGATCCCTGCAATAGCCCGCTGATTCAGCATGGTATCCTGATGGGTATAGGCGTTCAATAGAAACATGAACTTGCGGATGTCGAATATTTGCAGCAGGCTCATGGTGACGGCGCTGACCATTATGGAAAGGTCGTTGACTTGGATCAATAGTGAGTTGAACAAAGTTTGCGCTTCAGCATATTCCGATTCACTCCACCGGGTGGATACCCATATTTTTTCAAATAATTCGTCTACGGCTGTTTCGTGACGTTTTCTCATGGCATCCATTTCTTCATTTCTTTTGGCCTCGGTGGTATATATCAATGGGGCTGTAGCCATATCTTCTGTATACGCCTCCAATTGCATTTGTAATTCGGCATAGCTGTGAGGAGGGCTTTGGACAAAAGTGCGCATTGTGTCATAATAGGCTCCGTAATTTTGTGTTGCCTGTACGGCTATATGGATACGGTCGGCCAGTTCGTATGCCGTGCGTAACATTTTATGGTATATTTCCACTTTATTGGGATCTTTCATCCCTTTTGAAGTATATTGCAGCATCAGGTCGTATGACGTTTGCAGGGCTTCTAGCTCATTCTTTAATTGCCAGTCGGAAGTATGGGTGGCATATCCTGTCATTTGGGATAATGCTTCTTTTAACCGATATTGGTCTAATAGTTTTATGATTTCTTCGCGCATATTTTAAAGTTCTATTTGTATGTCTTTTATAAACAAATGCGGGCAGACTTCGGTTCTTGGCTTATTTCAGCCAGGTTGCCCGTTTCCATATATATTCCATCGGACCGTGAGAGTGGTGATTCATCCACCAGCGGCAGAAAGAGAATTGCAAGATGAAGAAAACTATTCCTGCCAGGCAGCTGGCTGTGATACCAAACTGATTGTGCAATGCAAATCCCCAGTTGTAGTATAACATGGAACCTACTATACTTTGAGTAATATAATTGGTAAGGCTCATCTTTCCGTATGGCGTTATTTTCATTAATCCGTCGTGTAAGTTTGTCTTGTAAAAAGCGAAGACGACACCGGATACCAGAATCAGCATAAATGCAAAATTGGAAAGCGAGGTGATGATTAGTGAAAGAGGGGTCAGAATGGATTTATTTGTGATAAAGTCCGGTAGCATATTGCCCAACCCATATAAAGGGAAAAATGCGACGAGTGAGCTTGCAAGTACCTTGTTCCATACCTTCAAGTGCTCTTTCAAAAAAAGTCCCTTGCGCCCTATCAGCATACCGAGCAGGAAAAGGGCGGCTGTTTGGAATACCCGTCCGTGATCCCAGGCCCAGGCAAGGCTTGCCAACTGTCCTTCCCATAAATTGACACGGATGGTTTCCAGAAAATTACCATTGCTTTGCACTGCAAAAGTTGCATTCCAGAAGCTGCGGGTGGGGATGGCCGGAGTAACAAATTCCGGATCGAGACAGGCACGTATTACATAATAAAGTGGCAATGGCTGGATCAATAGCAGACATGCCAATGCAAATATCCATTTGTCTTTCAGCCGGCAAGTCAGTGGCAGGATGAAACCTACTAAAGAATAAAGGACTAGCACTTCCGCTGTGAAAAAACTGGCATTGATATTACCTATCAGGAAAAGAAGAATTAACCGCCAACAAAAACGTAGACGGAAATCATTGCCCCGTAGGCGTTGGTTGTCATCTTGAATAAAAAAGCTAAAACCGAAAAGTAAAGCGAATATGGCGTATGCTTTTCCGCCGAACATGAAGAATAACCCGTTCCAAATGGCTTTGTCCGAGAAGTTCAGCCACGCACTTTGTCCGGCTGTATCGGGAAATGAGTAGAAATTAAAATGTTCGATAGAGTGCAGGATGATGATTCCCATCACTGCCAGTCCGCGTAGCACATCAGCTACATCTACACGTGCGTGTCCTTTCAATTTTGTGTTTATTGCTTTTGTTTCCATGGGGTTATATATTAGCGTACAAAAATAGGAAAATCTTGAATAGTTGGCAAAAAAAGGAGGAAGTAATCAGATATTTCTTTAATTTTGTCCCCATCTTAAAAAAAGATATGGATATTTCGGAATTGCAACGTATTTATGCCGGTCATCCTAACACTAAGGGACTGGCTGCGTTATTGGAAGATTCCTCAGTGAGGACTATTTTCCTGGGAGGATTACATGCTTCTGCGGCAGCTTTATTTGTTTCCTCCTTTCTTAGAGAGAATAAACAGACATTTGTATTTGTACTGGGTGACTTGGAGGAAGCGGGTTACTTTTATCATGACCTGACACAGGTGAACGGTGATGAGCATATTTTGTTCTTTCCATCCTCGTATCGTCGGGCTGTTAAATATGGGCAGAAAGATGCAGCTAATGAGATCCTGCGTACGGAAGTGTTGAGCCGTTTACAGAAAGGCGATCCGCTATGTGTGGTGACTTATCCCGAAGCGTTGGCGGAGAAAGTGGTATCACAAGAGGTACTGATGGACAAGACGTTAAAACTTGGTGTGGGTGAGCATGTGGACACAGAGTTTATCACGGAAGTGCTGGCCGGTTACGGATTCGAGCATGTGGATTATGTTTATGAACCGGGGCAATATGCTGTACGCGGTAGTATTATTGACGTCTTCTCTTTTGCTTCCGAGTATCCTTACCGTATTGACTTTTTTGGTGACGAGGTAGACAGCATCCGTACTTTTGAGGTGGAAAACCAGCTTTCGAAAGAGAAGAAACAGAGCATTGCCATCGTGCCCGAGCTGACGAATGCCGCCGACAAGAGCGGGGTGTCTTTCTTTGAATTCATTCCTCGGGAAACAGTTCTGGCAATGAAAGACTTTCTTTGGGTACGTGAAAGAATACAGGTAGTACGGGAAGAGGCACTCTCTCCTCAGGCGCTTGCCGCATACGAGGGAGAGAAGACGGAACTGATGAATTTGGAACTGAAGCTGATAGACGGGGCGGAATTTACAGTACGGGCTTTGGATTTCAAACGGATTGAATTTGGTAACAAACCTACAGGAACTCCACAGGCAACGTTGGCTTTCGATACGACGGTCCAGCCTATTTTTCATAAGAATTTTGATTTGGTAAGCACTTCATTCACTGATTATCAGAAACGAGGTTACACCTTATATATATGTACCGATAGTGAGAAGCAGGCAAAGCGTCTGAAAGATATCTTTGAGGAGCGTGGTGATCATATCACGTTCATTCCGGTCAACAAGACTTTACATGAGGGCTTTACAGATAATGTATTGAAAAGCTGCTTTTTTACAGACCATCAGATTTTTGACCGTTTCCATAAATACAATCTTCGTAGTGACAAGGCGCGTAGCGGTAAGGTGGCATTGACCTTAAAAGAGTTGAGCCAGTTTGAGCCGGGTGACTTTGTGGTACATATAGATCATGGTGTAGGCCGTTTTGGCGGTTTGGTACGCATTCCGAATGGAAATACTACCCAGGAAGTGATTAAACTTATTTATCAGAATGAGGATGTGGTATTTGTTTCCATTCATTCCCTGCATAAAATATCCAAGTATAAAGGGAAGGAGGGAGAAACTCCCCGCCTGAACAAATTGGGGACCGGTGCGTGGGAAAAAATGAAAGAGCGTACCAAGAGCAAAATCAAAGATATAGCCCGTGACCTGATCAGACTGTATTCGCAACGTAAACAGGAAAAAGGATTCTCGTATAGTCCCGACAGTTTTATGCAACATGAATTAGAGGCGAGCTTTATTTATGAGGATACCCCCGACCAGTTGAAGGCGACTCAGGATGCCAAAGCCGATATGGAGAGCGACCGTCCTATGGACCGTCTGGTGTGTGGTGATGTGGGTTTCGGAAAGACTGAAGTGGCTATTCGTGCTGCTTTCAAGGCTGTGGCTGATAACAAACAGGTGGCTGTGCTGGTTCCCACTACGGTGCTGGCCTATCAGCACTTTCAGACTTTCAGCGAACGGTTGAAAGATTTTCCATGTAAGGTGGATTATTTGAGCCGTGCCCGCAGTGCGAAAGATGTTTCCAAAATAGTGAAGGAACTGGCGGATGGAAAAATAAATATTTTGGTCGGTACACATAAAATCATCGGTAAAAGCGTTAAGTTCAAAGATTTAGGATTGCTGATCATTGATGAGGAACAGAAGTTCGGAGTTAGTGTGAAAGAGAAGTTGCGTCAGATGAAAGTGAATGTGGATACACTTACTATGACCGCTACCCCCATCCCCCGTACTTTGCAGTTCTCGTTAATGGGCGCCCGTGATCTTTCTGTTATTCAGACTCCGCCTCCCAACCGTTATCCCATTCAGACAGAGGTGCATACCTTTAATGAAGATATCATAACGGAAGCGATCAATTTTGAAATGAGCCGTAACGGACAGGTGTTCTTTGTCAATAACCGCATACAGAATCTGGTAGAATTGGAATCCATGATCAAGCGGAATATACCCGATTGCCGTGTCTGCATAGGTCATGGACAGATGGAGCCCGAAAAGCTGGAGAAGATTATTTTCGACTTTGTGAACTATGATTATGATGTGCTGCTGGCAACCACCATTATCGAGAGTGGTATTGATATACCGAATGCCAATACGATTATCATCAACCAGGCGCAGAATTTTGGATTGAGTGATTTGCACCAGATGCGTGGACGTGTGGGAAGAAGCAATAAAAAAGCATTCTGTTATTTGTTGGCGCCTCCATTGACTTCACTGACTCCCGAGGCAAAGCGCCGTCTTCAAGCCATTGAGAATTTCAGTGATTTGGGCAGCGGTATCCATATAGCCATGCAGGATTTGGATATCCGTGGAGCAGGAAATATGCTGGGGGCGGAGCAGAGTGGCTTCATTGCCGATTTGGGTTATGAAACTTATCAGAAGATACTGGCCGAAGCGGTGAAAGAGTTGAAAGAGGATGAGTTTGCCGATCTTTATGCAGAGGAGTTGCAGGCAGCGGGAGAAGAGAAAATCAGTGGCGAGAACTTTGTGGATGAATGTCAGGTGGAAAGTGATTTGGAATTGCTTTTCCCCAATGAGTATATCCCCAGCAGCAGCGAACGTATGTTGCTTTATCGTGAACTGGACGGATTGGAATTGGATAAGGACCTGCTCGCTTTCAAGGCACGGTTGGAGGACCGTTTCGGAAAGGTTCCTCCCGAAGGGCTGGAACTTCTGCGTATCGTACCTTTGCGCAGATTGGCTAAACGGTTGGGGGTGGAAAAAGTATTCTTGAAAGCCGGACGAATGACTTTGTTCTTTATCAGTAATCAGGAAAGTCCTTATTATCAAAGTGCGGCTTTTGGCAAGGTGATTGATTACATGAGCAAGAATCCGCGTTACTGCAATTTGCGTGAGCAGAACGGCAAGCGTAGTATGGTAGTCAAGAATGTGGAAACGGTAGAGACGGCGGTAGGTATTCTGCAGGAGATGGTGAGTTTATGATAAAAGATGTCTGTATTGGCGGAAACCGGCATTGCCGTAGAGTAAGCAGGATATGTTAACGTAAAATTGAATATTAACTAAATAAACAGCTGATTTTTAATTAATTGTTTAACGGAATTGAATTTGGGGTGTTTTATATTAAAAAATAATATAAGACACTCCTTTTTCTTTTAACTTATCTATATTTTTACTATCTTACTTCCAGTTTAAAAGCGGACACTGAGATTTTTACTCACATATTGTCTAATTTAAAAAACACTTGTTATGGAAGTGAAAAAAGCACGAAGAGCCGACCTTGAAAAGGGTAAGTCCCGTTGGCTGTTCATGGGTCTCATTGTGACGCTGTCGTTTATGTTTGTTTCGTTCGAATGGACTGAACGTAATGTAACTTACGCGATCAGTGATTTAGTCAGTGACCCGGATTTCTTTGAAGAATTAGTTCCTGTAACCTATAATCAGGATAAACCTCTGCCGCCACCGCCTCCGCCGGCTGCCGTCAACCCGGAAGAGCTCAATATAGTGGATAATAACTCGACGGAAACAGAAACCGATATTGCAGCTTCAGACCCTACGGATGCTCCGGTAATTATACCGACCCCTATTGAAGTACCCGAAGAAGTAGTGGATGAAAATGTGGAATTTGTGGTGGTGGAAGAGATGCCGGTATTTCGTAACGGTAATGCTGATTTGATGAGGTATCTGAGTGAAAACATCAAATATCCTACCGTCAGTGCCGAGCAGGGAGTTCAAGGAAGGGTAGTGGTGCAGTTCGTTGTGGGTGTTCATGGAGAGATCCTGAATCCGGTAGTGGTGAAGAGTGTGGATCCGTATCTGGACAAGGAAGCAATCCGCGTGATCAGTTCCATGCCAAAATGGAAGCCCGGCAAGCAAAGAGGAAAAGCAGTGAGGGTGAAATACACTGTTCCTGTAGTCTTCAGGCTGCAAAGTTAAGATTTAATTAGTATGGATGGAGGAAGCGTAATCTCAGAAGAGGACGCTTCCTCTTTTTTATGACAGTACGGTCGGCTGTTTATATGTGCAGGACACAGTGAAGTGTCTTAATTAAAGGGTGTATCCTAAATCGTGTTTACTTTGTTAATGTATTGTTTTATTGAAAGGTACTTGTCTGTAATTGCCAATAAATCCAATCTTAAATGATATTACGGGAATCTGAATGTGAAGAATAAATTTCGGTAAGTAGGTCTATGATATAATAGTCTGATAATCAAAATTTTCTTGTTTTAGATATTTGCAGCAAATTGGGGCTCTCTTCATAAGAGAACCCCAATTTGCTGCAAATATACGTATAATTCTTCAATCTGAAAGTTTTCGCATTAGAAAAAGTGTCTTCAAATTGCCTTAAGAATGATTATTGTTTGCAAAGGTTTTAATTCTAAGGAATATTATGTACCACATTATCAGCTGGTTAAGATAAATTGGGGTTCTCTTATGAAGAGAACCCCTCCAAAAAGAAGAAATTTAAGGGCTTGCCTGAGCCTTATATTTCAAGATTATGAACTTAAATTGTAATGTTTTGATGGCAATAAAGAGCGATGCGGAATCTGTAAAAGTACTCCCGTCAGACAATCAAAACATAACGAGCGAAGCGCCTAAGTTACTGCTCTGCAGTTCAATCGCTTCCGGCTCAGACCTGGGGTCAAATGAAGGAGTCACGCCATTGGCGGGAATAGGAAAGGAATACCCGGAACTCAGTTGGTACTATCTGTATCTGTCTAATAAAGAGCTGAAACGCTATATCAGTGTATTCAGCGGTAGGAAAGCTGTCCGGTTCCGTACTCTATCGGGGAGTGTAGAGGAGGAATTTTTCTGTTTCAAAGTGTTTTCCTATACAGCTGCCGATCATAGGAAACGTTTTGAGCAATGTGCTTATACCAAGGAGGAATATACTGCCCGCCGTGACTCAGCCCGGGTGGTGAAAGAGGCTTTTGCTACCGGTTCCACCCAAAAATTGAATACTTTGACGGACGAGAAGGAAATTGCAGGTAATGGCTGGCTGTTTGTCTGTGCTCCCTTGGATCAGTTGGAGCGTATTCTGTCTGCCATGCTTCCCCGCCAGTATCTGGTGACGGACTATAACAC
>ENA-OPSG01001562-OPSG01001562.1-human-gut-metagenome-genome-assembly--contig:-NODE-1562-length-10406-cov-3.402666_pt1 | contig 10406 bp, 9 predicted proteins | sample MGYA00241454_ERZ501900 | MGnify/ENA primary metagenome ERZ501900 (study PRJEB25962, sample SAMEA2042225) | human gut metagenome | biome: human gut; feature: human-associated habitat; material: faeces... | reverse complement strand
GTTCTGATGGTTATTATGTTGGCAATGTTGCCCCTTATGGATGGGAGCGTGTCATTGCACCGGATGGAAAACACTATTCTCTTACTCCCAGCCAAACAGAGGCGCCGGTTCTTGATCTAATGTATGATCTGTGTGGAAATAAACAGTATGGATATCAGAAAGCCTGCACTTACATGACCAACATGGGGATTCTTGCAAGGAGTGGAAAGCCATTCTCCCCCTCCACCCTCAAGGGTATTATCTCAAATCCGGCCAACATCGGAAAAGTCCGCTGGGGATATCGCAAAACGGTCAGAGCCGTAAAGGATGGTCGTGTGGTAAAATCCCGACCAAACGCCACGGATTACATTCTCGCTGATGCAGCATGGGCGCCACGCATCAGCACAGACCTATTCAAACGTGCGAATCAGCCAAAAGGCTGTTTTTCCTCTCCGGTCAGAAATGACAGACCGATTCAGAATCTATTTGCCGGTTTGGTTCGCTGCTCTCAATGTGGCCGACTTATGGTCCGCAAAAAAGCGCAGACAAAAACGCCTTATGATGTGCTGATCTGCCAGTATACCGAATGTTCCACCGTCGGGATCCGAATCGATGAACTGGAAGAGGCTCTGCTTGAATGGCTGAAAGACTACATCGTTAAGTATGAATTTACCGACACTCATGAGGAAGACGCTGCTGCCATTGCTGCAAAAGAAATGATCGTCACGAATTTTGAAACAGAGCATCAGACTCTTTTAAAACAGCGAGAATCCTTATTCGATTTTTTAGAGCAGGGAATTTACACGAAAGAAATTTTCCTTGAACGGTCCAATGCTCTGGAACAACGGATCAGAGACTGCATGAACAATATCACTGCTGCCCAGGAAGATTTACATACTACGATTGCGAGGCAGGCAAATCGAAAGAATTTTGTCCCGAAGTGCAAGAACTTGTTAAGCGAATGGAACTCCCTGACTATCCCGGAAAAGAACAGCGCTTTAAGGAAACTGATCGACCGGATTGTACTGACCAAAACAAAACGGAATAAAAAGAACCAGAAAAACTCTGAATTTATGATTGATGTGTACCCGAAAGTACCGAAATAATGGTGCTTTCGGATTCTATTCATTAGTTGCATCTTCTACGAGCGTATTCCTCCGTGCCGATATCCGTAAGTGTTGCGGTCACCTCTTTATATGGCATGGTGTACCGCTGAGATAAATACCGCATCGATGCAGCGAGCTCCCCGTCCGCGCCTGGTATTCCCGGTATGCCGCTTCCGTGCCTTCCTCACTTTGTAATATGGGGAATAAATAAGGAGAGTCCTTGTCCTTGTTCGCTATCATTCTCACCATTTGCATAGCTTCCGGCGTCAATGACACGGTCAGTGCCCGTCCCGTCTTCCTGCGTCTATAAGACAAGGTGTTTCCTTGTAAATCCCTCTTATGCAAATAGGCCAGGTCCACAAAAGGAATCCCTCTTAGCATAAACATCAGTACAAAGAAAATTTTTGTTTTCTGTCGGGTGTTGGGAGATTGGCCGTCCTGCAGCCGAGCAGGCTGTACTTGGGGCGATGCTGATGAATAAAGATGCGATTACGGTCACATCGGAGATTTTGGCCGGACAGGATTTTTATCAGACGGCATATGGGATCTTATTCGACGCTATGACAGATCTGTTTAAATCGGGGCGTCCGGTAGATTTGATCACGCTTCAGGAATATTTAAAAACAAAAGACGTGCCTCCGGAAGTAAGCAGTATGGAATTTGCAAGAGATCTTCTCGTAGGAACTCAGACATCTGCCAACGTAAAATATTATGCGGAAATCGTAAAAGAAAAATCGGTTTTACGCAGTTTGATCAAACTTAACGAAGAGACGGCGAATGCGTGTTATCTTGAAAACGAGCCTCTTGATGAACTGCTTGAACGAACAGAGAAGCGAGTGTTTGAACTTGCGGAAAACGGGAATTCCCAGGAATACGTTCCGATAAAGCAGGTCGTATTAAACGCGCTGGATGTGATCGAAAAGGCGTCTAAGACGAAAGGAAACGTCACCGGAATACCGACAGGGTTCATCGACCTTGATTACAAACTGTCCGGTCTGCAAAGATCAGACCTTGTTCTTATAGCGGCGCGTCCGTCTATGGGAAAAACGGCGTTCGTGCTCAATATTGCGCAGCATGTAGCGTTTCGGCAAAATCTTGCGGTAGCGATCTTCAGTCTTGAGATGTCAAAGGAACAGCTTGTAAACCGTCTGTTTTCACTGGAATCGCATGTTGACGCACAGGTGCTGAGAAACGGAAACCTGACAGATACGGATTGGGAGAAACTGATCGAGGGAGCAGGCACGATCGGAAGCTCTCGTATGATCATAGACGATACGTCGGGTATCAGTATTTCGGAGATGCGCTCAAAATGTCGTAAATACAAATTGGAGCAGGGACTTGATCTGATCATCATCGACTATTTGCAGTTGATGAGCGGAAGCGGCGGACGTAAAAATGAAAGCCGCCAGCAGGAAATTTCGGAGATTTCACGATCGTTGAAAGGACTTGCCAGAGAATTGAACGTACCGGTGATCGCATTGTCTCAGTTGAGCCGTGCGGTTGAGCAGAGAACGGATAAAAGACCGATGCTTTCCGACCTTCGTGAATCGGGAGCAATCGAGCAGGATGCCGACGTATGTATGTTTATTTACCGTGATGATTATTATAATCCGGATACGGAGGATAAGAATATTGCGGAGATCATTATCGCAAAACAGAGGAACGGTCCCATCGGAACCGTCCGTCTTGCGTGGATGCCGCAGTATACCCGTTTCGGAAATGAACTGCGTCAGCAGCAGTGATTATGTAAATATGCTTTTTAATTTCATGATCGCGCCTGATTTAGAGGATTCTTTTCGCGCGGTCTGCTGTCTGCGGATGAGCATGTCCAGTTTGCGGAAATGTTCTTCCTGACGGCGTTCTTTTGCCTCAAGTATAAAATCCATTTCATGAATGACGTCAGTGGTGATCGTACTGCTGATGTCATTTTTTAATATGGAGTTGTTTTCATTCAGCGCTTCGCGGAAAACATCGCCTACGAGAGCACGCATTTGATCGATCGTATTAAGAGGAAGAAGAATATCTCCTGTTTCTGAAGTGACTGTCTGAAGTTGAGTTTTTTCTTTTTCGGGAGTTTTTAACTTAGATTTTTTTTCTTTTAATTCGGGAATGAGTGGTTTTAAGTCTTTTAAGAGCATTCCTTCGTTTTTGAGTTTTTTGATACAGCAGAAGAGCTGAATGTCATCTTTGGTGTAGTATCGATGTCCCATTTCCGTTCGCCCGATCGTCAGGTCGAGTTCTTCTTCCCAATATCTTAATACATGTGATTCGACATTGACCTGTTTTGCGGCTTCGGAAATCATAAATCTGACTTCACCCATTAATATGTGAACCTCCTCATTTTGCTTTTGAGGTTATTATAGCATAGACCATGACTTCAGAACGAAAAAATCGTTCGTCAAGTTCCTACAAAAAAACACCGCTCCACATAGGAGCGGTGCTTCTCTTTTGTGATCACTTTGCGATTTATATTACTCAGCTGAGATAGCGCCTGTCGGACACGCAGCTTCACAAGCTCCGCAGTCTACACAAGCATCAGCGTCGATCTCGTATTTGCCATCGCCTTCAGAGATAGCGCCTACAGGACATTCAGCTTCGCAAGAACCACAGCTTACGCATTCATCACTAATAACGTGTGCCATAGTATGTATCCTCCTTTTTTGAATTTAAAAAGAGAAACAAAGAAAGGTAGTTCTCTTTATTATCACTATTTTAATACAATGAGTTTGAATATACAAGTGATTTGTATGTTCTAAATTAAGAACCTAAACCCGGTCGAATTCTTCTGTGATCTCTTTTGAAGGTGCTTTTGTGAGCAGGCTTACAATGACGATCATAAGGCATGATACGCTGAAAGCCGGGAGCAGCTCATAAATGTTCCATACACCGCCGAGAGGACGTACGAGGTATTTCCAGATGAATACCATAGCTCCGCCTGAAATCATTCCGGCAAGTGCGCCCTGCCAGTTTGAGCGTCTCCAGAAGAGGGCAAATAATACGACAGGACCGAATACGGCGCCAAAACCTGCCCATGCAAAGGAAACGATGCCGAATACCGAACTGTTCGGATCACGGGCAATAAAAGCGGCGATTACCGCGATGGCAAGCAAGGTGAAGCGAGCTGCGTTCATTGCTTTTTTCTTGTCTCCCGTTTTGGCAACTCTGTCGCCGAAAAGGTCGGAAGATACGGCGGAGGATGCAGCCAAAAGCTGTGAGTCTGCCGTGGACATTGTAGAGGCAAGAATGCCGGCAAGGATCGTTCCCGCAAGTAAGGCAGGAAGAATACCGTGTTTACTTAACAAGTCGGCGATCTGCACAATGATCGTTTCAGAATCGGAACCTGTCAGAGTTTTTAAAGCGCCTACATCGCTCATTGCCAGACCGATCACACCGATCAAAACCGCAACTGCAAGGGAAATGACAACCCAGATTGTCGCAACGCGTCTGGAGAGCGTGAGTTTTTCTTCGTCCTCGATAGCCATGAAGCGAAGCAGGATATGAGGCATACCGAAGTAACCGAGCCCCCATGCGATCATGGAAATAATATTGATGATCGGATAAGGCTGTTCGACACCTGCAACAGGATCGTATGTAGTCATCATCGTCAAATATCCCGGAAGCGACTGTGCGTTCTCAACTACGGCAGGGATACCTCCGGCAATATTGATGCCGAATATAAAGACGATGATCAGGGCAACAGACATGATAATACTCTGAATGAAGTCTGTTGTTGAGGCGGCAAGAAATCCGCCAAGCGCCGTATACCCTACGATGACGATCGCACTTATGATCATAGCGGCAACATAATTAACCCCGAACAGGCTGGAAAACAGTTTTCCGCATGCGGCGAATCCGGAGGCTGTGTACGGTATGAAAAATATAACGATAAAAATCGCTCCGATAGATTGAAGGATCTTACGCTGATCTCTGTATCGGTTACTGAAAAAAGAAGGAAGCGTGATCGAATTGCCGGCTACGAGAGTGTAGCGGCGGATCCGTTTTGCTACGATCCTCCAGTTTATGTACGTTCCGATGGCGAGTCCGATGGCAGTCCATCCGGCGTCGGCAATACCTGTCAGATAGGCCAGACCGGGAAGCCCCATCAGAAGCCAGCTGCTCATATCGGAGGCTTCGGCGCTCATTGCCGTCACAAGAGGTCCGAGCTTACGCCCTCCAAGATAAAAATCGGTCGTATCATGGTTGTTCTTGGAACAACGGTAGCCGACATAGAGCATGGCGCCAAGATAAACAATAATGGCGATCATAATACAAATGTGTTCTGTTGTCATGTTTGTCACTCATTCCTTTCGCAAAATGTGCAATATATTGTAAAATTGTACCATAATAAGGGGATTTCTTCAAGAAATAAAAGTTTAGTAAAAATTCACATTTATTTTGTATGATATGGTGTATTATAAAAGGATAAAAGCGGAGGGATAAATTATAATGAAGAGAAAAATTACAGCAGCGGCGGCATTTGCATTGTGTGTGGCAATGGGAGTCTGCGCATGCAGTCCGTCTGAAAAGGAAGATACATTTACGGGAAAGGAAAAGGAAGAGCTTGCGTGGCAGCCGAATCTTGACCGGATTTCCCCTGAAGTATATGCAGATATCAGTAATCTTGACCTGAAGCCGGGGACGTATATATCAGTCATCGGAAAGAGAGAGGGAACGGCTTACTGGAGCGAAGTGCAGGCCGGAGTTGAGCAGGCGGCGGAAGACATTAATAAGCATCTGGGATATAAAGGGGAGGACAAGATAAAAGTTCTTTATAACGCTCCGGCAGACAGTGAGAATATTGACGAACAGGTGAATATCCTTGACGAGGAGCTGGCGCGATATCCGGATGTGATCGCTGTTGCAAGCGTAGCGGAAGATGCGTCGGCTGTTCAGTTCGATCTTGCGGCAGAAAACGGAATTGCAGTCGTGGCATTTGATTCGAGGAACAATTATCAGGGAATTCAGTGCACCTGCATGACGGATAATGTGGCGGCGGCAAAAGAAGGGGCTCGGAAAATGAGCGAGGCGATCGAAGAAAAAGGAGAGATTCTGTTGATCGCACAGGATTCTGTTTCGGGAACGGCAAAAGAGCGAACAAAGGCAGTGACAGAAGAAATTACGGCAAATTATCCGAATGTGAAGGTTGTAGAGACGATCTATATGGATCAGTTTGACGATCTTAAGATGCAGGCTGCAGCGGACGAACTCGGGGTGACGAAAGAGCAGCTTGCCGAGTGGACGGTGGAATCGTCCGGTCAGACTCCGGCAGATGAAGGGGAAGAAGCGATGTCGGAAGAGGTGCGCACGAAACTGGAAGATATTCGCGCTGTCGCGGACGGGATGACAGATGCGGATGTGGTTGCCCGTTATATGGAAAAATACCCGAACCTGAAGGGCTGTTTTGCGGTAAATGCCGATGCGGTTTTACTGGCAATGGATGCTTTTGAGACAGCAGAAAATGAAGAAGATATCGTGTTGATGGGATTTGATGCCGGAAAGGAACAGATCGCGGCATTGAAAAACGGAACGATAGATGGTCTTATTGTGCAAAATCCGTTCGGCATGGGATATGCGACAGTTGTGGCGGCGGCGCGGGCTGCGCTTGAGATCGGAAATGAGGCAACCGTCGATACAGGATATGTTTGGGTGGATAAAGAAAATATGGACGACCCGGACGTGAAGGGGATGCTTTACGAATAGTCTTCGTCAGGCGTAAGCGGATGCTTTACAAATAGTTTTCGTCAGGCGTAAGCGAGGAAACTCTGTTTTCCATTAGCGGGTAAAGAGTTACCCGCTCCGACTGAGTGAAAAGATAAATTCAGTGCCGACTCCTTCGGTACTTACTACATTAATATGCTCGTCATGAGCTTGAATAATTTCTTTTACGATGGACAGGCCAAGGCCTGTCCCTTTTTTATCTTTGCCGCGGGAAAGGTCTGATTTGTAAAAACGCTCCCATATTTTAGTCTGCTCTTGCCGCGGGATTCCGATTCCGTGATCTTTTACGGAAATAAATACTTTTTCGTTCTTTTCACTAACCTCTACAGTAATCAAAGAATCGTTTTCGCTGAATTTAATTGCATTATCGATCAAGTTATAGAGGACTTGCTGGATCTTACGTTTGTCTGCCAAAACAAAAACAGCATCAGGCATGAGAAGCAGTTCGATGGAAATATGTTTTTGGGTACAGGCAGATTCAAAAGATGCGGCGGTACTTTTCAGAACTTCCTGTATGTCAAAATCTGACTTGTTAAGAAGAAGTTCTTTTGTATCGAATTCATTTAATGTCAGCAGATCTCGCGTGAGGTCGGTGAGACGCTCTGTTTCAAACAAAATAATATTTAAATATTTTCCGTACAATTCAGGCGGGATCGTTCCGTCGGCCATTGCCTCAACATATCCTTTTATGGACGTGAGAGGAGAACGAAAATCATGAGAGACATTTGCGACAATTTTTTTTTGATAGTCATCCATATCTTTCAGTCTGACTGCCATGTAATTCAGTGAAGCAGAGAGATATCCGAGTTCATCATGAGTGTGTACCGGAATCTCATAGTCAAGATTTCCGATAGCGTATTGTTTTGCCGCTTCGGAAATCTGCCTGAGCGGACGATGGATGAAAAACTGCACGCCGAGGAGAAAGATAAGAGAAAGTGCGAAAATGACTGCTGTGGAGATGTATACCTGAGTCATGATCGGAGCGCATCTCTCTTCGATGGCAGAGACGGGACTGTGGATCAGAAGGTATCCCTTTGTAGAAAAACCTTGTGTCACAGGCGCCATAACGGTGATCATATCTTCGTCAAAATATCCGTGATATGTACCTGTAATATAGCGGTTTCCGCCGATTTCGGCAGGGTTGAAGTCTTTGATCCTATCAGGACATACAGTGTCTTCTAAACTGGAAGAGGTAAGTGTTCTTCCGGTACTGTCTACGAACCAGATAGAAGCGTTGAAGTACAGTCTCATTGCAGACAACTGTGACTGGACGTTATAGATGGAAGAATCGCCGGAGAAGTAAGATGGGAGATAATCATTGGCAACAAAAGTAGCTTCTCTGTAAAGCGTATGAGAAGTGTCTTCGGTAAGCTTATCTGTCACAAGCTGCTCTGTAAGCGTTGCAGTTGAGAATAGACATAAAAATCCAAATATGATATAAAGTGCAATAAATTTAATGTGCAGAGTGCTTCTCATACGCGGTAGTCTCCTGTTTATCTGTTATTTTGTCTCAAATTTATAGCCGATGCCCCATACGGTTCCTAATTTCCAATGAGGATGATCTTTAAGTTTTTCCCGGAGACGTTTGATATGGACGTCGACAGTGCGGGTGTCACCGAGATATTCATAACCCCATATACGGTCAAGGAGCTGCTCCCTTGTAAATACCTGATTCGGAGATGAGGCGAGACAGTATAAAAGCTCCAGTTCTTTTGGCGGCATTTCAACAGTGTTTCCGTCACAGAGAACAGAATAATTTGTCAGGTTGATGGTCAGTCCTTCATACTCGACACACTTTGGCTTTTCCGCCTGGGACGGTTCGTTTTTTATCGGATGATAACGGCGAAGAACGGCGCGCACACGCGCAATCATTTCTTTTGAATCAAAAGGCTTTAAGATATAATCGTCCGCACCGAGTTCCAGACCGAGTACTTTGTCGAATATTTCCCCTTTCGCCGAAAGCATAATAATCGGCACGCCTGATTTTGCCCTGATCTCCCGGCATACTTGATAGCCGTCGATGCCCGGAAGCATAAGGTCAAGAAGAATCAGATTCGGTTCGTATGTTTCAAATGTGCTCAAGGCGTCTTCTCCGTTAAATACTATTTTTGTGTCAAAACACTCTTTTGTAAGATAGAGAGAGATAAGTTCTGCGATATTTTCATCATCGTCAACGATTAGTATTCTTTGTTTTCCGATCATATTTTTCCTCCGTTTTATGGGTGAACCCGTTATCCGAGCTCAACGATTGTGACTCCGGCATCGCCTTCTCCGAACTCGGCAAGGCGGTATGATTTTACATGTTTTTGTCTTCTGAGATATTCGTGGATTCCTTTTCTTAAAGCTCCGGTTCCTTTTCCGTGAACTACGCGTACGCTGTTTAGATGCGAGAGCAGGGCGTCATCTAAATATTTATCCAGTTCGGCGACCGCTTCGTCTACTGTTTTTCCGAGCAGATTGATCTCAGGACTTACAGAAAGTGACTTGCTCATCTTGATCTTGCTTTTTGCCGTACGGTTCATCCGCTTCGGTGCGTAAGGCGATACTTCTTCGATAATTTCCAAATCGGAAATATTGACTTGTGACCGAAGGATTCCCATCTGAACTGTGACGTTGCCTCTTGCATCGGGGAGAGAGCCGATGGTGCCGGTCAGATTCATACTTAATACTTTTACAGATTCTCCGAGTTTGAAATCAGACGGTTTGTAAGTCTTTTTCGGTTTGTTTGTTTTCAGTGAAGCAGAAGCGGAAGTATCTTTGATCTTTTTGCGCAGACGCTCCCGTTCTTTTTCCATTTCAGCGGCGGAGATATTCTCCTTTCCGAATTTGTGAAAATTGCGGATCGTCTCGTCGGCAACTTCTTTCGCTTCTCTTAGTATTGCATTTGCTTTTTCATTTGCTTCACGGATGATGCGGTCACGTTGTTCTTCGAGCTTTTCCTGTTTTTGCACAGCCTGCCGTTTTAAAGTTTCGGCCTCTTTTTTATAAGCGGCAATTTCAGCCTGTTCTTTTTCGATCGTGCGTCTGCTTGCCTCAAGATCGCTTAGGAGATCTTCAAAAGAGACGTCTTGTTCACTCAGACGTTTTTTTGCATCGTCGATAATATAGCCGGGAAGTCCGAGCTTTCCGGAAATCGCAAAAGCATTACTTTTACCCGGAATACCGATGAGAAGCCGGTAAGTCGGCCGGAGACTTTCCACATCGAATTCACAGCAGGCATTTTCAACGCCCGGGGTAGAAAGGGCATAGATTTTCAGCTCGCTGTAATGGGTTGTTGCCATAGTGCGTATGTTTCGCTTATGGAGATGCGATAAAATAGCAATGGCAAGGGCCGCTCCTTCTGTCGGGTCGGTTCCTGCGCCTAATTCGTCGAAAAGAACGAGAGAACGATCGTCGACCTTTTTCAAAAAGGAAACAATATTTGTCATATGTGAAGAAAATGTACTCAGACTTTGTTCTATGCTCTGCTCATCTCCGATATCGGCGTAAACCTGTCGGAATACGGCGATTTCCGAACGGTCGCCTGCCGGAATATGAAGTCCGGCCTGCCCCATGAGGGTGAGAAGTCCGTGATTATTTTGATGCTTCCATCAACCGTATCGG
>ENA-OPSG01001546-OPSG01001546.1-human-gut-metagenome-genome-assembly--contig:-NODE-1546-length-10471-cov-8.178859_pt1 | contig 10471 bp, 11 predicted proteins | sample MGYA00241454_ERZ501900 | MGnify/ENA primary metagenome ERZ501900 (study PRJEB25962, sample SAMEA2042225) | human gut metagenome | biome: human gut; feature: human-associated habitat; material: faeces... | reverse complement strand
CGCCCAGCTAATTTTTGTATTTTTAGTAGAGACGGGGTTTCACCGTGTCCTGCAACAGTTCCCTGCTGACATGCAGATAATAAACTGCCGGAAGCTGCCAATCCGATAAGGGACCAGCCTGTATTTTTTAAAAAATTTCTTCTATTCATGGTATTTTTTATAGATTATCTGTTTTTCATTAATCGTCTGTCGCCTTTGAACAGCTCATTTACTTTTTCATCTGGATCATCATCCTTATACTGCTTTTGGGTTTCTTTCAGTAGTGACATCAGTTCTGTCCGTTTGTCGGCATACTCCGATTTGTTAAATACATTATTTAATTCATTCGGATCATTCTTCAAATCGTACATTTCCCACTCGTCCACATCGTTATAGAAGTGAATCAATTTAAAATCAGCAGTACGAATGCCATAATGTCTTTTTACTGAATGCTCTGCTGGATACTCATAATAGTGGTAATAGGCAGCTTTTCTCCAGTCTGTCGGAGTTTTCCCTTCATTATCCAGAATAGGTTTGAGAGACCCATAATTTCAAGGGCGTCTATCTGCTGGGTGACTCGCATGGTGCCCAGCTCCGAGGCGATGTTTGACCCGACCTTTCCTGCCAGAATCAGACACATGATGGAGGAGGAGAATTCCAGCAGCATGATTTCTCGGGTTACATATCCCACTGTCCATCGAGGCATGAAAGGACTCTCGATGTTCAACTTTATCTGTATGGTGATTACAGCTCCGATGAAGAACGATATCAGCAATACGATGCCGATAGAGTTCACGCCGAGCTGTTCCAACTCGTTGACATATTGGCGGAAAAACATACGCATACGTTCGGGACGGGCAAATACGCGTCCCATCAGTATGATATATCGTCCCACTGTCTTAAGTGCTTTAAACATAACATATAAGTATTTGAATGCAAATGTACACTATTTCGGCTTATTTTTGCTACATTTGCGGCGAAAACCTTTAGAGTATGGAAGAAGAAAAAGGCATAAAGGACAATGTAGAGGAAGTTAAGGAAAATCTGCAGGCCGGACCAAGCTTGACTGCTGGGGCAGAGCCACGGGAGGAAGGTAGCATGGTGCTGCGTACGGAGGATTTGGTGAAAAAGTACGGAAAGCGTACGGTAGTGAGCCATGTGTCCATTGATGTGAAGCAAGGGGAGATTGTCGGTTTGCTGGGGCCGAATGGCGCCGGTAAGACAACTTCGTTTTATATGACCGTAGGGCTGATTACTCCCAATGAGGGACGTATCTTCTTGAATGATTTGGATATAACGAAATATCCGGTATACAAGCGTGCGCAGACGGGTATCGGTTATTTGGCGCAGGAGGCTTCCGTGTTCCGTCAAATGAGTGTGGAAGACAATATTGCATCTGTACTGGAAATGACCGACAAGCCTTTGGAGTATCAGAAAGACAAGCTGGAGAGCCTGATTGCAGAGTTCCGCTTGCAGAAGGTAAGGAAGAACAAGGGTAACCAGTTGTCAGGTGGCGAGCGGCGCCGTACAGAAATTGCCCGTTGTCTGGCCATTGACCCCAAATTTATTATGTTGGACGAGCCTTTTGCCGGTGTAGACCCGATTGCAGTGGAGGATATTCAGCAGATTGTGTGGAAGTTGAAAGATAGGAATATCGGCATTTTGATTACTGACCACAATGTGCAGGAGACGCTGAGCATTACCGATCGTGCTTATCTGCTATTTGAAGGAAAAATTTTGTTCCAGGGTACGCCGGAAGAGTTGGCCGAGAATAAGATTGTACGTGAAAAGTATCTGAGTAATAGCTTCGTACTTCGTCGCAAGGATTTTATGAAGTAATCCCGGATACTGTCGATTGATAGAAATAAAAAAAGACCACTCATTCAGTGGCCTTTTTTTATTTCTCCTTAAATCTCTATGATTAATATTTTGGAGGTCTTGCTTCTTTCACTACCATTTGGCGGCCGAAGAATTCAGCACCGTCTAGTTCGGCAATAGCTTTAGCTGCAGCAGCGTCATCTTCCATTTCTACAAAAGCGATGCCTCTGAAACGTCCGGTGGTGCGGTCATTGATAAATTTTACAGAAGATACTGTGCCGTAATCTTCCATTGCCTTCTGCAGGTCACTCTCCTTAACGCGGTAGTTAAGGTTTCCAACATAAATGTTCATAATGAAATTGATAAAATAAATATAATGAATAAAACTCTCTTGGAAGGAAGGCTGAATAATAAATGGATTACAACGACAGAGAGTTTACAAAAGCGTTCTTGAAAACGGAAGTAAAAACCATGTAATGGAAATCGAAAAACTAATGCGCCATCATTCCGCGACAAAGAAACGCATAAAATTCGGATAAACAATGTTTTTCCTTAATTATTTTTGTAGATTGTCGTGCCTTCGGGCAACTCCCATTTCTCTTCATAGAAACTGGACGGTTCGGTTTATCATCGTCTTTTCCCTGAGTATCTTTCCCATAAACGTCCTCCGTTGTCAGTCCGATGGTTGGGCTCTTCTACCGCTCTATCCAAGAATTAAACTGAAATAAATCGGCAATGTTCTTTTGATAATTGAAAGAATAACGCTAATTTTGCACGCCCATTTGAGATATGGAACAAAGTATAAATCAAATAAATAATTGTCAGAATGAACGTTTCATTACAAAACATTGACAAAGTAAGCGCACTGCTTACTGTAAAGCTTGAGAAAGCAGATTATCAGGAAAAAGTAGACAAATCATTGAAGAGCTTCCGTCAGAAGGCACAGATTCCCGGTTTCCGTAAGGGAATGGTTCCTATGAGCTTAGTTAAGAAAATGTATGGTAAGTCTGCATTGGCTGAAGAGGTGAACAAGCTGCTTTCAGAAACAGTATATAAGTATATCCAGGACAATAAGGTAAATATATTGGGCGAGCCTTTGCCCAACGAAGACAAGCAGCAGGAAATTGATTTCGATACTATGGAAGAGTTCGAATTCTTGTTTGATATTGCTTTGGCTCCGGAATTTAAAGCTGAAGTCAGTGCAAAAGATAAGGTAGATTACTATACTATTGAAGTTACAGACGAAATGGTGGATAACCAGGTCAAGGCTTACACTCAACGTAACGGCAAGTATGACAAGGTAGACGTTTACGAGGACAATGACATGCTGAAAGGTTTGCTTGCTGAACTGGATGAAGAAGGTAATACCAAAGAGGGTGGTATTCAGGTGGAAGGTGCTGTAATGATGCCTTCGTACATGAAAAATGATGAACAGAAAGCTATCTTTGCCGGTGCAAAAGTGAACGATGTGCTTGTATTCAATCCGAATACTGCTTGGGACGGAAATGCTGCCGAATTGTCTTCTTTATTGAAGATTGACAAGGAAGCTGCTCCCGAAGTAAAATCCAATTTCAGCTTCCAGGTAGAAGAAATCACACGTTTCGTTCCGGGTGACTTGACTCAGGAAATTTTCGACCAGGTATTTGGCGAAGGTAATGTGAAAACGGAAGAGGAATTCCGTGCCAAAGTGAAGGAAGTTATTGCCAACCAGTTCGTGGCAGACAGTGACTATAAGTTCTTGATTGACGCACGTAAGATGCTGACAGAGAAAGTAGGCAAGCTGGAATTCCCGGATGCATTACTGAAGCGCATTATGCGTCTGAACAATCCTGACAAGGAAGAAAGCTTTGTAGAGGACAACTATGACAAGAGCATCGAAGAGCTGACTTGGCACCTGATTAAAGAACAGCTGGTGAAAGCCAATGATATCAAGGTTGAGCAGGAAGACATCACAAACATGGCTAAGGAAGCTACCCGCGCACAGTTTGCACAATATGGTATGATGAGTGTGCCTGAAGAAATCCTGGAAAACTACTCAAAGGAAATGCTTAAGAAGAAAGAGAGCATAGAAGGCTTGGTTAATCGTGTGGTTGAATCTAAATTGGCTACAGCATTGAAGTCTCAGGTGGAACTGGAGCATAAGAACGTTTCTGCTGAAGAGTTCAATAAGATGTTTGCATAAGAGTAATGTGAGCCTACGGCTAAAATTTATAAAGAAACACAGAGTTTGACAAACTATAACTCTGTGTTTTTTTGTGTCTCTGTGTTCTTTTTTGTTTCTTTGTATCCTTATAAATTAAAAAATAGAAAGAAATGGATGATTTTAGAAAATACGCTACCAAGCATCTTGGTATGAACAGTTTGGTGCTGGACGATGTGATTAAATCACAAGCCGGCTATTTGAATCCCTATATCCTCGAGGAACGCCAGCTCAATGTAACGCAGTTGGACGTGTTTTCCCGTCTGATGATGGACCGCATCATTTTCCTCGGTACGCAGGTTGATGACTATACAGCCAATACTTTGCAGGCTCAGTTGCTTTATCTGGATTCGGTGGATCCGGGTAAGGATATTTCCATCTATATCAATTCGCCGGGCGGTTCGGTATATGCCGGTCTGGGTATTTATGATACCATGCAGTTCATCAGTAGTGATGTGGCTACCATCTGTACTGGAATGGCGGCAAGCATGGCAGCCGTATTGCTGGTTGCCGGTGCCGAAGGCAAACGCTCCGCATTGACCCACTCCCGCGTGATGATACACCAGCCGATGGGAGGTGCCCAGGGGCAGGCCTATGAAGACAAGGGGCTATAACGTATATCCTACATACGGTTCAAACCAGAAAATCACCGGGTATTCTGTAAGCAATAACCTGGAGCTCAAGGTTTCGGATTTTGACCTGATCCCCCGCCTTATTGCCAGAGCAAGCCAAGTCGGCGCCAATGAAGTGCACGGAGTGCGTTTCACTAACGAACACGCCGATACACTCCGCAGCAACCTCATCAAGCAGGCGGTTTATAACGGCAGGCAAACGGCTCAGGCCGTAGCGGAAGCGACCGGCCACCGTTTGGGCGACGTTAAATCAATTACGGTAGCCGGCAATTCTCCCTCTTACGCAGGCATGCAGCTTATGAGCCTGCGCGCGGCCGCCAAAGACGAAGCGACTCCTGTTGAACCGGGTACAAATACACTCAGTGAATCCGTCGAAGTAGTTTACTACTTGCAGTAACACTATAAAAATACGGGCAGAGGCATATGTCTCTGTCCGTATTTTTATATGCCGCAACGCCCTGTAAGGGAAAAAGTGAACACCATATCTGAAAAGCTTTCTCGTCCATGTACCGGTTTTTATTCTGCATGGGAAAAAACGGAAAAAACCTCCCTGTTCGCATGGCCGCTCTTCTCCAAAAAAAGCTTCCGCGCCAATTCCCGCTCCAGCCCCTCTTTTCTTTTTTTATCTCTGAAAAGAGCAAGCACGTCATCGTGAGCGCTGATCAGAATGTCTCCTTTAATATGGTGTACCTCTGTCATGTGCCGCAATTGACGCACAATATTGATATATACGGACTCGGGTGAAGCCAGCGTTCCCGTACCGCCGCAGACGTTACAAGGCGAATACTGCGCCTGATACAATCCCTGCCGTGATTTTCGACGCGTAATTTCCACCAAATTAAGCGCCGTCATACCGAATACATGTACGCGGGCCCTGTCGGCCGCCGTCTCGCGCTGCAGGATATGCAATATTTCTTCCCGTTTTTCAGAATCGTTCATATCAATAAAGTCGACGAGAACGATCCCCCCTATATCCCGCAGGCGCAGCTGTCTGGCAATTTCTGCGGCGGCTTCCTTATTGACATGAAACAGCGTATTTTCCAACGTGCTGCTGCCGACATACCTGCCGCTGTTGACATCAATGACGGTAAGCGCCTCCGTATGGTCGAAAATCAAACTGCCTCCTGACGGCAAAGAGACCTGGCGTGCCGTCAGACAATGCAATTCGTCTTCTATGTGATAATAGTCGAAAAGCGGCTCTTCTCCGGTGTAGAGTGCCACCTTGCGTTTTGCCTCCTCAGCGCCGGCAAAGAACCCCGTTATACGTTCATACGCTTCTTTATTATCTACAATAACGGCCCCCACATCATCTGTAAAGTAATCCCGTATCATGCGCATCAGCAGATCCGCTTCTCTGTAAAGGATCTTCGGTTTTTTCGCCAGTTTATATCGCCTTTGTATGCTTTCCCAGGTACGCAGGAGATACTGTAAATCCGCAGTAAGCTCCGCCTCGGATACACCGGCCGCAACAGTACGGACGATCATTCCCATACCTTCGGGTTTGACGGAAGCGACGACGGCGCGCAGCCGATCCCGTTCCTCTTCATCCCGTACCTTTTTGGAAACGCCGATATAATCTACAGTCGGCATAAGCACGGCATAACGCCCGGCAATACTCACGTTGGCCGTGACCTTTGCGCCCTTCATAGGCTGTTCATCCTTAACGGCCTGCACGAGCACACTCTGCCCGACCGAAATATGCGTTTGCTGGACTTCTTCTTTTGTGGCGGCCCGGGGAAAAAGATCGCCTAAGTAAAGAAAGGCGTTCTTTTTCCTGCCTATATCGATAAAAGCGGCCTGCATGGCGGGCAGTATGTTTTGTACAACGCCCTTATATATATGATTGACAATATGCGTTTCGTCATCCCGTTCCACGGCATAATCGCAGAGACGGCCGTCGTCGATAACGGCGGCGCGCGTTTCTTCGGGTATAACGTTGGCAACTAACATTTTCATAATAAAATACCGCCTGACTGCCGGCCCGTTATTCAAAAAGTGACGTATTCACTCCGTCCTGACGATGCCATAAGGCAATGCGCCTGGCCAGCATTAATTCTTTATTTATGGGAAAGGCAAAAGTATCGGCCAATATTTCCCAGATCTGAGCGGGTTTAACGGATCCCTCTTCAGTCTGATAAATACCTGCCGTCAGTTCCAAATTTTCTCCGTCCGTTCTTCCCGTGATAGGCGCGATGACATGTTCTTTCACGTTGATCCGCCGGGTCTTTCGCGTCTTGGGCGAATACTTTTCATATTGAACCGTATCCGCATCATTAAATGCCCGTAATAACCGTGCCAGGTCCTCTTCCGTAATCTTCCCCGTCACGGGGCCGCATAAGGTATAAACGGCATAATTGGCCGCCGCCATGAGCTTCGGCGCTTTTTGATCGATATATTTTCCGCAAAGGACGGCAAAGCCGAGAGGAGACTTCTCATTCATCCTCGTCATCACGTCATCGACAGGAATTTCTTTTGCCAATTCCAGATCCATAAATTCTTCATCAGCCGCCACGCCGACGCCCAATGCCGAGGCAAAGGACAGTTTCATGTGCGGATTAAAGCCTTCGGAATACAGCACGGGAAGATCCGCTCTGATGACGATCAGGCGGACGGTCCTGGCAAAATCGAGATGGGACAGGAATTGCAGGGCATTGTCTTTTTTAATAGCTAAACGTAGTCTTGCCACTGCCGTCACCCTCTTTCCAGTCGATAACATGGACTCCCAGATTAGGACACACGCCGCAGCCGGTACACCGTCCGTGCCGGCAGTCACGGGTCAACTGTTCGTCACGGGCCTGTTGCCACTCCTTTAAAAGATAATTTTTCGCTGCGCCGGGACTCATATGATCCCAAGGAAAAGCTTCGTTTTCCCGGCGCTTGCGGGACGCGAAGTAATCAACGGAAAGTCCCGTCTCGGCAAAGGCGGCGTTCCATATATCATAATCGAACATCTCCGTCCAGCCGTCAAACTTACTGCCCTTTTCCCACGCCCGGTACAGGACTTTTCCCAATCTTCTGTCACCGCGGGCAAAAGCGGCCTCCATACGCCCGGTACGGGCATCATGGTAATGGTAGGAAATATGTTTGTCCCGTATGAGCGTCTTAATAAAACGCTGTTTGCGTTCGATTTCTTCTATGGAACATTGCGGCGCCCATTGAAACGCCGAATGGGCTTTCGGTACAAAACTGGATACGGAAACGGTAACTTTCCCGTTATTCTTACCCGTTACCCGGCGGTAAAGGTTAAGGACTTTATAAGCCAAATCGGCAATTCCCGCCAAATCTTCATCCGTCTCCGTAGGCAACCCCAGCATAAAGTAAAGCTTCACCGTTGACCAGCCGTTTTGAAACGCGTTTTCACAGGCAGCCAGCAGATCCGCTTCCGTTACGCCCTTATTGATGACATCGCGCAGGCGCTGTGTTCCCGCCTCCGGTGCAAAGGTAAGCCCGCTTTTACGGACCTGCTGCACCTTTTTTGCAATATCTACAGAAAAACTGTCGACACGCAGCGAAGGCAGACTTACGCTGACCTTCCGGCCCTTAAAGGCTTCGAGCAGGAGGTCGACAAGTTCCGGTAAACGGGAATAATCAGCCGAACTGAGGCTCATAAGAGAGATTTCATCATACCCGGAATTGGCGATAATTTCTTTGGCGAGCTCAACTAACCTTTCCGGCGTTTTTTCGCGAACCGGCCGGTAGAGAATACCGGCCTGACAGAAGCGACAGCCCCTGCTGCAGCCGCGGAACAGTTCCAAGACGGCGCGGTTATGAACGATATCAATATTCGGCACAATCGGTTTCGTCGGGAAAAATACCGTTTCTTCATCTGCGACGACACACTTGCGGATAACCGGTTCAGCTTCGGCTTCAGTAGGCACCAGTCTGAGAAAATCACCGTTTTCATCGTATTCATCCCGATAAAACGAGGGTACATAGTTCCCCTCCTGTCCTGCCAGTACCTTGAGGAGCCCCTTCTTTCCGCCCGGCTTCCCCGCCTCTTTCCAGGCGATGACAGTATCCGCCAGCAATTGGACCGATTCTTCCGATTCACCGAGACAGAAGAGATCAAAATAGCCGGCTAACGGTTCGGGATTATACGCGCAGGGTCCTCCGCCGACGACGAGGGGGTATTCTTCTCCGCGTTCGGCGGCCCATAAGGGAATGTCTGCCAGATCGAGCATATTCAGGATATTGGTGAAACTCATTTCGTACTGGAGCGTAAACCCGACCATGTCAAAATCTCTGACAGCCGTCTTCGTTTCCAGGGTATACAGGGGATATCCCTTTTCCCGCATTATTGCTTCCATATCGGGCCACGGCGCATACACCCGTTCTGCCGCCACATCGTCCCGTTCGTTGAGCAGCGCATAAAGAATACGCAGGCCCAAATGACTCATGGCGACTTCATAAACATCGGGAAAGGCGTACGCTACAGTAAATTTAACATCTGCATGATTTTTTACGACACTGTTCCATTCACCGCCTACGTAGCGCGCAGGCTTAGTTACTTTGCTGAGTAAAATAGGATCTACATGAACTGTCTGAGACACGGCGTCCCTCCCGGATCAAAGAAAAATAGTGGACTGCTGGCGCATGTGGACGCTCAATACGAGAGCCAGAGACATCATATTTGTCGTCAAAGCGCTGACACCGTAGCTCATAAAAGGCAAAGGGATGCCCGTAACGGGCATAATACCGCAGGTCATGCCGACATTGACGAGAATTTCGAACGTCCACATGGACACAATGCCCGTCACCAGGAGCATACCGAACGTATCTCTGCATTCTTTAGCGGTCAAAAGAGCTCTGTAAACGAGAATAAAATAAAGGAAAAGAATAAAGAGACAACCCAAAAAACCGAGTTCTTCCCCGATAACGGAAAAAATAAAGTCCGTATGGTTTTCAGGTAAAAAATTCAGCTGGCTTTGCGTACCGTGAAAAAGGCCTTTGCCGAAAAGCATGCCCGAACCGATGGCGATTTTTGATTGGATAATATGATACCCCGCGCCGAACGGATCCGCATTCGGATTCAAAAAGACGAGAATGCGCGACTTCTGATAGTCCTTCATAAAATGCCAGCCCAGAGGCGCTAAAACTATGCCCGCCACGGCAATGTTCCGCAACATCGACATTTTAACGTGAGAAACGACGAGCATCCCCAGCGCGATAGCCAGGAAAACGAGACTCGTCCCCAAGTCGGGCTGTTTCAGGACGAGTAAAAAGGGAATGCCGATATATAATCCGACAGGCACGATGTCCCGCCAGGTATTGATCTTGCCTATACGTTCCGATAAAAGTGCCGCCATACAGACGATCATTATAAGCTTGGAAAATTCCGACGGCTGCAACGTAAGCGGGCCGAGTCGGATCCAGCGCTGGGCCCCCAGGGCGGAGGTTCCCAGGAACATGACGGCAGCGAGCATAAGCAGATTAAACAGGTACAGAGGATTTGCCAGCCGTTTTAACCGCGTATAGTCGTAATTGCCGAGAAAAACGACAAGGAGCAGATTAACGACAAAAGCCGCACCCTGTTTAGCCACAAAATCGTAGTTTATGGCGCCTTTATTGATATGCGTAGCGCTGCCGATAATACATAGACTGACGCCGACAATTAGGGACGCTACGACAAGGATAACCTTGTCCGCATGTTTCCATTCTCTTTTAAATAACACAGTTACACTCCCTCAGCGTCGCTGCTGACGCCATGCTTTTGACTGATACATGCGCGTTTTCACGGACAGCCGCTTCTTCTCTTCTCTTGTCTGCATATGCTGCAACACTTCTTCGGCGGCGGCCGCAATCTTTTCGATATTGGCCGTTACCGCCGCCACTGCGGCGTCTT
>ENA-OPSG01001533-OPSG01001533.1-human-gut-metagenome-genome-assembly--contig:-NODE-1533-length-10531-cov-54.697785_pt1 | contig 10531 bp, 10 predicted proteins | sample MGYA00241454_ERZ501900 | MGnify/ENA primary metagenome ERZ501900 (study PRJEB25962, sample SAMEA2042225) | human gut metagenome | biome: human gut; feature: human-associated habitat; material: faeces... | reverse complement strand
TTTCGCTCCTCTTCCTGCTCCGGAAGTTCCTGATGTAGTTCACGGTGTTCACGTCCGTTACGACGACGTTGTACATCTGCTCTACGGCATTGCGAATCTGCAGCTTGTTAGCCCTCACGTCAACGATAAAACCGTAGCGATTCAACTTTTCGCCCTGAATCGTCATTTTCTCGGTCAAAACCGGCTTAATAATAATGTCCATTGTAACTTTGCGTTTTTAAGCTAACATCGTATTCAAAACATTCTCGGCGCCCTCCACCATCACGATGGCCGATGCGTTCATCACGTCGTAGGTGCAGACGTTCTGAGCCAGCACGGGCTTCACGTACGGGAGGTTGCGGCACGACAACTGCACGTTCACGTTCGATTCCGGCAGTACGAGGAGCACCTTCTTGTCCGACACCTTCAGCGCCTCGGCCAGCGCCACGACCGACTTGGTCTTGGGGCATTCTGATTCCAGATTGCATTCAGGACATCTGCCGAATTTTTTAAAGCTTTTGACACTTCACCCCAGTCTGATACAGAAACAGCATTTGCATACTCATTCCGGATTTCATTATTAGGAATATACACACAATGTTCTGTAGAATCATATGCCAGATATCCCAGATGGATCAATAAGGTCAAAACATCATTCTCATCCCGGAATGTCGTCATATCATTTGTAAAATTTCCGGTATTAACAGGAATATGCTCTCCTGCCAGCATACTGAGAATATCATCCTTTAACCCCTCAAAATTCATATCTATATAAGTCTGCAGTGCTTCAAAAGATTCTGTCATATTCCAGTAGTTTCTGATAGAACCAAAAAGCATGCCGTTTACCACAGACCTTGGATTATAAACCGGCTCACAGTTTTCAAACCTGTACCCGTCATACCATTCTCTGATTTCCCTCATATCCATATGATATTTCTCACATAATTCTCTGACTTCTGTCTCTGTAAAACCCACAAACTTCGCCAGAGGTCCTGCATAAATCATAGAAAATTCATCAAACATATTCAGGGCAGAATGTGTTCCATATTTCTTTACCGGCAAGATTCCTGTCATATAAGCAAGATGAATATAAGATTTATCCTTAAGAAAATCCCGCAGAAAATCAAGATACTGCTCCTGTGCTTCTTTATCTGACTTGTATTCTCTGAAAATACAATCCCACTCATCTATAATAATCACAAACTGACATCCTGTCTGCTGATATACATCCTGCATACTTTCAGCAAGATCTTCTTCATCAAAATAGTCCACATCAGGATATTCCTGTTTCAGGTCACGCATCAGAATCCGGTTTAATCGCAGGACCATTTTCTCTACTGTCTTACTGCGGCTTAGGAATTCCTGCATATTTATAAAGAAAACATTATATTTGTTCAGATATTTTGAAAAAGATGAATCTTCTTTTATCTTAAGTCCGTCAAATAATTTTTCAGACTGACATCCTCTGCTGTAATATGCAGCCAGCATATTTGCAGTCATAGACTTTCCGAAACGTCTTGGTCTGCTTACACAGACATTTTGCTGCATGGTGTTAAAAACACGATTGGTATATTGTATCAGTTCTGTTTTGTCTACATAAATCTCAGAATTGATTGCTTTATAAAATTTATCATTGCCGGGATTTAAATACACACCCATTTCACACACCTGCTTTCCTGACAGATATTTTAATTTACCGTAACTATAAAAGTTCCGGTGCAGTAAAATCTTTTATGTTCTACAGCACATAATAATGCGGAATAATATCTTCATAATGTCCATCCGGCATTCTGAATCCCTGGGGAATTACGCCAAGTCTGGTAAAACCTATTCTTTCATATAAATGTAATGCATGGGTGTTATTTGCAACCACTGCATTGAACTGCATAATACGGAAGCCTTTTACTTTCGCTTGTGCGAGGCAGTCAAGAACCAGTTTCTCGCCAATGTGTTCACCACGGAGGTCTCTCCTTACTGCATAGCTGGCATTACATATATGACCGCATCTCCCTACATTGTTCGGGTGCAGGATGTAGAGACCGACAATTTCATTGTTGTCAGTGTTTACTGCGATCCCTGTATAAGTCTGTTCTTTGAAAAAAGCATCTCCTGTTTCTTCTGTCAGGTTTTCTTCCTGTGGGAATGCTACACCGTCCTCTACCACCTGATTCCATATTGTAATAGCTGCTGTTACGTCTTCTGTCTGATATTCTCTGATTACAATACCCATTCTTCTGTCCTCCATTTTCCATATCATACCGTCAACTACCAGTTTTCTGTTTCTTTACATACATCTACCCACTGCTTATTGCTTTTCGCAATTGAAACATGGGACTTACTTGATTCAATTAAAATCCCAGAATCCAGTCCCTGTTTCAGGATCATATTTGCGGCGGATAGTTCCGCCTGTTACCGGATGAAGTTCGATTTCTGCAGTATACAGTACAGTAATTGATTTCATATGACCTGCTGCCATGCAATGTCGTTCACCATCTTTATAAGAAAATACTGCATGGGTATGATGGTAACAAGTATTATTTTCACCTGTGACCACGTTACCGTTTAAAGATACCAACTCAAGCATTCCGGAAATGCGCTGTTCCTCGAAGCTGCCTGTCTCTGGGATAAAGGTCTGAATTTCTGCATCCTTGCATCCTCCGATCCCTGAAAAAGTGGCTGATCTGATATTTTCTTTTTTACATATTTCGAGGATTGTACTGATGATCTCATCATTACGATCCATTCTTATGTAATAGCATTCGCCGAATTTTCTGTAATCCATTTTTTATCTCCATTTAAGTTATTGCTTTTGGATAAATATTGCTTAACAGAAATATTATATTCCTGTTTCCTGTTGATAACAATCCCTATCATTCTGTTTCTGTCATTTAAAGAAGTGTACGTTACTGTGAATGGAGTAAACAGTAACAAGTGTGCAATTTTAACATCTTCCACAGTTCCTGCACGGGTTGCATCTGGCTTTTTTTATGTGCGGATACCATTCATGGATTTCCGGTAATGGATCGCCTTTTTTCCATTCTTTTACACTATAGTGATCCTTAAAAAACACTTTTTCCCCAAAGTATTCTATTTCCAGTGGATAAATTGTAATTTTTTCAGGATTCATACAGCTTTGACAGATTCTCGGGGACAATATCTGATCTCCAAATGATACTGCCTGATTCATAGTGATAATCTGCACATGATTTTCACTGATATATTCTATTTTCTGTTCTGCTGCACATGTGTATGCTGAGGGAATTTTCACTTTGTTGATCGTAAATATCCCCGCAGGAGTTTTTACTGTTTTCATTAATTTTCCACCTTTTATATTCACTATTTCAAAGAAGATAAAGATGAGTGAAGAAAAAACAAGTTCTTTGTATTTGTCCATAATGTCATCCGGCATTCTGAATCCCTGGGGAATCACGCCAAGTCTGGTAAAACCGATTCTTTCATATAAATGTAATGCATGGGTGTTACCATGAACGATCAGTTTTCTGTTTCTTTACACACATCCACCCATCCGTTTGCCTCTGCTACCTGTTCCAGTTCCGGGATTGTGAGCTTTACTGCACTGTGATCATTGCCGGCAGCCGGATATACTGTGGTAAATTGTTTCAGACTTTCGTCAAGGTAGACTTCAATTCCCTCATTAATTCCGAACGGGCATACCCCTCCCGGAGCGTGACCGATGATGTTTTCTACTTCATCAAATGGAATCATTTTTGCCTTTATATGAAAAGTATCTTTATATTTTCGGTTATCTACTCTGGCTGTACCCTCTGTTAAGATCAGGACTGCTTTATCGTTCTGCAAAAAGGACATAGTCTTTGCGATCATACCCGGCTCTACATGAAGGGCTTCTGCTGCTTCTGTTACTGTGGCAGTGGATGCTTCCAGTTCGATCACATGGTCAAGAAAGCCTTTCTCTTCCAGATATTTTTCTGCTTTTTCCAAAGACATTTTTCATTTCCTCCTGAGTTATATCTTACCTGTGTCCCAGCTCCCAGAATGCCACTGCACTTGCCGCAGCTACATTCAACGAATCTACTCCGTGGGACATTGGTATCTTTACTGTATAATCGCAGTCTGCGATGGTCTGTGATGCAAGGCCGTCACCTTCAGTTCCGAGAATGACTGCCAGTTTTTCTTCTGACCGGAGTGCTTTGTCATCAATTCCTACAGAATCGTCACGCAGAGCCATTGCCGCTGTTTTGAATCCCATATTTTGCAGAGTCTGCATTCCATCCTGTGGCCATACAGTTTTTTTATCAAAATATGTCCAAGGAATCTGGAATACGGTTCCCATGCTGACTCTGGCTGCACGTCGATAAAGCGGATCACTGCAGCCGCCAGTCAGAAGTACTGCATCCATATGGAGAGCTGCTGCTGAGCGAAAAATAGCTCCGATATTTGTAGGATTTACAACATTTTCAAGAACTGCTATGCGGCTGGCATTTCTGCAGATTTCCTCTACAGATGGCAGTGGATTTCTGCGCATTGCACATAGCATTCCGCGCGTAAGGGCAAATCCTGTCAGCTTGACCAGAAGTTCATATTCCGCGGTATAAACCGGCACATCCGAATATTGTTTCAGGATTTCCTGTGCCTCTCCTTCCAGATCTTTATGCTCCACCAGAAAAGAGATTGGCTGGTATCCTGCTTTCAGGGCTCGTTCAATTACTTTCGGACTCTCTGCAATGAAAATTCCCGGTTCCGGTTCATAGTATCGTAAAAGCTGCACTTCAGATGTTCTGGCATATACATCCAGTTCCGGCGCAGCGAAATCTTTTATTTCGTTAAACATAAAAATAAAACCTCCAAACTGAGTAACCTTATCTTACATCAGTTTGGAGGTTTATACAAGAATTCCTTTTCAACAGTGTTATTCGGTTCTTTTTCTTCTGTCTTTATATGCCAGAAACAGAATCGTCAGAAACGTAACCGTCTCCGCTGCAAGAAGAGAGATCCAGATTCCATTTAATCCAAATAATTTCGCAAGTATAACTGCACAGATAACAATAGCAACAATTCCTCTCAGGAATGATCCGACAATCGCGATTTTCGGTTCATCTACTGCTGAGAAATATGCCACCAGTACAATATTGATTCCTGCCACTATAAATCCAAGGAAATACAGACGCAGTCCTGTGTGTGCATAATTCAATAACTGAACATTGTTTTCACTGTTGAAAATGCTGATTAGCGTGTCGGTTGAAGTCCAGATGATCAATTGGGTCAGTGCTTCTACAGCAAGACATACGAGCAGGCTCCATTTCAGAAGTTTTCTTACCTGAATGAGCTGGCCTTTTCCGTAGCTTTCACTGATCAGGGGCTGTGCTCCCTGGGCCAGACCATTGAAAATTGCAAATGCCACGATAGAAAGATTTGCCACAACTCCATAGGCTGCCACACCCATATTTCCCGCGATTCCAAGGATCAGAAAATTAAATACAATAGCAATCACACCGGAAGACAGTTCACCGACAAATGCGGAAACTCCCAGCTGACAGCAGGAAATCAGGTGTCTGAATGACGGTTTTTTCCAATGGAATCCTACATGGTTTCTGCTACTTCTGTAGTGTATGGTACAGACGCTCATTGTTACGATCGGACAGATTGCAGTAGCCAGTCCGGCTCCGGAAAATCCCAGACCGACCGGGAACATGAATATATAATCAAATATAATGTTAAAGATACTTCCACTGATGGAACCGATCATTGCAACAGAAGGCGCTCCATCGTTTCTGGCAAATGCAGTAAATGTATAATTTGACATGAAGAATGGTGTTGCGATCAGAATAATTCTCACATAGTTTCGTCCAAGTCCGATCAGTCCGGCATCTGCACCCAGCAAAGCCAATGCTTTGTCCGGAATAAAGATTCCGATCAGCATAAATGGAACTGCAGCCAGTATGCTCCAGGTTACTGACTGTACGAAATAATGTTCTGTATTTTTTCCTTTTGCCCTGCTTATGGCATACCTGGTAGCGGAACCAATCCCGATCATAGCCCCAATCGCATAGATCAGTCCATAAACCGGCAGAATCAGATTGAGAACTGCCAGTCCATCAGCACCGGAATATACAGATATAAAGAAAGTATCTGCCAGAACATAAACGGAAATCCCGATCATTCCGGCAACACTCTGGGTTACATATCTGGTGAATCTTTTCAGCATAATACTCCGCTCCTTCGTTATATTGTCAACATTGTCTTCCTTTCATCTGCAGACTTATCTCACCATTATACCCATATAAAACAAAAATACAACCACAAAAACTCCAGACATAAAAATCTCCTTAAGCAGATTTTTTAATGTTGCTCAAGGAGACTCTGTTGATATTCGCAATTCACTTCACGACACTCTTTATTTTACCCGGTTTTTTTTCAGGTCTTCTACAATTTCATTGTAACGTTTTTTATTCAGGCGATAGAAAAACAGTACAATTGCTGTCACTATCCATAAAACTCCCGGAATTGTAGTAAAGGAATGTCTCATAATACTGAGGACAGCCGGATTCTGTACCTGATTTGCCACATATCCATATTTTCCAAGAAGTGCTGCAAGTAGCGCAGTTCCTATTGCCATGCCAATTTTATTTCCCAGTGACACAAATGCATATTGAAAACCATCATTCCTTAAGCCCGTTTTCCACTCTCCGTATTCTACGCAGTCGGGAATGATCGCATAGATTGCAGTGTTAAATCCAGAGAAAAAGAACTGTGTAATTCCTGCAAGTGTATAGAACGCTGCCGGTGTTTCTTTTACATTAAAGAAGAACATACAGAGCATGGAAATTCCAGTGAGGAGAGCAAAAATGGATGCAGTTCTTCCTTTATTGTTCAGTTTGCGGAATACAGGCTGGAAACATGCAGCACCGATAATGGATGGAATGATGATGCACATGGAATATGTAGTATAGTAGGATGCATTTCCCTCTACATAAGTGAAATAGTATAAAACATCTGCATTTCTTCCATAAAGTGTAAATCCGAATAACACCTGTCCGATTAATGCCAGAATATATGGGCGGTTCTGCATCACCGCTCTTAACTGCACTTTTATGGATATTTTTTCTTTTTCCGGCATAATCACCTGCTCTTTTGTTTTTGCAAAACAGAAGAAATGACAGGCTGCAAAAATACATCCGTATATGATTGCTACCAGTAGGTATCCGGTTTTAGCACTTTGACTGCCAAGTTTTCCAATCAGTGGAACTGTAATGATATTGATAATTCCAATTGCAACCATTGCAGATACTGAACGTGATGTATTAATCTTTGCACGTTCATCGATATCCTGTGTCATTGCTCCACAAAGGGTGCCATACGGGATATTTACACAAGTATATCCAAGTACCAGCAGACAGTATGTAATTACCATATAGATAACCTTTGATCTGTCCGACCAGTCCGGATGTGCCCAGAATGTCATAATCAGAAGCACGGCCGTGATCGGAGCTGCAATGAGAAGCCATGGACGATAACGTCCCCATTTTGTTTTGGTTTTATCTGTCAGTCCACCCACGATCGGATCATTGATCGCATCCCAAAATCTCGAAAACAGCATCAGGGCAGAGACTGCTGCCATACTGATTCCGAATACGTCTGTGTAAAAAATCATGAGAAAATTACTGACGAACATCCAGCTGAAATTACATCCTACATCGCCAAATCCATATGCGATTTTACTGATCAACGGAACTTTTACATTTTCGTTTTTACTCTCCATAATTCCTCCTGCCTGCTGCCCTCCTCCGTCTTTCCGTTTACTCATGTCTTCTTTACAGCAGTCTTTTTTATTATATCTTTGTCTTACATAATGCTTATGATCAGCAGGGTATTTTATTTTTCCTGCACATTGATAATCACTTTCATTGTAGTCTCACGGTTATCGTCAATGTACTGGTATGCTTTCAGATAATCTTTAAATGCAAACGTCTTAGAGATCAGCGGTCTTAAATGCACTTTTCCTTCATTCACCAGTCTGATTCCGTCTACATAATCATCATGTCTGTACATCATTGTGCTCTTGATATCAAGCTCATGATCATTTGCAACTGCCAGATCGATCTCAGCCATTCCTGCAAAAACTGCAACCAGCACAATCACGCTTCCTTTTCTTGCATATTTGATCGCCTGTCCCATTGTAATGTTATTTCCTGCACAATCATAGATAACATCTGCCTTATCCGGTCCAAAGGCTTCTACCATTGCTTCCCCGAAATTTTTATTTCTTGTGTTGACACATACGTCAATTCCACACTCTTTTGCTTTTTCCAGACGAAGATCACTGACATCTGTGATCATAACTTTAGCTGCTCCCATCCCTTTTGCAGACTGCGCTACCAGATTTCCGATCGGACCGGCTCCTATCACCACAATATTCATTCCTGTTACATCGCCCATCTGTTTAACACCATGAACAGCTACTGCCAGAGGCTCAATCATTGCGCCCTCTTCATAAGACATATCTTCCGGTATCGGTGTTACTTTTGATGCATCAACTGCAAAATACTCGGATGCAGTTCCTGTTGTCTGGAATCCCATTACTTTCAGCTCTTCACAGAGATTGTATTTTCCGTGACGGCATGGATAACAATGTCCACAATATACCTGTGGCTCAATTGTTACTTTCTGTCCCACATGAAATTCTGTTACTGCATCACCTGTTTTTACCACTTCTCCTGATACTTCATGTCCCTGGGTTACCGGATATTTTGTAAAAGGATGTTTTCCGTGATATACATGGATATCAGAACCACAGATACCAATATTCATAATCTTAACCAAAACCTGGTTGTCTTTAATCTCTGGTACGGGAACCTCTCTGAAAATAATTTCTCCTGGATTTGTCATAACCTGCTGTAACATAATATTTTCCTCCTTATTTGTTGAATGTACTTTGAACCTCTAGTTGTTTATTAACTTTTATTAAATGTTTTATTAAAGTAATTACATTATTATTCAAATCGCTAAATTTGTCAATAAACATTTAAAAATATTTCTCATTTCTACCAGTTGCACAAAGTAAAGATTTTATTTTTATGCAGATGTTACTATAACACTCCTCATAATTATCTGCTGAATTCCCGCACAATAACAAAATACCCTGATCACAACCTTTCTTTGTTGTAATCAGGGTATTTTTTATATTCAGATATTTGTTTAATATGGTATATCAGCAGATCATCAGTGATTCAAGAATGCCATCGGCTATATCTTTCCGATAAAATCCTGCAAGAAATGCTTTGCTGCACCTACAGCTGAGGCTTCTTTCTTATAAGAACAGTTTTTCAGATATCTCAGATCATGATCAAATCCATTATACTTCATTACTTTTTCCCCAAGAGGTATCATATAATCTGAGAGATATCCACCCATTTCACCTCCAAGAATGATATCCATATCATATGCCATGCGCAGATTTGAAATCAGAATTGCAAGATAATCAAGATACTCTTCCCATTTTTTCTCTGCCTTTTCATCATTGTTTTGAAGCAGCTGCATAAACTGTTCCACAGAATCCTTTGACTCAACAACAAGTGCGCCTGCAGCGCAATAAGCATCTGCACAACCTGATTTTCCACAATAACACTTGCGGCCCTGAGGTACAAGTATCATATGTCCAAATTCTCCGGCCTTCTGATTTTCTCCGGAAAACAAATTTCCCCTTATGCAAAATGCACCGCCAAGAGTCTGATTCAACGAAAGGTAAATTGCATTCTGATAGGTGTTCATATCTTCTGCCATCATTGCCGCATTGGCATCATTTGAAAAATAAACCGGGACAGAAAATGCCTGTTCCAGAAAACTGAGACTATAGTTTTCAAGTTTCAGTGCGTGGGATTTTATCACCAGTTTCTGCTCCTGATTAATGATTCCCGGAATAGAGATTCCAACACCCAGAAGCTTTTCTTTCTGTTCTGCATCATTCATATGATTCAGAAATTTCGTCGCAAAATCTGCCACCTGACTGCAATATGACATATCAGATACAAATTTCAGACGGATCCGCTCTGATTTCACAATCTCATACTTCAGATTTACCAGCACCATTCCCAGATGATTTGCAGTGATCACAATTCCCATTGCATAACGATAGGATGGATTGATTCCAATACTTTTAGCCTTTCTTCCTCCTGTGGATTCATATTCTCCAGTTTCTATTATGATACCTTTTTCCAATAAATCTTTTACATTAGACAGAACTGTTGGCATACTCAGATTCAGTTCTTTGGATATTTCCACTTTTGATGTGGATTCTCTATTTATAATATAATTTACGATTTTTGATTTCGTAGCAAATTTCTTTTCCAGTCCGCTCATTCTGTTTCTACCTTCTTTTATTAATGTATTTATAAAAGAATGATACCTGTTATTGTCATATTTGTAAATAGCCATTGTCTCTACAGAGTATGTTGCTTTTTGCAATTGAGGCAGGGGACTTAACTTATTCAGCTGATTCAGTTAATATATCTACAATAACAGAGTTACTGTTCACTCCGTTCTCAGTAACACGCTTCGCGATGCACAGAATTTATGC
>ENA-OPSG01001528-OPSG01001528.1-human-gut-metagenome-genome-assembly--contig:-NODE-1528-length-10543-cov-14.914092_pt1 | contig 10543 bp, 8 predicted proteins | sample MGYA00241454_ERZ501900 | MGnify/ENA primary metagenome ERZ501900 (study PRJEB25962, sample SAMEA2042225) | human gut metagenome | biome: human gut; feature: human-associated habitat; material: faeces... | reverse complement strand
ACAGTACGGAGTACCGATGGCATCCTGACGACGGTAACGTTTACCGATACTATCTTTTTCATCATACTGGCAGTGGAAGTGGAACTTCAATGAGTCGATGATCTCACGAGCCTTTTCAGGCAGACCGTCTTTCTTCACCAACGGCATTACGGCCAACTTCACAGGAGCCAGTGCGGCAGGCAATCTCAGCACTACGCGGCTTTCTCCACTTTCCAGTTGTTCTTCGCAATAAGAAGCAGACATGATGCTGAGGAACATACGGTCCACACCGATAGAAGTCTCGATAACATACGGAGTATAACTTTCATTTGTCTCAGGATCGAAGTACTTAATATTCTTACCTGAGAACTTCTCATGCTGAGACAAGTCAAAATTCGTACGGCTATGGATACCTTCCACTTCCTTGAAACCAAACGGCATCAGGAACTCAATATCTGTAGCAGCATTCGCATAGTGAGCCAACTTATCATGATCGTGGTAACGATAGTGGTCATCACCGAATCCCAATGCCTTATGCCATTTCAGGCGAATTTCCTTCCACTTCTTAAACCAGTCCAATTCAGTGCCCGGCTTCACGAAGAACTGCATTTCCATCTGTTCGAACTCACGCATACGGAAAATGAACTGACGGGCAACAATCTCGTTACGGAATGCCTTACCAATCTGTGCAATACCAAAAGGTATCTTCATACGGCCGGTCTTCTGTACATTCAGGTAGTTCACAAAGATACCCTGAGCTGTTTCAGGACGCAGGTAAATCTTCATGGCACCATCCGAAGTAGAACCCATCTCTGTAGAGAACATCAGGTTGAACTGACGAACTTCCGTCCAGTTCTTTGTACCGCTGATAGGGCAAACGATTTCTTCATCCACGATAATCTGGCGAAGCTCGTCAAGGTTATTATCATTCAGAGCCTTTGCAAAACGTTCGTGCAATGCGTCACGTTTAGCCTGGTGTTCCAGTACGCGACCGTTTGTGCTACGGAACTGTGCTTCATCAAAAGACTCTCCGAAACGCTTGGCAGCTTTGGCAACTTCTTTATTGATCTTATCGTCGTACTTTGCAAGTTGGTCTTCAATCAATACATCGGCACGATAACGCTTCTTGGAATCACGGTTGTCAATCAAAGGGTCACGTCATATCTTCGCTGTTTTTGTTTTTTTGTTTTTTATGCGGATTCAAGAGCTGAGGGAGTTGAGTTTCAAACTATCTTATCTGCCTCTCGTTTATCCGACATTTTTTTTATGCGTCTTTCTGTCGCATCGGTCGTTTTCGTTTCGGGTGCTTGAAAAGGTAGGGATTAGGGAATGCAAGGTTTTTCGGGGAAATACTACCCGAAGGGCTGGAGATTTCCGCAGAAAACAGAAGGCTTGACCTTGCTTTCCCGTCCAATCCCGGAATTACCTTTGCGCCCAGAACGAAAATGACTGACTGATGCGGCTCACAGAAAGGCGCAAAATGGAGGTAAACGAAAACAGAGGCAGATTGGGTAGAAAAAGACTTCAGGGGAAAATCCGTAAAAGAGGAAACCGTCTGAAAAAAAATACTTCACCGGAAGCGTGAAAAGGGCAAACCCCGACAAAGGAAGTATGCTTGTTTCCGATCCGACGGAACTTGTTCAGCCGGGTGGCAACAAGCATTCTTCCCGGTTTGTCCGGCTGTGTGTGGCTGCCTGTTTCATTCATGGAGCGGGCTGACACACTCTGCATTTACTTTCCGCTTCCGGCAAAAGGAACAACGAAAAAAGAAAAATCATCTGAAACCCCGTAAAAGCACCTCTTGGCATAGCCACAAAAGAAAGGGGCATTACAATAGTACATAAGTACCGTGTATCGACGAATATCCCCCAAAAACGACTAAATTAAGGTGAAAAAATCATGTCGATATTATCTTAATCTCCTGGTTTATTAGTAATTTTGTGGAGAAAACTATGTTTTGGCAAAGAATATAATATGTATATTAAGGAGATTAAAATTTCAAACTTCCGAAACTTCAAGGTTGCTTCGGTTCCCTTTCACGAAGGAGTAAATGTCATAATCGGACATAATAATACAGGAAAAAGCAACCTGCTTCGTGCTATGGGGTTAGTGCTTGGCTATAGTGACGGTCATAGGTTGTGTACGAGTGACTTATTTTATGAAACAGATGTAGCAACACTTCAACTGCAGTCACCGCGTATCCAAATAACACTTGTCCTCCATAGAAGCGAGGGTGAAGCTCTGGATTCTGCCGAAATGGGGCTGTTCTCCGGTATGATGACAGATCCAGCATTAAGTGAAGAGGCAGAATTGAATTACGAGTTTAAATTGGCTGAGGCACAAGAGGAGAACTATAAAGCAGATGTTGCTGGCGCAACCACCGCTAAGGAAATATGGAAAATCATAGATCATGACTACATCAGACTCTACAGGAGCAATCGCTCTGGAGGTAATCCGGCTGCAGGTGTCAACGTCAATGATGCTTTGGGACAGATTGATTTCCAGTTTCTTGATGCCATTCGTGATGTCAGTCACGACCTATACGCCGGTTATAATCCGCTCCTTAGGGATGTGCTGAACTTCTTTATTGATTACTCGGTTAAGAATGATAGTACAAAGACAGAGGATGATATAAAGGGAGAATTGAAAGCCTTAAGAGAGGCTTTTGCCATGCAGTCTGGTCCACTGATGAAAATTTTACAAGACAGGTTGCAGAATGGCAAAAACGTGTTTCTGAAGTACGCACTCGATACAGGCGCAACATTCAACGGAGCCGTGCCAGATTTTGATGGAGAGGTTACGGAGAATGAGATGTTTGCAGTATTAAGAATGATTATCAAGTATGCTGTTGGTATAGAAGTACCCGCAACGTATAATGGGTTAGGCTATAACAATCTAATTTATATGTCGCTTTTGCTTGCAAAGATGCAGGCGGACAGTAACATCACCTATATGAAACGCAATGCAAAGGTTCTCTCATTCCTTGCTGTGGAAGAATGTGAAGCACATTTGCATCCAGCTATGCAGTACAAGTTCCTACAGTTTCTACAGGACAATAAAGCCAATGGACATGTACGCCAGATATTCATGACTTCACATTCTACCCAGATTGCTTCAGCTGTGAAACTGGATGACTTGATTTGTCTAACTTCACCTGTATTAGGGCAGATTAATGTTGGATATCCACGTGTCATTTATCGAGAAGATAATGCGGATGATATGGTATCCAAGCAATACGTTCAAAGATTTCTGGATGCAACCAAGGCGGATATGTTCTTTGCCAACAAATTGATATTCGTTGAGGGCGTTGCAGAGGAATTGTTGCTCCCTGTCTTTGCTAGATATTTGAATAAGAGCCTTACAGATGAGCATGTGCTGGTGGTGAATATGGGTGGGCGTTATTTCAACCACTTCCTAAAGTTGTTTGATACGAACAATCCATACACCATCAACAAAAAAATAGTCTGTCTAACTGACGTTGACCCCTGCCGGAAAAAGAACGGACCTGATGAGGAATACGAAGCCTGCTACCCATACGAGTACAATATAGATACAGATAACTACGACTATAAGCATCATGCGGATGCTGTGGTAGCTAAATATGCAACCCATCCCAATATTAGGTTCTATAGGCAAGATGTGACATATGGAAAAACGCTGGAGTATGACATAATGCGTGAAAACCCCGATTGTGAACTGTTGCTGACTAACTCTGTTTCCAACTTGAAGGAAATAAAAACTATGATGGCAGAACAGGATGTGAACAAAATGATGAGTAAAATGCGAAACAGTGAGGCTAATACCCGTATCAAGACATCCATAGGTGCATCGAGGTGGACGGATGAAGAAAAACGAAAAGCCTTACTTGCATCACGTTATTTGAACTCTGTTTCAAAAGGTAGCAATGCGTTGGAACTAAACGTGGCGCTTATGGCTAATCTGGAGGAACCAGCTGCAGATAGAAAAGAGTTCCACGTTCCCCAATATATTGTTGACGCTTTAACATGGCTATTATCATAACATCAGAACAAACCATACCTATAGACGAACCGTTTAAGGTGAGTGCTGGGCCTGGTGCAGGAAAGACGCATTGGTTGATAAGTCATATCAAGAATGTAGTGTCAAACAGTAACAAACTTGATGTGGTGAAAAAGGTGGCTTGTATTACCTATACCAACGTGGGTACCGATACCATTACATCACGTCTGGATATAGGGAATGACGTAGTTGAGGTATGTACAATTCACAGTTTTTTGTATGCCAATGTGGTAAAACCCTATATTCATCTGGTATCTAAAGATTTCGGGCTGAAGTTGGACGATCTCGTGGTTATAGATGACTCTAATTTTAAATCAGAAGGAACAGCTGCAATCGTATTAAAGCGTATTGGTAAATCATGGTTAGATGCCAAAATCTATCTGAAAGGCTTGACGAAAGCCATGTGGCGTTATGAAAACCATGAGTACAAACATTACAAACCCAATTACCCACAGACCTATGAACTAAAAAGTGGCAAGCGATATGTAGGTAATGACTGGTATATGGAATTCAAAAGATGGCTATGGAGTGGAGGGTATATGTCTTTTGATGACATTTTATATTTTTCCTATATTTTGCTTTCGAGATACTCCAACATATTCAAATTGATAAAGGCTAGATACCCATATATTTTTGTAGATGAGTTTCAAGATACAATTCCTTTTGTGGTTGACTTTTTGGCACAACTAGGCAATGAAGGGGTGATTGTGGGTGTGGCTGGCGACAAAGCTCAATCAATCTATGACTTTCTCGGTGCTACAGTGCAGCAATTTAACAATTTCGTTGTTCCTGGGATACAGGAGTATGAGATACGAGGGAATAGACGTAGTACGAAGCAAATAATAAAATTGCTGAATACCATTAGGGCTGATTTCTCGCAAGACTGGCTGAATGGGTCAGAAGGGATGGTGCCAGAATTGCTAGTAGGCGACATGCTTAATTGTTACCAACAGAGCATAGAAAAAAGTGGGACTGACGAAATTCAATCGCTTGCCTTTCAAAACGTACTTGCTAATTCGATGCGTAATAAGAATGGGATGCGCGAGGCTGAGAAAATATTAGAGATGGATTTTGACAGCAACGTCGAGCGTCAGATGGTGATAAAGGCGTTGATAAAAGCCGTGGAATACACAAGAATGAACGATTTGCGAAATGCTTGGCATCAGTTAGACATTATAGATCGCGAAAGGTCACTAACTATCGTACTTCTAAGACACTTGCTGAATGGCTATAAGGATTACAAAGACGGAAGCATGATGGATTTCTACAATTTTCTAGTGAATGATTTACATGTCAAGGTGCCTCAGATAAAAAAGAAGACAGTTAAGGATTTCTACATGAACCATACATATGCCGATGCTGCCCTTGGGGTGAAGTATGGTGATTCAAACGACAAGCATAAGACTATCCATAAGTCGAAAGGAGAGGAGTATGATAACGTGTTTGTCGTTCTAAAAGAAGAAAATGACATAGAGTTCTTGCTGACACCAGACCTGAATGGCAACAATGCGCATCGCGTATATTATGTAGCTGCCAGTCGTGCGATTAAACGATTGTTTATCAATGTACCTACTCTAAGTGCAGAAAACCGAATCAAGTTTGAAGGCAAGCCTATTAATATTTCATAAGGACAAATTAATCTATGTAATGGCTCGAAACGATTAAGGATGATTATGTCCACCGATTTAGTCATGCTGATGCCAGGCAGGAATGGCATGGGCTGGAAATATATTGCCTATCACCCGCGCGATCAAAGAATGTCTTTCGTCAAATCCTTTGTAGTGGAGCACTACGTTTAGCTCTTCGTACAACTAGCACTGTCCACCTTATCGGATACGTCAAAGGTACGATTACGGAGGCGAACTGTACAATAGTAGGGTATTTTCAAGAGGTAAAGGGTAGTCACTGTTCTGGGACGAGGTGAGCCGCCTGTTATGGAAACCAGATGTTGCTCTGTGCCATATAGGAAGTATGAATGTTTCCGATCCGACGGAACTTGTTCAGCCGGACGGCAACAGTCATTCTGCCCGGTTTGCCCGGCTGTGTGTGGCCGCTTGCTTCATGCATGGGGCAAGCTAACACACTCGGCATACTTTCCGTTTCGGTACAAATGGACAGCAAAAAAGAAAAACCATCAGAAAACCCATAAAAGCATCTCAGTGTTCCGTGCATCTCCACGTAATCCGGGATGATATTGTTTACTGTTCCGCCGTGGATGCTGCCGATGGTAAGGACGCCCGGATATACCGGATAGTTTTCACGGGAGATCACGGTCTGAAGCTGTGTGATCACATAACCGGAGATTACGACCGGATCGATGCAGTTTTCCGGATGAGCGCCATGTCCGCCCTTTCCTTTGATCTTGATATTAAAGAAATCATTGGACGCGTTTGCCGGTCCCTTTTTTAATCCGATGCTTCCGGCATCGATCTCCGGTGATACGTGGAGACCGATAAATGCGTCCGGTTTCGCAACCTGCGTGAAATTGCAGTCGACAAGCTCTCCGGCTCCCATATGCTCTTCCGCCGGCTGGAAAATCAGCATGACCGTTCCGGCAAGCTCCCCGCGGATCTCTGATAATACCTTCGCGCAGTAGAGAAGCACTGTTGTGTGGATATCATGTCCGCAGGAATGGCAGGCACCATCATTCTCGGAGGCGAACGGAAGTCCTGTGAGTTCCTTCATCGGAAGTGCGTCGATATCCTCGCGGATCGCAACGGTTTTTCCCGGTTTTCCGCCGCGGATAACGGCAACAACGCCGGTCTTCATCCCGATCTCAGCGATCTCCACACCGTATTCCGTCAGTTTTTCGCGGATAAACTCCGTTGTCTTATATTCCTTGTTGCTAAGCTCCGGATGTCTATGAATATGCCTGCGAATGGCAATCATTTCATCTTCATACTTTGCTGTGAGACTCATTGTATCCATATTGGAGTACCCCTTTCTAATTTATTTATAAAATTTTAACATTTCCATTATAAAACATTGTTCTTTAAAGTTCAACCACTTTAATTCGGTAGCACTATAAGAATAAGATATGTCTGTCATAGACATTTTATATTCTGAACCAGGAACGCCCCGTATAAAGGTCCCCGGATCAGGGAATCCTTCCGGAAAGCAGCGGTCTAAAACCGCAACAAAACGATTGCAATTTATGCCAAAAAATTTTATAATGGTTGATATATTTCAGGAGTGTCTGCTTTTGTCGAAAATACCGGGAAAACGACGGATTTCTGCGGCGGACATCGATGTGTTTCAATCAAAATAACACCAGCTGCCGAACGTGAACCATAGATAGCGGCAGTAGCAGCATCTTTCAATACGGAAATCGATTTAATATCTTCAGGATTAAGATAAGACATATTACCCGGGACACCATCGATAATCACTAGTGGACCGTTACTTTCACTGTTCTCGCCATCATCATCTTTCCAAGAAGTCACACCGCGTACCTGCAAAGTGGCAGAAGAACCGGCAGCACCACTGCCAAAGTTTACCGACAAACCCGGAGCCATACCTTGCAATGCCATCTCTGCATTTGCAGTAGGAATCTTAGACAGTTTATCACCCGATACTGATGTTACCGAACCTGAAACATCAGACTTTTTCTGTGTACCATAACCAATTACAACCACCTCATCCAATGTCTTGGTATCTTCTATTAATACAATTTTTATAGTAGACTGATTACCTATTTTCACGGTCTTTGTGGTATAACCTACATAAGAAACAATCAATTCAGTTCCCTTACCGATAGATAAAGTAAAACGACCATCCAAATCAGTAATCGTACCGTTTGTAGTACCTTTTTCCAATACACTGGCACCAATGATAGGTTCACCCTGCTCATCGGCTACAATACCGTTTATAGATTTCTGTTGTTTCACAGCTTCTACTTCGGGAGTTGCTTGCTTATATAATACAATATGGCGATTTTCTATTTTATAATCGATACCTGATTTTGAAAATAACCGATCTAAAATCTGGTTAATCGTTTTATTTTCTACTTTAATGGATACTTTTCTATTGACATTGACTTGATTCAGATTATAGGTAAAATAGAAATTTCCTTTTTTCTCAATAGCATTAATCACGTCATGCACCGTAGTATTTTCCATGTCCAAAGACATCTTCACATTCTGTGAATAAGCGATGCCTGCCCAACACGGGACAGTTCCCAATAATAGAAAAAGAACAAAGAATTTCATAATTAACAATGTTTTTCGTAGCCATAGTGATTTTTGCTCACCCAATGGCGTGCATTTCATAATATTATCCATACATTTGTAATTGATTAGTTTGTAATAAATTATAAGGTTACTCATTAATCCGGGTCGAAAGATGGTGGTGCGTCTTCGACCCTTCATTTTTTGCAAAGGTTTTACTTCATAGGCATCCGTTGTTTTTCAAAGTTTCACATACTGTTATTTTTTATATAGGTATACCGTTTTCTTTTCAATTCTATAATCCACCCGTCTGGTTTCTTTCAGCAATTCCATCGTCTGGGCTATGGTCAAGTCTTTCCTAAAATGGCAAGTGAAATATTCTTCAACCAGCGAACTATCCATAATCCTGATTTTCACATCATACCGACGTTCTATAACCTTTGCCATTTCTTTCAAAGTCTTATTGTCGAATCTCAGGTCACCAGTAGTCCAACTATCCACATTTGCCTGCGCCGAATTCCTTATTAACACCAAGCCATCACTAACGGTGTAATATACCTGGTCATTGGGCGACATTCTTTCCTTACTTCTGTCATCTAAGGTTGATACTTCTACCGAACCTTCTTTCAAAGTAATCCAACTCGGTTCATCCAAATAGGCTTTTGCATTAAATTTTGTACCCAACACCCTGATATTCAACATCGGCAATTTCACCGTAAACGGACATTTGGGATTATGTGCCACCTCAAAATAGCCCTCTCCTTCCAATGTGACCGTTCTATATTTTTCCGAGAACTTAGCCGTGCACGATGCCGGCCACCGTCGAGGCGATGCCGAAGTTCGTGCCGCCCTTCGCCGCGACAATCTCGTTGCCTCGCATACGGGTCTTCTCTTCGATCTCATGCGTGGAGACGGATGAGAATCGGTCGGCGTTGTCGTTCAGGAATCGCGTGAACGGCTTGCCGCCGAGCGAGACGGTCGACCATGCGGTGAACTGCGAATCGCCGTGCTCGCCCATCACGAAACCGCCGACGTTGCGCGGGTCCAGCCCGGTCTCCTCACCGATGATGGTCTTGAGACGCGAGGTGTCCAGCGCGGTTCCCGTGCCCAGCACCTGGGTGCGCGGCAGGCCGGAGCGTTTCCACGCGTACCATGCCATGACGTCGACCGGGTTGGAGACCATGACGATGACGCCGTTGAACCCGGATGCCATGACCCGGTCGACCACGTCGCCGACGAGTCCGATGGTGAAGCCGAGTTCGTCGAGTCGGGTTGAGTTGGCCGGTGGCTTGCGTCCGACGGTGATGACGACGATGTCGGCGTCCTTGCAGTCACCGTAGTCACCGTTGCGCACCTTGACGTGCCGGTCCTGGAATTCGCTGCCGTCATCGAGATCATGGCTTTCGCCGAGCGCCTTGCCGGCGGAATGATCGATGAGTACGAGCTCGTTGCACAGACCATGGGTGACGATGGCGAACGCCGCGGTGGATCCGACCTGCCCGGTGCCGACGATGACGACTTTGTTCCTGTTCATGGTGACCATGTCAAATGCTCCTCAAACGATATCCGATAAACGTTGCCCAATGAAATGAGCCATGATCAAGTGACCATGGCTCAACGTGCTGCATACAGTGCTTCAGCGAATCGCGCTCACACCAAGTTGAATTTTGTCATCAGACCGAGGGCGATGATGATGGCGACCCAGACCAGCGCGATGAAGATGGTCCAGCGGTTCAGGTTCTTTTCCGCGACACCAGACGTGCCGGCGTTCTGGGTCAGGCCACCGCCGAACATATCGGACAGACCGCCGCCCTTGCCCTTGTGCATGAGGATGAGCAGCGTCAGCAGGATGGACGCGATGACGACGATGATCTCAAGAACGATCTTCAGAATATGCACGGGGAAACCTCCATTAAACGTACTGTGTCATAGCATAGCGCAGGGCATTGAAAAACGTGCGGATATGCGCATGTTTCCCTATCGACGTGTCGCCTTGAGTGTCAACCGGGCGATCTTCGCCAATTCGTCGGGGTCGAGCGACGCGCCGCCGATCAGGAATCCGTCGACATCCGGCTCGCCGATCAGATGCGTCGCGTTCTTGGACGCGCCCACTGTACACAATATTTAATAAAGTCTTCGGCCAAACATCTCGCCGAGGTCGTCGCGGATGGCTTTGGCGGCCTGCTGGGCGGTGTCCGGAGTGGCGACCATGCCGGTGCCGATCGCCCAGACCGGCTCGTACGCGATGATGAGCTTCGCGGCCTCCTTGTCGGAAAGGTCACGGGTCACGTCATGCACCTGTCCGACGGCGAAGTCGAGCTCGATGCCCTGGCGGCGTTCCTCGAAGCTTTCTCCGACGC
>ENA-OPSG01001526-OPSG01001526.1-human-gut-metagenome-genome-assembly--contig:-NODE-1526-length-10544-cov-14.123558_pt1 | contig 10544 bp, 6 predicted proteins | sample MGYA00241454_ERZ501900 | MGnify/ENA primary metagenome ERZ501900 (study PRJEB25962, sample SAMEA2042225) | human gut metagenome | biome: human gut; feature: human-associated habitat; material: faeces... | reverse complement strand
AAATAAACTTACCACTGCGCTTGAATTTAATGGCCGGGCCCTGGCAAACCGAGCGCGCATCTACCTCTTTTTTCAAAATAAATTGATCCCAGGCGGTTTCAAATCCAGCCTTTGCCCAAGGGGTATCCTCTTTTGTGATAAAGGACACTGTTAAAACGCATTCCGCCGCCGGCAGATCCGTTAAATCATAGGGCAGCACAAGCTCGGCTGAGGCGCCAGGCTGAATGTGAAGCTCGTTAATTCGCCCTTCCTGAATCGTTTTGCCCGCCGCCTGTATCGTCCAAACCAAGGAAAACCCGCTTAGGTCGGTGAAGAGGAATTTGTTCAACACCCTGATTTTGCCGCTGAGCAGGTTCTGCTCCTCCGTATGGATTGGCTGATAAACCTTTTTTACTTCATAATAGGAGGGGTGGGGCGTTCTGTCTGCCGCAATAATTCCGTTGGCACAGAAATACCCGCTCGTAGCGCCTTCGTCAAAATCGCCGCCATAAAGCCATTTATCTACGCCGTTCTCCTTTTTGTGGATCGCTTGATCAACGAAGTCCCAGATAAATCCACCGCAAAGGTTATCATATTTTTCAAAGGCATCCATAAATTCTTGGAAGTTGCCCAAGCTATTCTCCATTGCATGCGCAAATTCGCACAATACAACGGGTTTTCCTCGGTACATCTCCGCTGTGATCGGCTTATTATCCGCGGCAAGGGAGTTCGCAATATTTTCAAACATCGATACGGTAATTGGCTGGCGTGTGCCGAGTTTCTCCATCATCTCGCCATTTGGATACATCCGGCTGATAAAATCAGATGTTGTCAGGTCGAAATCCCCTTCGTAATGCACCGGGCGAGAATCGTCATGGTAGAGGATCGCCTGCTTCATATATTTGAAATTTTCTCCGTCTCCAGCCTCGTTGCCAAGCGACCAAATGCATACGCAAGCATGGTTGCGATCGCGGATGACCATGCGGCGTGCACGGTCCACGACGGCCTGCGTCCACATCGGGTTGCTGCCCGGAACATCCTTGCGGCGCACACCATGCGTTTCCATATCGCATTCATCCATCACATAAAATCCGTATTCATCACAAAGTTCATAGAAAAACGGATCGTCCGGGTAATGGCTGGTACGAATGGCGTTGATGTTCGCCTGCTTCATAAGGTTTAAATCCTCATAATCCCGCTCACGCGGAACAGCCCAGCCGTGATCCGGATCAAAATCGTGGCGGTTAACACCCTTGAGCAGCACGGGGCTGCCATTCACCAAAAGCTGCTCGCCTTTGATCTCGATGCGTTTAAAGCCGATCCGAACGCTTTTACAGGAAAGCACCTGATCACCCTTGCGCAGCGTAAGCACTAACGTATAAAGGTTGGGTGCTTCCGCAGACCATTGCAGCGGCTTCTCAATGTCAGCCGTGAAAAAGCTGCGTGTATTGCCCGGCAGCGCCACCAACTCCAACGGCTCAAAAGAAAGCTTCGTGCCGCCTACTAGAGCTGCGTCCAGCACAATGTCTTCCACAGTCTCTTTGCCCCAATTGGCCACACCTGTCCAAACGCTTAGCGTTGCGTCCTGACAAGCTTCATCCAGCTCTGCCCGCGCATAAAAATCGCGCAGATAAATATCGTTTTCAGCATAGAGGTAAACATCGCGGTAAATACCGCTGAGAAACCACATATCCTGATCTTCGAGATAGGTGCCGTCTGAATAACGGTATACCTCTGCTGTGATAGAGTTCTCCCCCGCGTGAATCGCATCCGTAATTCGGAATTCCGCGGGCGTCATGGAGCCCTGTGAATAGCCGACGCGCTTGCCATTGATATAAAGGAAAAACGCGGACTTTACCGCCCCGAAATGAATGAAAATCTGCTTGCCCTTCCATTCAGCGGGAACGGTAAAGGTCCTGCGGTAAATGCCAACCTCATTTTTGGCATGATTGATCGCGGGGATTTTATCCTTTGCCGTTTCAATCGCATCCGGATAGCTGGAGGAGAGGTAAATAGGCTTTCCATAACCTTGCAACTGCCATACGCCGGGTACCTCGATTTCATTCCAGCCGCTGTCGTCAAAATTTTCAGCCTGAAACTGCTCTGGAAGCCCTTCCACACCCATCTGCCAATAAAAACGCCACTTGCCGTTCAGCTTTTTTTGATAGGGGGATTCACCACGCCTCAGCGCCTCTTCAAAGCTATCGTAAGGCAGTGCAATCACATGCGCGTCCTCTTTATTCTCCTTAATAATTGCGGGATTTTCCCAATAATACAAGTTGTCCGCCATCGTCCAGCGCCCCTTTCCCAATCTATTGCTTCTTTTCAATTGCTCCCGCAGCCTTCTTTTGGCCCCCGCCTTAGGCCGCGTTTGATGGTTCCAAACGGCGAAAAGCCCATATCAGGGGCATTTCAAATAGGTTTGGTATGCATTATTATAGCACAGAGGCTATCCTTTGTATACTTTATAAATGGAAAATACTGTTTTCATCTTGTAATATTTGTGCTGTTTTCTCAGCGTTTGGGCACAGTGCAGCAAGGGCAGGAATATTCTAGCCGTTTCCGTGAAAAATAAGGACAATCGAAAAGATGTTTTCACTTTATTCCGGAAAGGGTTGGTTCCCAAATGTATCAAACGCATTCACGCCGCGGCAGGATTCGCCTGGCAAGCTACCTAACTGCGCTATTTGTCGTTTTGGTTGCAACGGCTTCCATTGGCGCGGCGCAGACCCGGCATTATAAAACAGCCTATGAGGAAACGCAGCAGCGGGCTATTTTGGAGCTCGGGGAATATATGGATCATATTGAAAGCGATTTAAATAAGGTGATCTATACCAACACGCCGCCAATGCTCGCAAAGCTCTCCTCTTCCCTATGGCGGGAAGCAACAGGCGCGAAAAGCAGCCTCAGCCAGCTGCCTACCTCCGATTTGCAGATGGATAATACCTACCGGTTCCTCTCTCAGGTGGGCGAATATGCGATGGCACTCAACCGCAAGGTAGCGGAGGGCGGAACCATCTCAGACAGCGAGCGGGAAACGCTCGAAAAGCTGTTGGCACTCTCCCGTTCCCTGTGCGGTCAGCTTGCAACCGTCAGCATGCATCTCGATAACGGCACGCTTGAGCTGGAGCAGGCGCGCGCGGCGCTTTCTGAGGGCGGAGAGGGTGTGCAGGCGCTCTCACTGAGCAAAAGCTTTGCCGATACGGAGCAGGCGCTGGCAGATTATCCAACGCTGATTTATGACGGCCCCTTCTCTGACCATATCAATCAAAAAAATCCCGCCATGCTTCATGGAAAGGGCAATATTACCCGTGAGGAAGCGGCCCAGATCGCCTCTAAATTCAGCGGGATTGCCGCTAACAACCTACAGGAGGATTCGGATGAGGATGGCAATATGGCCTCCTACGGCTTTTTTTATGACACGATGAGCATTAGCATTACCAAGGCGGGCGGCTACCTTTGCTATATGCTCAATTCCCGATTTGCAGATGAGGCGACGCTAAATGCCACAGATGCGATCTCCCGCGCCTCCGCCTTTTTAAAAGAGATGGGCTATGAAAACATGAAGGATAGCTATTATGCGCTCAATGACGGCATATGCGTAGTCAATTTTGCCCAAATGGAGGGGGATGCAATCTGTTATACAGATTTGATCAAGGTTGGCGTTGCTCTGGATAATGGTGAAATCGTGTCCATTGACGCACGCGGCTACCTGATGAACCATAAAGATAGGACGATCCCCACGCCAAAGGTCACCAAGGGTCAGGCTCAGCAACGCCTAAGCCCGAAGCTCACCGTGCTTTCCTCTCGGCTTGCTTTTATCCCCACAGATGCGGGCGGCGAGATCTATTGCTATGAGTTTCGCTGTAAAGGGCAGAAAGAGGATGAAATTCTCGTTTATATCGATGCTAAAACAGGAAATGAGGCGAATATTCTCCAGCTTCTCTACGCAGATGGCGGCATGCTGACCCGTTAATTGAGGGCCTGCGCGTATAAACTGACAAATCTCGGGCACCCTATCGCCTGTATCCCATCTGCGCCGGCGGCATACCGGGGCAATTGGGAGGAAAGCATTTCATAAAAAGGAGTCTTTCATGCATGAAAAAGGTAATTGCAGTTCTTCTCGGGCTAACGTTGACCTGTAGCGTGTTTTTGGGCGGCTGCGGAGATAAGGATGATGGAAAGATCACGGAATCTTCCCGTACTCCTGCTGCGGCTGAAAGCTCCGCCAATATTCTGGAGAATGCCAGCAGCCATTTGGCGGAAGGCGCCACGAAGGCCAGCGAAAAGCTTAGTGAGGCTGGCAGTAAGGTGCAAAACGGCCTGACGGAATTAAGCGATGTAGATATTAACCGTGTTATATGCTTGTTTTAATTCAATAACTACATCTTCTACCAAATCGCGGTTTTGATAATCTTTTTCCTGGAAGATACTTTGCAATTTACCTACCATCACCTCATTTCCACGAATGGACGTATTGAAATAAACCAATGTTTTTTGTAGTTTCATCAATCTGAGCAGGTCCTCATTACGTATGCTCCTTTCCAATTCTTTTTCTGCGGCAGCTACATCATTGTTTATTTGTTTCAGATATTTCAAGAACCATACGGCAGATGAGTAAATTAACCGTAAAATCAATTCAAATTTATTAGGCACAATGATTCCTTTACGTCGGGTGTGGTCAATAAAATCAGGAATCATTTCAGTGGAGTGATAACACACGGTAACAATGATTTCATTGTTTGTAATGATACCGATGGGGATAGTGATATAAGGGATGCTTCCCTGTTGTTGCAGGGGGATTCGGATAATGGTCAGTAGCCAGTTGTCTTCCGTATCCGTTCGCGGACGTTCATCCATATCGGCGATGTCCTCTAAAAAAGCTTCGGGAACTTTTAATTCTTTAGTCAGAAACTCAAAATCACTTTGGTCGGGGCATTCTACATTCACCCAGCAGTTTGGCATCCATTGTGGCTTTTCTACAAAGCCATTCTCACAATAAAGATATTTTCTCATCTTATTGCCTCCTTTCGTTCGTTTATATCCGTTCAGAGGCATTCAGAGTAGTGATTGCCCTGTCGGATCAGTTAATACTATTGCACGTTCGTGGTATTGAATCGTCCATTTTTATTGATTGTTTTTTGTTTAAAGCGGTACAAAAGTACATAAAACCTTTAAAGGACAGACAGAAGTCAGGAGGCTTTTATATTTTTTTTAAGAATATCACCGGAAAGCAATCAGTGCCCGAGCAATGATGGTTTTGTCGCCATAGCACAGTTCTAACGTACTGTGTTTACCGATTAAGTTCCCTGGCGGAAACTATTGTTGTTAAAACATTTAGCATCCTTTTAATTACATGCAAAATTCACTTAAAAAATCGTTTGTCCAATACCTATTTATGATGAATCTTGTTCTATATAATCCTAATAATTAGGTATTGTGGAAGGTGCTGAAGTCGGTTACCTTTGCAAATGTAATAATTACAATTTAAAAATCAGTTTTAATTTAAAAATAAAAAGAGTATGGAACCAATTATTAATTCACAAGTTCCTGAATTTAAAGTTCAGGCATTCCATAATGGAGAGTTTAAAACCGTAACTAATAAAGATATTGAAGGTAAATGGGCTATTTTCTTCTTCTATCCTGCTGACTTTACGTTTGTATGCCCTACCGAACTTGTAGATATTGCTGAAAAGTATAATCAGTTCAAAGAAATGGGAGTGGAAGTATATTCTGTAAGCACCGATTCACATTTCGTTCATAAAGCATGGCATGATGCGTCTGAAAGTATCCGCAAAATCACTTATCCGATGTTGGCAGATCCTACAGGTGCTTTGTCGCGTGCATTTGGTGTGATGATTGAAGAAGACGGTATGGCTTATCGTGGTACTTTTGTAGTGAATCCCGAAGGCAAGATCAAATTAGCTGAAATTCAGGACAACAGCATCGGGCGTAATGCTGATGAACTTCTTCGTAAGGTAGAAGCTGCCCAGTTTGTAGCCACTCATGATGGTGAGGTTTGTCCTGCTAAATGGAAGAAAGGTGCTGAGACCTTGAAACCGAGTATTGATTTGGTAGGTAAAATTTAAAGTATAGAACTCATGTTAGATAGTGCGATAAAAGATCAGTTAAAAGGTCTTTTTGCCCAATTGGAAGCGCACTATACTTTTGACATCTTTGTCCACCCTCAGCACGAAAGTCGTGCCGAGTTGGTGGACTCGTTGGAAGAAGTGGCTTCCTGTTCGGATAAACTTTCCTGTCGGTTGCAGGATAGTGAAGGGCTGAAGTTTATCCTTTTAAAAGAAGGAAAGGATACGGGAATCACATTTCGTGCCGTACCTGGTGGTCATGAATTTACTTCTTTGTTGATGGCTGTTCTGAATGCTGACGGCAAAGGAAAGAATTTTCCGGACGAGTTTATTACCAGACGTATCAAGGCATTACAGGGGCCGATTAGTTTGACCACCTATTTGTCTCTCACCTGTACCAATTGTCCCGATGTGGTTCAAGCTTTGAATATGATGGTACTTCTGAATGGTCAGATACGCCATGAGGCAGTAGATGGATCTATAAATGAAGAAGAAGTAGAACGGATGAAAGTACAGGCCGTTCCTACTGTATTTGCTGATGGTGAACAGATTCATGTGGGGCGTAGCAGTATGGGGGATCTGTTGGAGAAGCTGGAAGCCCGTTACGGTTCGGTGGAATTGGAAGCTGTTGAGACAAAAGAATATGATGTACTGGTAGCCGGTGCTGGTCCTGCCGGTGCGACAGCTGCTATCTACTCGGCTCGTAAAGGGTTGAAAGTAGCAATAATAGCCGAGCGTATTGGTGGACAAGTCAATGAAACGATGGGGATTGAGAACTTGATATCTGTGCCTCAGACTACCGGTAAACAGTTGGCCCAGGATCTGAAAAAACATTTGGCGGAATATCATATTGATATTTTAGAAAATCGCCGGATAGAGAAAGTGGAAGTGGCAGAGGGCATGAAAGTGTTGTCTGTGAAAGGTGGAGAAACGTATAAGGCTCCCGTATTGATCATTGCTACCGGGGCGAATTGGAGAAAATTGAATGTTCTCGGTGAAGAAAAATACATCGGTCATGGAGTTGCTTTCTGTCCTCATTGTGACGGACCATTTTATAAAGATAAGGAAGTAGCAGTCATAGGTGGTGGAAACTCCGGGGTTGAGGCTGCTATTGATTTGGCGGGAGTCTGTTCCAAAGTGACTGTATTCGAATTCATGGATACTTTGAAAGCGGATACTGTTTTGCAGGAGAAAGCTAAAAGCCTGCCCAATGTGGATATTATTACTAATACTCAAACGGTAGAGGTGTTAGGAAACGGTGATAAAGTGGTGGGGCTTATAAAGAAAGACCGTTCATCCGAAAAAGAAGAGATCTTTGCCTTGGATGGTATTTTTGTCCAAATAGGTTTGACTGCCAATAGCACTTTGTTTAAAGAATTGCTGGAAACGAACCGCATGGGTGAAATTCTGACTGATAAAAATGGCCGGACCTCTGTAAAAGGTATCTATGCTGCCGGAGATGTAACGGATGTTTCCTATAAACAGATAGTTATAGCAATGGGGGAAGGCGCCAAGGCTGCTTTAGCTGCATTCGAAGACCGGATGCGCGGAACGATTTATTAGTGATAAGTGGTTGGTGGTGAATAGTGGGTGCATATCGCAGTATTTACCACTAATCTTATCACTAAAAAATGCACTCTTTGTATGTATATTGGTGAGAATATGCTTTCTTTGTAGGTGAATCACCGTTTACAGCATTGATATGGCAGAATCGAGACGTACTTCATTGAAAGATTTGGCACAGATATTAGGTGTATCCATACCTACAGTATCCCGTGCCTTGAAAAATAGTCCCGAAATCAGTCGGGAACTTTGTATTAAAGCTCAAAAATTGGCAAAAGAGATGAATTATCACCCCAATCCTTTTGCTATGAGTCTCCGGAAAAATACTCCCCGTACCATTGGAGTAATTGTACCTGATATTGTTACTCATTTCTTTGCGTCTATTTTAAGTGGTATAGAAGATACCGCTATAGCAAACGGCTATTTTGTTATCATCACGACTTCCCATGAGTCATACGACCATGAGAAAAGAAATATTGAGAATTTGGTCAATATGCATGTGGAAGGTATTATAGGTTGTTTATCTCAAGAAACAACAGATTATGCCCATTGGTTGAGTTTGGATGATATGAATATGCCGCTTGTTCTATTTGATCGTGTTTGCATGCCTGACCGTTTTTCTACGGTAGTGGCTGATGGAGTATATTCTGCTCAGATGGCGACACAGCACTTGTTGGATCATGGAAGCAAACGGATTGCTTTTATCGGTGGTGCAAACCATCTGGATATAGTAAGAAAGAGAAAACATGGTTACCTTGAAGCGTTAAGGGAAAATAAGATACCTATTGAGAAAGATTTGGTTGTGTGTCGGAAAATTGATTTTGAAGAAGGGAAAATAGCTACAGAAATTTTATTATCGCTTCCGGAGCCTCCCGATGCAATTCTTGCCATGAATGATACATTGGCATTTGCCGCTATGGAAGTGATTAGAAATCATAATCTTCGTATTCCTCAGGATATAGCGCTTATTGGGTATACAGATGAGCAACATGCCAATTATGTAGTGCCTCGCCTTTCGGCCGTCTCGCATCAGACTTATAAGATGGGGGAAGCCGCATGTCAGATGTTGATTGATAAGATTAAGGGAGATAAAAAAATCAGGCAAATCATTATTCCTACTTGTTTGCAGGTGAGGGAAAGCAGTATAAAAAGGAAGGATTGAGAACCGAAATGTATTTTAAGAAGAGAATAAGGCTGAACTCTTCACAAAGAGCCAACCTTATTTCTTTATATATTGGAGTATTATTGAGTGACCAACGTAATAATGGAACGTGCCGGGATCACAACTTTTTCATGGTTTTTGATGCTTCCTACCGGTAGAAGATTCTCTCCATCTTTATCCGAAGTACGATAGATTGTCCAGTTTTTTATAATTCCGTTACGCTGATAGAAAGTAAACTCTTTATCTTCCGCTGCATAATTAATCATAACGAAAACCTCCTTTCCGTCTGTATTTTGGTATGCTGAACACATTAGTCCGGTTACATCCGTATCGCCTTCAGGAATGATTTTCCCTTGGTTGTCTTTGGCTATAATTGCTTTCCGAACAGCTCCCGGGCGTATAAATCTACTGTAGTTTCCCAAAGCCCACATTAATTTGGAGTCTTTCACCTCACCATTCAGAAAAGTCGGATCACTATACTCACGGATTAATCCGTCTTTATAATCTCCACCGATAGATCGCCACCATTGCCAACTGCGAGCACCTGCATATACAATGTCATGATGAATGATCCGTGCTACATATAATGCTGTCTTCATGGTGAAGTCATATCCTCCGCCTCCGCCGATTTCTTCGTCATTGCCCATGATACAGGTTTCTGTCTGCCAGAAATCCACCTTATACTTGTCTAAAGTATCTTTTAATTGACAACGGATATCGTGTAAATTATTCAGAGGAGTATTAGTCCAATAACTATGCCCTACCATCAGCCGGGGAACATTGGGAGTATCACCCAGATAGGTGGCTGTACTGTCCGGATTAAAGAAAGACTGGATTTGATACCCCCGTTCCCAATTAGTCATGTGAGTATCGAACATACAACGATAGTCAGAGGACTCATTGACTAGAATCTGTGTGTCAATTTGGTTATTTACGAACTCTTTACTGATGAGGCGTATGGCACGGGCTATTTCGCGGTTGGTAGCCGGTGTACCTTCTTGTTTGGGGCCAATCCAGTTCCAATGCCCATCGGGTTCATTGAATGGACAGAGGTAATTGAACTTGATTCCATCGTGTTTCTCCACCCCTTTTATGACATTGGCAAGAAAACGGGCAAAATTCTTATAATGCTCTTCCTTTAAGTTTAAGGTTCCTCCACGGCCTGTGTTGGTGGCAAGACCGTTTTGTGTGAAATATACGGGAGGTGAATTAAGAAATGCCAAAAATTTGTTTACACCCCGTTCTTTTGCCAGACGCACGCAGATGCCGCACAGCGTGGCCCACAGGGCCGGCCGGTCGTGGCCGTACTGCCGGGAGGAGGGGATGAGCTCTTCCACCGCGATATAGACCATGATCCCGGCCACCGCGCCGAACAGCACCCCCAGCAGCAGCCCGTTGAGAAAGGGACGCAGCAGCGCAAAGGCCAGCACCGCCCCCACCGGCTCCGTCAGGCCGGAGAGCAGGGTGCAGCGGAAGGCCCGCCGCCGGCTTCCGGTGGCGTACCACACGGGCATGGCCACCGAAATACCCTCCGGGATGTTGTGCAGGGCGATGGCCAGGGTGATGCTCACCCCCAGGGTCAGATCCTCATACCCCGCCAGAAAGGTGGCCACGCCCTCCGGGAAGTTGTGCAGGGCCATGGCCAGCGCCGACACAAAGCCCACCCGGAACAGGTTTTTGTGGGGGGCCTCGCCGGTGTCGGCGTCAAAGGCGTCGTGGGGAACCAGGTGGTCCAGGGCGGCGGCGCCGCC
>ENA-OPSG01001522-OPSG01001522.1-human-gut-metagenome-genome-assembly--contig:-NODE-1522-length-10563-cov-21.081747_pt1 | contig 10563 bp, 7 predicted proteins | sample MGYA00241454_ERZ501900 | MGnify/ENA primary metagenome ERZ501900 (study PRJEB25962, sample SAMEA2042225) | human gut metagenome | biome: human gut; feature: human-associated habitat; material: faeces... | reverse complement strand
TCCGGGAGGAGCGGGCAAGCGCAGCATGGAGCCGGCTGATATCCGGCGTTTTCAGCATTTTCTGGACGGAAAACGCTATGTAATGATGACTCCTCAGGTGGGCTTATTCACCCTGATGGGGCAGGTCTTTCATAACAATTACACCGATGGGATCCGGGAACTTGGTTTTCATCTGGAAAAAAGCCGTTTTTTCCTGGATATCCGGGAGGGAGAGAAGAGCTTTTCCATCCCGGCAGGGTTTGAAAAAGCAGAATATTCCGTGATCGATTTTCACGGAGAACCTTATCTGGATGCGGCAGAAGGCCGTTTTGCTTTCGATGAAGACGGAAGACTGGTACTGGATGATGTCCGTGTTTGAACCAGTCTGAAGATCTTTCATGTATCTCGATATTGCCTATCCAAAGCACACCGTCCAGCTTGAGCTTGGCATTAAAAAAATCGGGACCGGCGTCGGTATTCGCCAGTCCCGTATCTATAACTTCCACTTGTTGGCCGGTTGTCGTTTTCAGTTCTTTGAGAGGAAATATTTTATGTTTCCATACATAGTGTAATAGTTGTTCCATGTTAATGAGGTGTAAATGTTTGGCAAATGTAATGGTTTACAACGAAAAACGCTATCTTTGTGGCTGAAATAACATTCGTAATTATGAAAATAGCATTAATAGGATACGGAAAGATGGGCAAGGAGATTGAAAAGGTTGCAGTTGCCCGCGGACATGAGATTGTGAGTATTATAGATGTTGATAATCAAGATGATTTTAATTCGGAAGCATTTAAATCAGCAGATGTGGCTATTGAGTTTACTAACCCGATGGTGGCATATGACAACTATATGAAAACTTTTGCTGCCGGTGTCAAATTGGTATCGGGCAGTACCGGATGGATGGACAAACATGGTGATGAGGTGAAAGAATTATGCACGAAAGGTGGAAAAACCTTGTTCTGGTCGTCTAACTTCAGTCTGGGTGTCGCTATATTCTCTGCTGTAAATAAATATTTGGCTAAAATAATGAATAACTTTCCCGCTTACGAGGTTTCCATGACCGAAACTCATCATATTCATAAACTGGATGCGCCCAGCGGAACAGCCATCACGCTGGCCGAAGGAATTCTGGAAAATATGAACCGCAAGAGTAAATGGGTGAAAGGGACCATGGTGGCACCGGATGGAACCGTGTCGGGAACATCGGAATGTGCCGAGAATGAGTTTCCTGTAAATTCGATCCGTGAAGGGGAGGTGTTTGGTATTCATACTATCCGCTATGACTCTGAGGCGGACAGCATCTCAATTACCCATGATGCAAAGAATCGGAAGGGGTTTGCCTTGGGAGCTGTTTTGGCGGCGGAATATACATCCAGGCATGAAGGGTTATTAGGAATGAGTGATTTATTTCAGTTTTAAGATATGATAAGAGCAACACGTACACAGTGGATTAAGTTTGCCGTTGTTCTGGCGCTTTACCTGATATTTCTTGTCTGGTTGAGAAGCTGGCTGGGATTGGTGGTTGTACCGTTTATCTTCGATGCGTATATCACAAAGAAGATTCCATGGACTTGGTGGAGAGAGTCCAAGAACCGTCATGTAGTGACTGTCATGGGATGGGTGGATGCTATTGTATTCGCACTGGTGGCGGTATACTTTGTCAACCTCTATTTCTTCCAGAACTATGTGATTCCTTCTTCTTCGCTGGAAAAATCATTGCTGACGGGTGATTATCTGTTTGTGAGTAAAATGAGTTATGGGCCCCGTGTGCCTCAGACTCCGCTGCACATGCCGTTGGCACAACACACACTGCCGTTTTTTAATTGTAAATCATACCTTGAGCATCCACAATGGGATTATAAACGGGTGAAAGGTTTGGGGGATGTACAGTTGAATGATATCGTTGTCTTTAACTTTCCGGCCGGAGATACAGTTGCCACCGGTGTGCCCAATGATGATATTTACCGTCTGAGTTATGGCGCAGGCAAGGAGCTGGCAAAACCGGTGGATTTGGCTTCCATGACTCCGGAGCAGCAACGGGTGGTCTATGATTATTATTATCAGTTGGGACGGGAGTACCTGAAAGAGAATCCACAGAACTTCGGTGAGATAATCAGCCGTCCGGTAGACCGCCGTGAGAACTACGTGAAGCGGTGTGTGGGTTTGCCCGGACAAACGTTGGAGATAAAGGATCGTATTATTTATTTGGATGGTAAAGCTAATAAAGAGCCTGATAATGTGCAGTATCGTTATCTGGTGAAAACCAAGCGCCCTATTCCCGATGACCTGGCTCATGAACTGGGTATCAGCAAGGAGGATATGATGATGTATTATACGGATGCTTCTGTTTATAATATGCCTCTGACGGAAAAAGCGAAAGCTGGTTTGTTGGCGCGTAAGGATATTGTAGTCAGTATTGAGAATACACCGGCTGATGATGCGGGGGGCTTGTACCCGCTGAATATGTATAAGAACTGGACTACGGATAACTACGGACCTGTATGGATTCCCAAAAAGGGAGAGACGGTGAAACTCACGATAGAGAATCTTCCTGTTTATGAGCGTCCTATTCATGTTTACGAGGGTAATGAACTGGCGGTGAAAGATGGAAAGATTTATATTAACGGCAAGGAAACCGATGAGTATACTTTCAAGATGGATTATTACTGGATGATGGGAGATAACCGTCATAATTCGGCTGACTCCCGTTTTTGGGGATTTGTTCCCGAAGATCATGTGGTGGGAAAACCTATCTTTATCTGGTTGTCATTGGATAATGACCGTGGCTGGCTGGATGGAAAAATACGTTGGAACCGATTGTTTACCTTTGTAGATAACATTAAATAAATTGCGCATACCCTGTATTCCTGTATGGATAAAAGCAATGCTTACTGCTGTCATTCTGGTACTGTTGGTAAAGACATTTGCTTTCACCTCCTGCACCATTCCCTCTACCGGTATGGAGAATAGCCTTTATCAAGGGGAAAGGGTTTTGGTGAATAAGTGGAGTTATGGGTTTCGTGTGCCTTTTTCTATCTGGCGGTGGCTGGGAAAAACTGCCGGGAAAGGGGATATTGTGTTGTTCAACAATCCTAATCCACGGTCTCCTCAGACGTCGGTGGGCAATCGGGAAGTGTTTATAAGCCGTGTGGTAGGAGTACCCGGAGATACGTTGATGTTGAATGATGAACTGTGGGTGACCGACGAACAAGTGTTGAGCCCGGATAGTAAATCTTTGTATGTCTATTCTCATACGGAAGAAGAAACGATGCAGGCTGCCATGCAGCAAGTGAACATTCAGGGAAACAGGTTGGTGGGGTATGCCGAGGGGAAGTATATACGTACCTTCAGTCATTATGAATATTACCTGTTAAAACAAAAACTGGCGGGAAAAGTGGATTTGATTCCTCTTTATCATAAGGATATAAGCAAGAGCCATCCCTTTGTGATCCCGGAAAAAGGGAAACCTGTCAAGGTATATCCTTGGAATGTGACCTTGTTGTGCAATACTATTGTCCGCCATGAAGGGAGAGTGGCTTCTGTCAGGGGAGATACCCTGTATGTAGGGGGAAAACCTGTAGAAGCCTATACATTTAATAAAAATTATTACTGGATGGCATCCAATAATCCGGTAAATCTGTGTGATTCGCGTTTATTCGGCCTGGTGCCCGATGACCATTTGATCGGTAAAGCTTGGCGCATTTGGTTTTCATCCAGAAAAGGGCGCATTTTTCAACGAGTGCAATAATGGAGAATACGATATATTTAAGTTCGGCCTATCTGGCCCCGGTGGAATATTATACAAAACTGTTTGCCTGTGAGAAGGCCTATGTGGAACAGTATGACAATTATGTGAAACAGACTTATCGCAACCGTTGTGTCATTGCGGCAGCCGACGGTCCGCTGGCACTGACTATCCCTACGGAAAAAAGCGGTACGCCTAAATGCCTGATGAAGGATGTCCGTATTTCGGATCATGGCAATTGGCGTCATATACATTGGAATGCTTTGGTGGCTGCATATAGAAACAGTCCTTTCTTTGAGTACTATGCTGATGATTTCCGCGTCTTTTATGAAAAGAAATATGCCTTCTTGTGGGATTATAATCAGGAAATTTGTTCTTTAGTATGCGATTTGATCGATATTCATCCCCATATGGAAGGAACAACGGAATATTGCATGGAATTTGTTCCGGGTGAGGTTGATTTTCGTGAGACTATTCATCCGAAGCGTGACTGGCGTGAGGCGGATGCTGACTTTTGCCCTAAACCTTACTATCAAGTTTTTGATGCCAAATACGGTTTTCTGCCGAATTTGAGTATCGCCGATCTTTTGTTTAATATGGGGCCGGAGAGCCTGATTGTTTTGCGAGATAGTGTTAAAGGTATAAACCATAAAGAATAATATCATGAATAATTTGTTTAGTGTAAAAGACCAGGTGGTGGTAATCACCGGTGGAACAGGGGTTTTGGGAAAGGCTATTGCCGCCCATTTGGCAGAAGAAGGTGCCAAGGTTGTTATATTAGGCCGTAAGGCAGAAGTAGGAAATGCCATTGTAAACGAAATCAAGGCCAAAGGCGGGGAAGCCATGTTTCTTGTAACGAATGTGTTGGATGAGGCTATATTGGAGCAGAATCTGAAGGATATTCTCGCAGCATATGGTCGTGTAGATGCATTGCTGAATGCAGCAGGAGGTAATATGCCGGGTGCTACGATTGCTCCTACAGGAAATTTCTTTGATTTGAAGGTCGATGAGTTCCAGAAAGTGCTTAATCTGAATCTTACCGGAACAGTTCTGCCTACACAGGTATTTTTGAAGCCGATGGTGGAACAGAAGAAAGGAGCTATTGTGAACTTCTCTTCTATGGCGGCATTCCGTCCGATGACCCGTGTATGTGGTTATGCGGCTGCAAAGGCGGGAATCTCTAATTTCACTGCGTTCATGGCCAATGAAGTGGCTACGAAATTTGGTGAAGGCATCCGCGTGAATGCCATTGCTCCGGGATTCTTCCTGACCGAACAGAACCGTACTTTGTTGACAAACGAAGATGGTACATATACTCAGCGTGGTAATGATGTGATTCGCCAGACTCCGTTCAAACGTTTCGGTAAAGCAGAGGAACTGTGTGGAACCATCCAGTATCTCATCAGCGATGCCAGCAGCTTTGTAACCGGTACAGTAGCCGTAGTAGATGGTGGTTTCAATGCATTTGCCATGTAACAAGTCTTTAGTTTTTAATTCTCAATTTTTTTATTTGATATGATTTTATGTGAGCAAACATGGCGCTGGTACGGACCGAATGATCCCGTATCATTGTGGGACATCAAACAAGCCGGAGCAACCGGTATTGTCAATGCCTTACATCATATTCCCAACGGTGAAGTATGGACGGTAGAGGAAATAATGAAGCGCAAGAAATTGATTGAAGAAGCAGGATTAACTTGGAGTGTCGTAGAATCCGTGCCCGTACACGAGCATATTAAGACACAGACAGGAGATTATCTGAGATATATCGAGAACTATAAACAGAGTTTGCGTAATCTGGCAGCATGTGGTATCTATATTGTGACTTATAACTTCATGCCTGTACTGGATTGGACCCGTACGGACCTGGCATATACGTTGCCCGATGGTTCCAAGGCATTGCGTTTTGAGCGGGCTGCTTTTGTAGCGTTCGATCTGTTTATCTTGAAACGTCCGGGAGCCGAAAAGGAATACTCGGCCGAAGAGATAGAAAAGGCAAAAGCGCGTCTGGCACAAATGGATGAGGAAGAAATTCATCGTCTGACACGAAATATGATTGCAGGATTGCCCGGTTCGGAGGAAAGTTTTACATTGGAGCAATTCCAAAATGAACTGGACCGTTACAAGGATATTGATGCGGACAAACTCCGCAATAACTTGATTTTCTTCTTGAAAGAAATTTGTCCGGTAGCCGATGAAGTGGGAGTAAAGCTCGTTATTCATCCGGACGATCCGCCTATGTCTATTCTGGGCTTGCCGCGCATTATGAGTACGGAGGCGGATTTCAAGCTGTTGGTGGAAGCTGTACCTAATCCGTCAAACGGACTTTGTCTGTGCTGTGGCTCATTTGGCGTATCTGCACAGAATGATTTGCCGGGTATCATGGAACGTTGGGGAGACCGTATCAATTTTGTTCATTTGCGCAGTACCCAACGTGATGCTGAAGGGAACTTTTATGAGGCGAATCATCTGGAGGGTGATGTGGACATGTATCATGTAGTTAAGAACCTGTTGAAAGTGCAGCAACGTCGTGGAATATCTATTCCTATGCGTCCGGATCATGGTCATCAGATGATAGATGATTTGAACAAGAAAACAAATCCGGGCTATTCTTGTTTGGGACGTATGCGTGGCCTTGCCGAGCTTCGTGGTTTGGAAAAAGGAATAGCGATGAGTATGGAAACAAAATAATCTTTTTTTAACATATAGAAAGAAGGCCTGAATGTCTTCCGGTGATGAGGTATATCCGGAAGTGTTCAGGTCTTCTTTTTGTCTAAAAGATAGATAATGAGGACTATTCTAGACAAATATAGAGATTAATTAGACAAATAAAGAGGTGCAGGCAAGGGGAGGAGGTTTATATTTGCAACAGATTTAATCTAATTAACCCTTAAATTCTTTTATTATGAATAAAAAAACAAAACTGCTTTCAATCCTTGGATTGGTGACAGCTATCCTGTTTTTGTTCTCATCGGAGGTGTTGGCCCAATCCTTATCTATCAGTGGTAAGGTAATTGACAAAAACAGTCAGGAGCCTGTAATTGGGGCCAGTGTTTTAATTGAAGGAACCTCAAACGGTACAATAACCGATTTGGATGGTAACTTTATGCTTTCTAATGTTCCTTCCAAAGGAAATTTAGTTGTGTCTTACATTGGTTATGCTACGCAAACTCTTCCTATTAATGGGAGGACTAGTTTCAGTGTTGTATTGGCTGAAGATACCGAAACGTTGGATGAAGTTGTTGTAATAGGTTATGGCGTACAGAAAAAAGTGAATCTTACCGGATCTGTGTCTTCAGTGAAAGGAGATGCATTGGAACGTCGTCCGGTAGCTGATGCCACACAGAGTTTGCAAGGGATGGTTCCGGGGCTGTTGGTGAGCAACTCAAATACGGGTCGTCCGGGAGCTAGTGGTACGTTGACTTTGCGTGGACAAGGCAATCTGGATAATAATGCGAATCCTTATATTTTGGTTGATGGAGTGGAAATGAGTCTCTCGGACGTGAACCCGAATGATATTGAAAGTATTTCTGTATTGAAAGATGCTGCTGCTTGTGCCATTTATGGTGCACGTGCGGCGTATGGTGTCATTTTGGTCACTACCAAGAAAGGTGAGGAAGGTAAAATGCGTGTAAATTACCAAGGAAACGTAGGTTGGAGTACGCCGACTGTATTGCCTGATATGGTTGATTCCTATGAATTTGCTCAGTATTGGAATGCCGGATGTATCAATGCAGGTTCTCCTCGTTTGTATAGTGAGGAAAAAATGGGTTTATTACAGCAATATATTAAAGATCCCAGTAGTGTGGATCCTTGGTTCGAACTTCCTAAAAATTCTAATATGAACCCGGCATTCGAAAATTCAGAATTAGGAGTAGGAAATACTAATTATTTCGATTTGCATTATAAGGATTGGGCATTCAAGCAAAATCATAATCTCAGCTTGAGTGGGGGTGGCAAAAAAGCACAATATTATATTTCTGGTGGTTATTATTCGGAAGATGGTATTCTCCGTTATGCCGATATGGATTTCAGCCGTTATAATTTTGCCGCTAATATTTCTTCTCAGATTACCGATTGGATGAAGGTAAAAGTAAATACGAAGTTTATGCATTCCGATGAGGATACTCCTTTTGGTGACGGAGGGCTTAGTGAAGGCTTTTATCATTCATTGGCACGTTTCCGTCCTACAGTTGCTCCTATTGATCCGAATGGGCATTTTACAGAACTGACTATGATTCCTTATTTGCAGAGTGGTACGTATACAAATACTCAACGTGACCGTTTTAGTTTAACGGCAGGTTTAGATATCCAGCCTGTGAAAAACTGGTTTATCTTTTTTGATTATACATATAAATTGATGGATTTGGAATATGAGGCATTGAACGTGAGCCCGTTAATTTATGGGGCTGACGGGGTGAGTACTTCGAAAGGTGTGCGTGATGAGTTGGGTGTATCACCCGATGGCAAGTTTACCCGTTATTATGCGCATACTCGCTACCAATCTATAAATTTATATTCGAATTATCTCTTTACTTTGGGAGACAAGCATAATTTTACCGTAATGGCAGGTTATCAGGAAGAAAATAATGACTATAGTTATATGAAGAACTCGATTACCGGACTTTATTCAACTTCAAATCCTAATGTAGGTATGGGAACCGGTGATAAGACGGTAGTCGATACTCGTAATGGTTGGGCAACCCGTGGCTTTTTCGGACGTGTGAATTATGATTATGACGGACGTTATCTTCTTGAATTGAATGGACGATATGATGGTTCGTCACGTTTTGCCAAAGGTAATCGTTGGGGCTTCTTTCCATCTGCATCTTTAGGATGGAATATTACCCGGGAACAGTTTATGATGCCGATAGCCGATGTAGTTTCCAACTTGAAACTCCGTGCTTCTTACGGATTACTGGGCAATCAGGCGGGTGCGGCCCTTTATACTTTTGCCGCTACTATGGATTTGAATGATAAATTGGGAAATTATATATTCTCGGATGGACGCCACATCTTTACTAAGGCCCCTGCCGTAGTCAACCCGAATACGACTTGGGAAAAGGTAGAGAGTAAGAATATAGGTTTGGATTTCGGTTTCTTTGGTAATTCGTTGACCGGTTCTTTTGATGTTTTTCAACGTGATACGAAGGATATGTTAGGACCTACGGTGGATTTCCCGGATTTCTTTGGTGCAGACGCTCCTAAAACCAATAATGCCCGTATGCGTAACCGTGGTTGGGAATTGGTGCTGAATTATCGTGGAAAAATTGGAAAGGATATTGACTATAGCATAGGTGGTTCTCTTTCGGATGCTACTGCTGAAGTGACTGAATATGAAGGAACTAGAACAAATCCTAAAGATAATTGGTATAAAGGAAAGAAAGCTGGTGAAATTTGGGGATATCGGGCGGACGGACTGATCCAGACTCAGGCAGAGGCTGATGAGTATAATAATACCTATGATTTATCTTTTATTAGCGGAAAACCTTGGACACCGGGGGATGTGAAATATCGTGATCTGAATGGAGATAAGAAAATCAATAATGGGCTTAATACGTTGGATGATATGGGCGATATGACGGTGATTGGTAATACCACTCCCCGTTATCAATATACCATTAACGGTTCAATTAGCTGGAAAGGTGTAACCGTAAGTGCCATGTTCCAAGGAGTGGCTAAACGAGATTGGGATCCTGGTACCGGAGCTTATTTTTGGGGAAGCGGACCTTATGCGCAAGTGACGGTGTTTAAAGAGCATTTGGATTATTGGAGTGAAACAAATACAGGGGCTTATTATCCGAAACCTTATATTCATACGGCAGGAGGGGTGGTTCCTTTCCGTAATAAGACAATGACGCTTAGTGACCGTTATCTCCAGAGTGGTGCTTATTGCCGTCTGAAAAATCTGACAGTGAGTTATGATATCCCTGCCGTATGGACAAAAAAGGTAGGGTTACAGAAGGTGCAGGTGTTTTTCTCTGGTGAGAATTTGTTGACTTTTACCACTTTGAAAGGAATGTTTGATCCGGAAGCTATCTTTACCAAGAATGATTACACGGCTGAAGGTGGAAAGAACTATCCTATGAACAAGGTGATATCTTTTGGTCTAGTTGTTAACTTATAATTTGATGAATATTATGAAGAAAAGAAATATATTTTTTGGTCTGGTTTTGATGTTAGGTCTTACCGGTTGCTATGATTTGGATAAGATGCCTGAAGGGGTACTGTCTACGACGATTCCTTTTGCAAGTACGGGGGAAATGAGAAATTATCTGGATCAATTCTATCAGACAGGTAATTATAAATATGACTATGTCAGCTTTGGTGATGGAATGCGTGCGCAAGGTTTTGATGCCGGTGGTGGACAATATATTGCCGGGGTCTCTCGGAAGCGTTGGAAAAATTATGGCGCCGCCACTGTCGCCTGGCTCGCGGGTCCTGATAGCCCTCATTCGGGTCTATCAACGCCTGATTAGTCCGCTACTCGGGCCGCATTGTCGTTTCACTCCAACCTGTTCAAGCTACGGAATTGAGGCATTGCGCAGGTTTGGAGTGATAAAAGGCAGTTGGTTGACGGTGAAACGCGTATTAAAATGCCACCCTTTACACCCTGGTGGTGACGATCCCGTCCCGCCCGGACCATTTGATACCAGAGAACACTAACGATGGATTCGCAACGCAATCTTTTAGTCATCGCTTTGCTGTTCGTGTCTTTCATGATCTGGCAAGCCTGGGAGCAGGATAAAAACCCGCAACCTCAGGCCCAACAGACCACGCAGACAACGACCACCGCAGCGGGTAGCGCCGCCGACCAGGGCGTACCGGCCAGTGG
>ENA-OPSG01001521-OPSG01001521.1-human-gut-metagenome-genome-assembly--contig:-NODE-1521-length-10566-cov-22.992389_pt1 | contig 10566 bp, 6 predicted proteins | sample MGYA00241454_ERZ501900 | MGnify/ENA primary metagenome ERZ501900 (study PRJEB25962, sample SAMEA2042225) | human gut metagenome | biome: human gut; feature: human-associated habitat; material: faeces... | reverse complement strand
CACCGCCACAACGACCCCCTATCTGAAGCTGCTGTGCCACTGCGACGCAGCAGCTGTCGGCGCATACGCACCGTTATTTGTTAATTATAGTTACATAAATGACAAACCGCCATTCTTCGGCGTTTATAGTTCCCGAATCCCCTCTTCTATTGCTATAATATAAAGACTGTGGATTTGAACATGACCACACCGCAGCTCGCATGATCCGAATCATGGGCGCTCTGACAAGAAACGACTGAACCAATGACCTCGTACGCCAACACCATCTCGTTCCCCCTGCACACGCCCGGCAGGACGACGAAGGCAAGTCCCGCCGACGTGCGCCGCAACAACCGTTCCCTGGTGTTCGGGCTGCTGTTCCCGAACGGGCAGCTATCCCGCGCCGACCTCGGGCGGCAGACCGGACTCTCGCGCGTGGCGATATCGGGAGTCGCCAACAGCATGCTCGACGAAGGGCTGATCTGCGAGAGCGGTTTCGACGTCAACGCCTCCGGCAAGGGCAAGCGCGGCACGCTGCTGAGCATCGACACGTCGCGTCTGCACATCATCAGCGTCGACCTGTCCCAGGAGCATCTGGTGCAGGGAGCCGTGACCGACCTGCTGGGCACGCCACAGCAGCGCATGGAAATGGCGCTCGGACCGGATAACGACATCAACGCGGACATGATCGTGCAGCTGGTCGACCAGCTGCGCACCGACATCGACGCCGACACGATCATCGGCATCGGCATAGCGGCGACTGGTGTCGTCGAGGACGGTGTCATTCGCGAATCGACGGTGTTGGGATGGCGGGATCTTGATCTGAGAGGCATGCTGGAACGTCGTTTCGGATTCCCCGTCACCATCAGCAACGACGTCGTCTGCTCCATGCTCGCGGAGCGATTCTTCGGGCATGGCGACAAGAGCATGCTGTTCATCAAGATCGACCGTGGCATCGGTGCCGCGACGCTGATCGACGATGTGACGGTGATCGGGCAGAACCATGCCGGAGGCGAGATCGGGCATATCTCCCTCGACCCGGAGTCGGGGGTGTTGTGCCCGTGCGGCAAGCGCGGGTGCCTGGAGACGATGGTCACATCGCCGGTGATTCGCGAGCGGATTCGCCGCGCGTCGACGCCCGAGGAGCAGCTGGACATCATCCGATCCTGCGGCGAGCAGCTCGCCGCGGCGCTCGCCATGCCAATCGGCCTGCTCGACATCAACGACATATGCGTGTACGGCCCGCCGGACATCGTGAACGCGGCATTCCTGGAGGCGACTGTAATTATTGGCTTCGGCTCCGATTCCCGAGAATTCCGCTTCTGTATTTGTCTGAGTTACTTTGATAGTCATGTCATCTCCTGGAGTAAGATACAATGTGTTGCGGCTGATAGTATAATATGTCGGCTCTTTAAGTACAAAAGTAGTATCAAAATAACCGGCAGCATCCGTTTTCAACAAAATATCTCGGCTGTCACCTAGCATAGATGCTGCTCCGTCAAATCTCATACGCACATTCTGGCTACCCATATCAAACAACTGGCCTTTCAAATGAACCGTATTAATAAAATTTGATTTTTTTTCTGTACACGAAACTGCACATAAAATAATGAATACTATAAAAAAAATATTTTTTCTCATATCGCCAATTATTATAATGTAATTAATAACATATCATTTTGTCAAAAACATACTACATATACCCCAAACGTAGCATCTCAAAAAATCATTGAAGATTTGCACTATTTAAGGTTGTTCATTCATATCTATTTTGTTGAATAGCACCATTGCTTGACCCTATTTCAACATCATTTATTGGCATCGCCCACAACAAACTATTGGAAGGAATCGTATAAGTTTTAGGCTTATCTATAAAAACCTCAGACATTGATATTTCAAAAAAATTCTTTACTACTGTCACATCATCTTCCAATATTTCATTTACACCATAACGTTTGATATCAGGTATACGCATAGAAAATGGCATTTCACGACGTCTTTCAGCCAATACAATAGATAAAGCTTCACTTTGGTTACCTGCGCTAAGAGAAATGTAGGTACCGGCCTCATAACGCTTTTCACGAAGCACGTCCAAAGTCTTTAAACCCTCTTGCCACATTCCTTGGCGAATTTGTGCCTCTGCTTTATTTAATAACATTTCAGCAGTAGTCAAGCCAGATATTATATAACGTCCATCATAGAATTGATTATAACGATATGCTTCATACGGAACTCCCATACGACGGTTTCCATGTTCCACAAAAAACAACTTAAAACGGCGGTCATTCTGCTGATCATATAGACTCACTAAATCATCAGATGGAATAATCCATTGACTACGCGCATAAGTAAAACGTGGGAAAAGAAATTCCTTCCAATATAAATACTTAATCGTTGTCCATTTATGAGTTTCACAATTATATACATCCTGTGCCGGAAGACCCTCCATTTCTGGATAAGATTCAACAGGAGCATAACCCAATTCATTAAAATCCAATAGTTCAGGAGCTCCTTCCAAAGCCTTTTCCGCAGTAGCTTGTGCCTCCTTATAATTCCCCATTGTCAAGTATACACGTGAAAGTAATGCATTTACTGTTGCCTGACAAATACGCCATGGAAAATTAGGATTTACACTCTTATCTGGGGTCACGGCTGCAATTTCCAAATCATCTAATATCAATTGATAAATTTCGTCCAATGACACCCTGGCTATTGACTCCTCAAAATCCGTATTCAAACGTTTGGGAAGTCCCAAAGCATTTTTATTGGCTTCACAATAAGGCAAGCAATAATATTGAGCTAATACGAAATACGAATAAGCACGTAAAAAATGGGCATTACATTTTAATTTTATTTTCTCGCTTTCATCTCCAGTAACTTTATCCACATTGTTAATTATGGTATTAGCTTTAAAAATATTTGAATACTCTCCATTCCATAAACCATCCGAAGCCTGTGAAGCAATCCCTGCTGTATGCAATATATTATAAAAAACCGTACTTGATATAGCAAATGCACTAGGATCAGCTTTATATAATTCGGCTGTCAAGTCGGCATCATCATTGGAATAACAAGCAAAGGGATTGGTTTCATTAATAAATGCTGTTGCATTATCATAAATTGCAACCAGTTGTTCCACGTTATTAATAGGAGCACTAGTAGAAGGCGAAGGCACTTTAGACAGATAACTATCACACGAAGACAATACAGTCAACAAAAAAACATATATTATTTGTTTCATAATCTTTAAATTAAAAATTAATATTAGCGCCAAAGGCAATTGTTGCAGATGGTTTATTACTTCCAGGTAGCCATTCAGGATCATACCCATAATCATTAGCACAATAAATCAATCCTAAATTACGTGCTTGAACAAAAAGTTTCGCCCCCCTAAGATGTAATTTTCCAGCAAGTTTTTTAGACAAATTATATTCTAAATTGATTTCTTTCAAACGAATAAAAGAAGCATCTTGAACAAAATATTCTAAATTCGGAGTATAACGATCCCATAAATAAAAATTAGATTCATCTTTAAGAGGCCAAGTAGGATATAGAGTACCATCACTATCAGCAAAATCCTTAATAGAACTACTGACAAAAGTTTTTCCGCTACCTACAGAAGGAATACTTCCGGCAGTAGGCGCTCGAAAGATACCACCAAAATTACCTGTTAAATAAACATATAAACTGAAATTATTCCAAGTAAACTGATTAGACCATCCAAATGTGTGGGGAGGAATAGTAGTACCACTATAATGCAAGATATCAAGTCCCAAAGAACGATTATGTACAGAAACATCATTCATGGATATTTTATCTCCATTAGCCCCAATAACATAAGGTATTCCATTTTCCGTTCCCAAAAAATCATATGAATACAAACTACCGACTGGTCTTCCTTCGACATGAGTATCTGCTTCTACTAATTCATAACAATAAAGAGCCGGATAATAAAGCTTTAAAATCTTATTGTAGTTATAAGCATAAGTCACAGTGGAACGAATCCCCAAATCTACCGATGGTATATGGAAGTTTCCTGTCAACTCTAATTCAACACCTCGATTTAATATTTCAGCATTATTAAATTTCTGAGTACTAGTACCATATACAGACGGAATAGTAACCTGTCCGATAACATCCTTACTTTTCCGATTATAAAAATCCAACTTACCGGATAATTTACTTCTAAACAAGTCAAAATCAACACCTATATTTGTAGTATAAGTTTTCTCCCAACGCAAAGATGGATTACCAAAGCTAGAGATATTTCCAGTAATAGTACCTGTAGTAGAATTAACCGAACTTCCAACAGAAACCAATGTCAACGGCGAGGTACTTTTTTCCGCATTACCATTTATTCCATAAGTAGCACGTAAATTTAAATAGTTAATCCAATCTATATCTTTTATAAACTCTTCTTTACCTATATTCCATTTTGCGCCAACAGACCACATAGGCGACCAACGCAAAGACGGGTCATCCGAAACAAAATTAGATCCATCACCACGAGCACTGAAAGAAGCTCCATATTTTCCGTCATATACATACCCTATATTAGTATAATAGGATACATATCTGTCACAACGAAGACTATAACTTGTATTTCCACCCTCAATTGTTGCACTATTTCCAAAAAAATTCTTGAATGAGTCTACATTACTACCATACCCATAAGGAGGAACAGATGATGTATTTTTCTCTTTATTATATCCATACACATACGGATTAACAGTACCTTCGGTATCATATTGGCTTATTTCAATACCAGCTAATGCAGAAATTTCATGTTTTTCTGCAAATGAATTGTTATAATTCAATTGGTTTCTAAATACATAATTTGAATATTCCGTCTTACCTGATCGCAAGACCCCACCTTTAGGAATACGAGAAACCCCTACTTCCTGTGTTTCATTATTATATTCCGTATATGAGTTTACTAAATTACGCGCATAAAAAGTATCTTCGCTATCATAATTTTTATATTCTGAAGATGTCGATTCATACTGCACACGCATATCATAATTCAGTCCCTTAATAATTTGAGCATTTAACCCCAGCTGAACACGATACATTGTATTTGTAGTCTTATATTCACGCCCACGCACTTCACGAAGCATATTGTATGACCAATCACTATAAGGTAATTTTTCTAAAGGCAATTTTTCTAATTCCGCACGATTATATACATTCAAATTAGTTGCATAACTACCATCTTCATTCAATAACATTTCATAAGGTGACAAATTACTGAATTCACCAATAGTCACGCCAGACGTTTCTTGATCCTTACGTTGCAAGGTTGTTATCAAATTAGCAGTCAACCATTTTGTAACCTTATATGAATTATTATAGTTAATCATGAACTTCTCATATCCACGTTTAATAGTACTTTCATCATTTTTCTCATACATTAAAGACATATAATTTGACATACGTTCAGTTCCTCCAGATATACTGACATTATATTGTTGCAATAACTGTGTTTGCATTAAATAATCTTTCAATTGTTGACGATTACTAGTATTACGTAAACGCTCTAATCCCTGCTCCATTTCTTCTTTAGAAAGCCCTTGATATTTATTAGCATAATATAACTCTTGTGCCAAAGTTAGAGAATTCTGTATTTTTGAAAAAATTGGAGCATATTCCCAAGCTGCCATCTTCCAGTTATTCTCAAACGCTCTCATTTCATAATCAACCATTGTACGGCTATCTGCCTGATTCATAATATATTCAAGATCAGGATTAGTACCTATACGAACAAATGCCTGTACATCAACTTGAACTTTATCCTTTTTACCTTTTTTGGTCGTAACAACAATAACCCCATTAGCGGAACGAGCTCCCCAAATTGATGCAGCAGCCGCATCTTTCAAAACTGTAACACTTTCCACATCATTCGGATTTATACTACTAAAATCCCCCTGAATAGGAAAACCATCCACTACAAGCAATGGCTTTTTATCAGCATATAATGAACTTGAACCACGAATTAAAAAATCAATGCTTCCATCCTCTTTTTCCGTCGCCTGCATTCCAGCAACCAAACCTTGTAATGCCGTAGAAAGATCTGCTGTCGGACGTGATGATAACACACTGGAATCTACTTTATCAAATGAACCTGTTGCGCGTTCTTTTGATAAGGTCTGATATCCAGTAATCACAACATCTGCTAAAGCAGTTGCATTACTCTCAAGCTGAACATTAACCATCTTTTTATTTACCTGTGCTTTTATAACTTTATCAGTCATCCCCACAAAAGTAAATGAAACTAAATCCCCAGACTGGACTTCCAATGTATATTGCCCATTTATATCGGTAACAGTACCTTTACTAGTTCCACCAATCATAACTGTAGCCCCAATTATACTTTCTCCATCCTCATCCGTAACGACACCCTTCATTAAAAAAGACTGACGATTTACATTCCTGTCAGCCTTTCCCGGCAAAATCAGGATCAAGTTTCTTTTCACTTCATAACGTAACGATGTTTGTTTACAAAAATCTTCTAGAACTATTTTAAGAGGAGCCTGAGTATAAGACAAACTCACTCTTTTATCCTGATCTATGTTTTCTTCATCATAAACGAAATGGACCTTTGTTTCTTTTTGTAACCGTTCCAACGCTGTTCTGATCAACACTTTATCTACATTGATAGTTACCTTCGTCTCAGTTTGAGCAAACAGATTTCCCACTGAACAAAAGAATATGACCAATGCAACAAAGCATTTAACCATGAGATTTCCGCCGTAAAAATTTTTGCTCGAAAGTTTTGCACTCATAATGTTTGTTGATTAATTTAATAAATATATTATTTGTTATAACTCACTTTTCTCTACTATCTTCAATGTAAATCGTTTCTTCTTCGCGAGTAAAATGTACATTAGACACTCTCTCAATCACTTCAATAGCAAAATTCAACTCTTCATCCCTGAAAATGATACCTGCAAATCTTTTATCTTTCAAAGATTCATTTTTAAAATAGATATCTACATTATACCACCGTGACAGTTGGGCAACAATTTCAGACAAAGACGTATTACGAAACTCATAATTTCCTTTCGCCCAGGAAGTAAATAGATAAGCAGGCACATCACGTGTCACTATATCATCATTATTCGGTTCAATAACCGCTTGTTGGTCAGGATTTAACACAACCGAAACTTTAGTTGTACTTACTTTGATACGCCCTTCTGCAAGAGTCGTATATACCTTATAATCAGGATAAGCAGATATATTAAAACTTGTACCAAGTACCTCCACCGAATGTCTGTTTGTATGAACTATAAAGGGGTGCTTAGCATCTTTCGCCACTTCAAAAAAAGCTTCCCCTTCTAGGAAAACTTCTCTTTTTTCTCCAATGAAAGAAGTTGGATAACGCAAAAGACTTTCAGCATTCATCCATATCCTTGTTCCATCCGATAAAATCAACTGATATTCCCCTCCTCTTGGAATAGCCAATGTATTAATCTGAGGAGTTGAAGAAACCTCTTCCACTTTTCTATAAGTCAATAATTGATTGGCATTATTATTGATTACAGTAGAATTTGCATTAGAAATCGTACCCTTTTTAACAGACAGATCCACTTTTTCTCCATTCTCTAAAGTAAGGATAGCCTTGCGGCTGCCTGTTTCCGGAAATGAAACCACAGCAGCCACTACGGCCTCCTTGTTTTGTGTGTTATTGTGAAGAGAGAATATGTGACTGACTCCTAAAATAAGAAAAAGAAAAGCTGCCGAGGCTGCTACACAATATAAACTGAGACGGTGATTCTTTCTTTTTTGAAGCTTATATTGCAGGTTTTCCCATGAACGTTCATGATCATATTGACAACGAAATTCTTCTTTTCGCTGCGCTATATAATATTCAAAAGACTTTTTGTTCTTTTTTGGATTCTCTTTGTTCATTGATTACTTTCTTTTAATAAAAGAGAGTCCAAATTAATAAATGGGTGACAGAAAAAGAAGAAAAATTTAATTTTAGTAAAACAGTGAGTGCAGATTGTATTCTTTTCTTAATTGTTTCAATGCTCTTGTCAGATGAGTTTTTAGGGTATTCACAGAAATATGAAGTTCCTCAGCAGCTTCTTTATATTTCTTATTTTCCATAATGACAGCTCTCACCACTTGTAATTCCTGATGAGGTAATTTTTGTAGCTTTTCCAATAATAACTTATTTCGTTCCTCTTGCTCCTCTTCATCTATAGACTCTTCAGGAATACCCATATCAATGCCTGAGAGTTCTTCCATAGACAACATGTTGTTTTTCTGCAAAGCATTGATGGCCGCATTCCGCACAGACAAATAAAGATAATAACGAAGATTCTGATTTATTTTCAAATAATATTTCTTCTCCCAAAAATAGATAAAGAAATCCTGCACAATATCTTCAGCCATCTCAAAAGAATCGGTCAGCTGCACCGCATATATACATAATTTCATGTGATAAGCATCAAATAATAAACGAAAAGCCTCCTTAGGAGATGTCTGGAACAACTCCAAGATATACTTATCCTTTTCGCTATTATCTTTCAAATTTATCATCATGATAATACACTAATAGACATAAAAACTGAAAAAGGTTCTATAAATCATTAGATTTACAGAACCTTTCATAGGTGAAGGGGTGACTAGTGGGATTCGAACCCACGACATTCAGAACCACAATCTGACGCTCTAACCGACTGAACTATAGTCACCATGTTAGGCTTTCCTTTCGAAAGCGATGCAAAGGTACTGCTTTTTTTTATATCTGCAAACTTTTTGAGGAAAAATTATTCAAAAAAATACTCTTTTATGCCTCCATTCGATTTTCCTAATAAATTTTCAGTTCCTTTCAAGAAACGTTTCATCACATTAAGTTCCTCATTATTAATGGATTTATTAATAAAAGTAACAGGATATAATTCAAAGTTCTTTTTTTTACTTAAAACAGGTCTTGAAGTCCAAACCAATGCATATTCACAATCCGCTAAACGGGTTATTCGAAAAATCCGTTGCAACTTCAATCTTACCATAGCTCCTCCATCCGTTTTTTCTTTCGACATATTTGAGATAAAATTACCTAATGAATAAACAATGACATGCCGGGCAGGAGTCCGGGGGTCTTTTACAATTTCCATAGGCTGGAGTACATGCGGATGCGAACCTATTACATGATCAACTCCTTGTTCAATCAACCAGTTAGCCAATTCACACTCCGATCGTTCAGGGAACGAACAATATTCCACTCCCCAATGCATACAGGCTATAATAACATCAGGAAGTTTTCTGCGTGCATCAAGAATATCTTTTTTTATTTGTTCCCGATTAATATAATTCACCACATTCGGAGCATCAGTCTTCAAGCCATTCGTTCCATAAGTATAGTTCAACAATACAATTCTAAAACCATTCTTCTCAATCAATAACGGGTAGTTCTTATGACGTTCTTCCGGGTTCCTATAGGTTCCAGCATGATGTATTTTCAAAGAATCCAACATCAGAATAGTACGTTCCAACCCCAACTTCCCCTTATCCAGACAATGATTGTTAGCGGTCAGCAATACATCAAATCCGGCTTCCTTTATAGCATGAAGATATTCATCCGGAGCACTGAACGCCGGATACCCTCTATAAGGCTTTCCTCCCAATGTCACCTCTAAGTTCCCTATAGCCATATCCGCCTCACTTATTTCTTTCTTCACATGACGGAAGCAATCATTATAATTATACCCGTCTCCTTGCCTGGCTGCATCAATTTGAGCCTGATGTTGCATCAAATCACCGACAAACAACAAAGAGATCTGATCTTGCGCCGATAGCGACAAACCAAACCATAGCAAAAAAAGAATGAAGATCTGTTTCATCTATTCTAACATTAAAGGGTACAAGATAGGAAAAAATTCGTAAAGAACAAAGTTCTACACTAATTTACAGTTTTCATACGCTTGAATTCCGTAGGAGCAACCCCGAACTGTGCCAACAGGCTTCACTAACCTGCACCCGTTCTGAAACAGCAGTACCATCGTTTTTTTCAAGCGAATAATACAAATAAAAAATTAGAAAGAGGATCTACAAGCATTTGCAACAAATCTTTATATATCACACACATGCCTTATTGATGACAATGACCCCAACAGAAACCACGTCAGCAAGCATGCCAACCGCCAGTCCAAAAGACATCGGAAGGAGTGAGCATGTCTGTACAGCAAATCGACTGGGATCTGGCCCTGATCCAGAAATATAACTATTCCGGGCCACGATACACCTCGTACCCGACCGCGCTGGAGTTTTCAGAAGACTTCGGCGAACAGGCGTTTTTACAAGCTGTGGCGCGCTATCCTGAGCGTCCATTATCTCTCTATGTACATATTCCGTTCTGCCATAAGCTTTGTTACTTCTGCGGTTGCAATAAGATTGTTACTCGCCAGCAGCACAAGGCCGATCAGTATCTGGACGCGCTGGAGCAAGAAATCGTCCATCGTGCACCGCTGTTCGCCGGGCGTCACGTCAGCCAATTGCACTGGGGCGGCGGAACGCCGACGTATCTGAATAAATGAATCCATAGCTGTGGTCGTGAAACTGCTCCTCAAATATCGGGGTAAG
>ENA-OPSG01001519-OPSG01001519.1-human-gut-metagenome-genome-assembly--contig:-NODE-1519-length-10580-cov-4.473729_pt1 | contig 10580 bp, 10 predicted proteins | sample MGYA00241454_ERZ501900 | MGnify/ENA primary metagenome ERZ501900 (study PRJEB25962, sample SAMEA2042225) | human gut metagenome | biome: human gut; feature: human-associated habitat; material: faeces... | reverse complement strand
ACATTGCTGCCGCTAAAGCACCGCTGATGATGAGAGCTGCAAAGACAGCCGGTGTGTATTTAAGCAGCAATTCCGGGAAGATCGTATCCGGAGCACCAATATCCGGCATCAATAAACGGCCAATCATTCCGACGCATGGCGTAAATACATAAATCATAGTCAGATAGATTGAAGAGAATACCGCCGACCATTTCATAACATTTAGGCTCTTTCCTGCAAAGAAACGCAGGGTGACTTGCGGGAACATCATCATTCCGAAAGTGATTACTACCCAACGGGAAACCCAGTCTTGCGGGGTGACAACACCATTTGGTCCGGGCATCGTGAATAATTCCGGTGTATGAGCGTAAGCAGATTGATAGGCATCCGCGACAGACGGGAAGTTGGCGAGGATTACCCAAAGAGAGCCTCCAAGCAAGCCTGCAAACATGAAGACACCTTGCGCAGCATCGGTAATTGCCACGCCTTTCATTCCTCCGAGCCATACCAAAGCAATCATCAGAGCAAAGAAAATTAAGGCACCGACAGTGTAACTCAGCATACCTCCGGAGATTGTTTGGAAAATATAGCTGCAGCCGATGGCCTGTATAGCTACGTATGGAATGGTGAATACCATGGTGATCAAGGTTACCAGCAACCCAATGGTTTTAGATTGATAGACGTCAGAGGCGTAGTCAGAGATGGAAAGATAGCCGTAACGCTTGCCGAGATACCAAAATCTACGACCCCAAACCCAGAAGAGAACACCTGGCAGAACTGTCCATAAACCGTTGCACCACCAGCCGATACCGTTTTTATAAGCAAATCCGCCAGCTCCCATGAAGGCATAAGCACTATGGTAAGTGGCCGAGAAGGTCAGGGTGAGGATGAAGATTCCGAGTCCGCCTCCGGTGGCGAAGTCTTTAATGTTCTTCTTATCTTGCTTTGATGCGTAGAGTGCGATGCCAAGAAGCACCGCCAGGTAGACAACAAGAATAACTAAACCTACATTCATGATTGGCTCCTACAGCTCGGGTCGGGCGACTTGTTCGATTGGACGGTTGTCTTGATGGCAGTTCCAAGCCTTAAGTTTCCATGCTGCCACGACAAAGTTGGCAATCATGACCAGGAACCAAAATTCCAACCATAAATACATAGTTGGCCAGCCGAAAGTCAAGGGGTGAGCAGTGCAGTAGTCATTGACCCAAAAGACGATAGGCGGATTGACCATCAACACACTCACAAACAAAATGGCGTAAAAGAGTTTGTGTCCTAGGCTTTTCATGGGTCCTCCCAGATTATGAGTTCTGCAAATCTTTGACTACCTTGACCAGGTTTTCAACTAAGTGGTCATGGTAGATTTGCCCGCGTTCGGCATCAGCTTTGCTTGGTTTGCCTGTGCACCCGCCGGACTTTTCCGCGGCTGCTTTTGCATGTTCTAAAGTGCTTGGAACATAGCAAAGCGTGTCGTGTTCATAAGTTGGATCAACCGAGTAAAGCGGAGTATCTTTAATCGGATTATCAACGGCTTTTTCAAGATGAACTAAGTCAGGATAGCGGGCCATCATATGAGAGGTTTCAATTTCTTCTGCATGACCAACGGGCCCGAATCCTAGTTTCTTCACAATGTCTTTGCTCATGTAGGCCGGATCAAAAATTTTGACGGTGCAGCCGAGTTCTGACTGAGCTTTTTGTGCGCACAGCTGCATCCAGACAACGTTGACAATACGGTGGCCGTTGATAAGGATAATTTTGTTTAAGCCGTGAGCTACTAAGGATTTGATGATGTCGTAAGTCAGTTCGGAGAGCACCTCCGGTCTGATTGTAAGTGTGCCGGGAAGCACCATATGGTGAGGGCTCCAGCCAAACCAAACCGGAGGTGTGAGAACGGCGCCTGTTTTTTCAGCGGCTTCTTCGCCAATTGTCATCGCAACGTAAGTATCGGTTCCGACAGGTAGATGATAGCTGTGTTGTTCAACACTTCCGATTGGGACGATTGCCACGCCTTTACTTTGTTTGATGGCTTCTTTGGCTTCTTCCCAGCTTTTTGTTTGCAGCCAGACGCTCATGTTTTTCTCCATTAATGGGATTGGTAGGATAAAAAAATTGTAGGAATTAATTATTCATAAATTCAAAATGGCAACATAGGAAAACCCTAACTTATTGACGGAAAAAGGATTTAATTCACTAGTGTCTAAAATAAATTTTCGCTGGTTTCTCTGAAAGCGAAAATTCCATAAGCAAACATGCCGGTCTCCTGATAACGTAGATTTTGAACCAAATACTTCAGAAAGGAGCCGGCATGCAGAGAGCAACAATCTATGTTTGCGCAACTTGTCCTTCATTGAACTGTAGGTTGGAATTTAATAATTTAGTTCAAAAACACGCTTCAGATCGTGGAGCTAAAGGCTTAACAAGCTGGAGTCAGTTTATAGCGATGCCTTTTGCTACCTTCTTATTGTCCAATCAGAAACTTGATGTTTCGGGGCAATGGCTGAACAAGACAATTTACTTGCCGAAACCTCTTGAAGTACTGTTTCTTTGAACTCCTTAGAGTATTTCAAAGATCGTTTGTCCATATTTCTTTCCTTTAATTTCTTTCGGGAAAGTATTATGACAACTTATGAAAGCGGTAAGACAGCTTGACAGTCAGATAGTCGAACGCAATCCTCGAATGCTTCTAATGGCTGTCCTTAAAGACCAAAACGCAATCTCAGATAAGGAAAACTCTTTGAAGAGAGAGCTAGAGGAGTCCGACGTACAATTTTCTCGGAGAACTGATGAGATTAGAAATGGTACAGGGAGAGAACTGCTGATTTTATGTGGACAGAATTGACTGGATGATGGAATTTTTATTACAGCGTCAGACAGTCAAAGACAATGGGAAATATAAATCGGCTCCGCGAGCTTTGTACTTGGCAAGCAGCGTCTATTACATGCACAACAGAGACCAGATACGTACATTTCTTGAAGATGCCAGAATATGCTCTCATACCAATGATGTTGAGAGGTCTCAGATCATTAATAATCCTCCGAAAGAATGCCGGCTTTGCCCAGTCCATCAAGGGAATAGAAGTGTTGTGTGGTCTTCAGGGCATTTAGGAAACCGGCAAACTCTATGGAATCGATGACATCGCAGGTTGGTTAATTGAATATGCTAAAAAACTTGCTGTCTACTGCAAGAGTAAAGCGTGGACGGAAGATGTTGAAAAAAGTAACGTAGTGGACAACTCTAGTCAACAATTACGGGTGGACTGGGAAAGACGATGAAAAAACTTGACTTCGGCTTTAACTATACAAGGTCTTTCCTCTGAAACTACCATTCTAAAAGAACTCGTAATTAAGATAACGCCCCTAATTTAGTAGGGGCTTGCCACTCGATAGTGTGTTTACATTTATTCGTAGGAAGATCAATCTTGTCGTTTGATATTCTTATCCTTAATGATTGAATACAGCCATTTTGCTATTCTTTTGGAGAAAGAATATCTGTAGCTGTCTTTAGGCGCAAAATTAAGAAAAAAACTTAGACAGTTGTCATAGCGTGAAATCTTTTTTTGATCATAGGCAGAAATTTGGATTTCTTTAATGTTAACTTTGGGTTGATAATTAGTTTCCGTTTGAAAGGAAACAAAGCTTTCCCAAAGTTCTATAAAACTATCGTTTCGTTGAGGTTTGGCTACACGAGCCTCTTCTATTTTGTGAATTAAGCTCATTAGTCCTTGAATGTGGCTTAGGTTGGAGGCGAGGTATGAACGATAGGCTTCTGAAGTTTTTTGAGAACAATCGTGTCTTTCAGTTTCGTTCGTTAAAAGTCTTAAAATTTCTTGACTAGCTTTCTCTACATGATGTCGGGGCACAGAAATGCAGCCTTTGTTATTTTTAATAAGTTCTAAGTAAGGCATTTCATACAGAACAGTTGGTACGCCATAACTCATAGCCTCAGAAAGAACCATGGGGAAGCATTCAAATGTTGACGTCATAAGATGAATGTCGGCGTACTTGAAACACTTGTCGGCCGAGGTTAAGAAGCCTTCATAAATGATTCGTTGTTCCAAATCATTATCTGAGATAAATTGCCGAACATATTTTTCTTCTAAGGGAGTTTCTCCCTTACCAATTATGTGACAAGTAACATCAGGTAAAGTCGAGCAGATGTTTTTAAATATCTCCATGGCTTCTATGTAGTTTTTCTGAATATTCTCTAGTCTTCCAATCCAAATAATGTGCTTCTTGTTCTTATCGAAGGAGGAGGGACGAGGTTCTAAATCGGAAGCTCCTTTTGCGCAAATTGGAGGAAAAAGTGGATTTGGTATTAAAAAAGAAGGAATTTCATAAGCAGAGAAAAGATCGCGTTCGACAGAAGTTAAAGTAATTAAGGCATCGACGGTTTTAAAGTAACTAGAGTATTTCCCCCAATGAGGGCTAAATAAAGAGATGGTTGAGGGCGCAAAATTATGACAAGTTACGATAAATGCAGAACCACAAGACCTAACGACGAGGTTGTCAAAAAACAAAGTAGGGGAGCACGGGGCGTGATATATGATGAGGTCTATTTTATTGTGCTGTAAGGCGCGAAAAAGTCCTTGTGCACGTCCATTCTGGAATTCTTTAGGAAGGCAGATCCTTTTAACTTCCGAAGGTAGGAAGTACTCCTGCTTCTTATCAATAATCTCTGTAATCAAAAAAATTTCGAAACCGTTCTCTATTAATAGCGGAATTTGGTGGAAGATAACTTTTTCAGTGCCGCCATTAAAGTAGCGATGATAAAAGATCCCTACTCTTTTTATTTTCTTTGGTTTGCCTTCAAAGATTCTGCTTTCGGAAATTTTTTCTGCAAGTTCGAGTTGGTTTGTTTGATATCGTCGGATTAATTGTTCAATAACTTCTTTTATTAATGACGGATTGAGAAGAAGTAAATCAAAAGCACTATTTGAATCAGGATATTGGACGAGGTCGAACCGGCTAATGGTGGCATCAATAAGGCGGAAGCTCAATGCAGATAACATAGCTTCGTATTTTGAAAGTTGTTGTTCTTTGGTCAGAAAATCTCGGAGGTAATTTGGAATAAAGAGTATCTTAGCTTGTTCTTTAAATTTGTCGAGATTTGTTTCAGAAGTGGAGATGCCTGAGCCGATCCTATAACTGTATAGGGGTTCAGTTTTGATGGACTTGAAGGTTGAGGAAAAATAAGAAATAAGAAACAGCTGATAACAATCAGTTCCGCAACAAAGAAAAGGTTCTTCAAGAAATGGGAGTGTTTTGTGGACCGTAGCCGTGCGATAGATTTTGTCAGCCATTCCCCAGCCAATTTGAGCTTTGTTGTAAATTGCGTCCAATATCAGATATGGAGAATGAATAGAACCTTGCCATTCTTTTCTAAAATTCAAATAATTTTTAATTTTTTCTGGAGTTGCTCCGAAACACTCCATGTCAAAACGAAGTATATCCACGTCATGATGGTTAGCTAACTTAACTTCAATTTCAAGAACTCTATTAAACGGCAGCTTATCATCAGCATCCAGACAGATGCACCATTTTCCCGTAGCGAGGGCGAAAGCTCTTTTTCGAGTTACTAAGGTTCCGGCTGGTTTCTGATGTATGACGACAAACCTTTTGTCGACCGCGGCGAAAGCATCGCAAATGGCACCGCTTTTGTCATCGCTGCCGTCGTCTATAACGATAAACTCTGCTGCTTGATGTGTTTGTTCATGGAGAGTTTTTAAGCAAGCTTCTAAATATATCTCACTGTTATGAACCGGAACAATAACTGAAATATCCATAATATTTGTAATAAGAAAGATGATTTCTGATATGTTAGAGCTCGAAGATAAAAAAATTTTCTTTACGCCCTAAATTACGTGCAAATACTTAAGTTTCCCATATGCAGGACTTGTTAAACTAACTCCTGCACGATCAGTAAAGTGTCTTAATATTCAAAATTCATCAATTAAAATCTGCCTCTTCTAGGTGCTATGAGAAAAACTGTTCTCTGGGAAAATTTCCGATTAAGTTGGTTAAGCCCAGCCGGAGGCTTGGAAAAGGACAAACATGGCAAGCAATGAGTTTATATTAGTTGGAGCCGCAGGTTATATTGCTCCCAGGCATATGGCAGCAATTCAGTCTACAGGAAGTGAGCTTATTTATGCATGCGATACTTCAGATAGTGTAGGGGTTTTGGATCGTTACTTTCCTAATTGCAAATTTGTTTTATCGATGGAAGAGCTTGATAAGGCATTACAGGATCCTACCCTTTGTAACGTCAAAAATAGTTCTCTTGGATCGCGTTTTTTAACTATCTGTACACCTAATTATCTTCATGTTCCTCATATTTCATTTGGATTGTCCCATGGATTCAATGTGATTTGCGAAAAGCCTCTTGCGCTGACAACTAACGATTTGCTGGAGATAGAACGGTTGGAGAGAAAGTATGCACGTAAAGTCTATTGCATTCTCCAGCTTCGTCTTCATCCGCACATCCAAGAATTAAAGAAGAAATTAGATGGGCAATTTGCAGACGAGGAACTAAAGGAGAAGCTCAAGGTTTCTCTTAAATATGTTACCTCCAGGGGACCCTGGTATAAAAAAAGTTGGAAATATGATGTAAGAAAAGCCGGGGGAATAGAAACTAATATAGGAATTCACTTCTTCGATATGCTCATTGAGCTCTTCGGCTTTCCGTCTTCTTACTCTATCGGGGAGAAAACGTCCGAAAGATTGCAGGGTTCGTTGATAACGCCTCGGGCGGAAGTTGATTTTTTTCTAAGCATTAAAAAAGAGGATCTTCCGGAGAAAACCAGAGAAGCTGGAGAAGTTTCTTATAGAGAAATGACGTTAAATGGTCATTCTGTGGACTTCACAAAAGGTTTTACAGACTTGCATACGAAAAGCTATGAAGAAATACTTGCAGGGCGCGGTTTCGGCTTGGAAGATGCTTGGGCAACGGTAAGTTTATGTGAAAGTATCCGTCTTGGTCATAATCTTGGGGAAATTTACGAAAAATGAATGTCCCCATATTTCGACCTGAGTGCGTATGTCACGGAGTGTCTGAAAAATTTAGACAACGTCTTGACAGTCTCATTTCTCGAGGAGCTTTTATACGAGGAGAGGAGGTGCATGAGTTAGAAAATACTCTCACGAACTATCTCGAAACTTATTCGGTACTGACAACGGCAAATGGGACGGATGCTCTAATGGCATCCTTGATGGCCCTAGATTTGAAGCCGGGGGATGAAGTTATCACGCCGGCATTTGGTTTTCCTGCAGCGGTTGAAATGATGTGCATCCTTAACATTAGACCAGTTCTTATTGATGTTAATTGGAACACATGCAATATGGAGCCAGCACTTTTAGCTGGCGCTTTATCTTCGAGGACAAAGGCGATACTTCCAATTCATCTATTTGGCTCGGCAGCTTCGATGAATGAAATTATGCAGTTTGCTGAGGCGAATGACTTGCCTGTGATCGAGGATGCAGCACAATCTTTCGGCAGTGAATGTTTCGTTGGAGGGAAAAGAAAAAAATTGGGGACGATAGGCGATCTTGGATGTACTTCGTTCTTTCCAACGAAAAATCTAGGATGCTGGGGCGATGGAGGGGCTATTTTTGTCAACAGAGAGGAAGATGAATTTGTTCTTAAAATTCGTCGTATTTTGAGTCACGGTCAGAGTAGAAAATATTTTCATGATGAAATTGGATTCAACTCTCGTCTTGACACTATTCAAGCATTGGTTTTGCTTCAGAATATGTCCACTCTAAATGCTGCATTCACAAAAAGAAAGGAGATCGCCCAACGTTACCTGTCGGAATTTCAAAAAATCTCAGAAATCGAATTGCTTTTAGATAGCGGAGGATTGGAAGTTCTTAACTTGTTCACAATAAAGGTTGACCAAAAACAGAGGGATGCTCTCAAAGATTACTTATTGTCTCATGGAATCAGCGCTCGGGTTTATTACCCGCAGGCAATTCATCGTCAATCGGCATATTCTTCTTTTATTAGAAAGGGCTCGGATCTGCATGTTTCTGAACAATTAGCTAATGTTGTTTTGTCGCTTCCATGTTTTCCTTCAATGACAGAGCTTGAACAGGAGAAAGTGATAGATACTGTCAAACATTTTTTTAGGTGTTAATGTGGCCTATGTAAAAATTCATCCTTCATCAGTTGTAGATAGGGGAGCAGAGATCGGGGAGGGGACTGTTATTTGGCATTTCTGTCATATATCAACAGGTTCAAAAATTGGTACGAACTGTTCATTAGGACAAAATGTCTTCGTGGCCCCAAATGTAAAAGTTGGCAATGGAGTAAAAATTCAGAACAATGTTTCACTTTTTTCGGGAGTTGAAATAGAAGACAATGTTTTTTTGGGTCCTTCTTGTGTTTTTACCAATATTCTTATCCCTCGTTCTGAGATTAATCGGAAACATGAGTTTAAAAAGACTCTTATCAAAACTGGAGCCTCGATAGGTGCGAATGCCGTAATTTTGTGTAATAACGAAATCGGGCGATATGCTCTTGTGGGTGCCGGTTCTGTAGTAACAAGATCTGTTAAAGATTTTGAGCTTGTTGCCGGAAATCCTGCCCGGCATAGAGGATGGGTAGATCGATTCGGCAATAAATTAGAATTTGATAATAACGGCTGGGCAAACTATCCAGATTGCACTCATAAGTATTTCTTAAAAGATAATTCAGTAGAAGAATATGCGAACTGAAGAGTTGATGTTAAAGACTAAGTGTTCTCCCAAAATAGCTGTAATAGGTTGTGGTTATGTTGGTCTTCCTTTGTTCATCGAATTTTCAAAAGTTTTAGATGACGTTGTGGGTTTCGATGTTGATCAGGGAAGAATAACAGCGTTACGGGGGGGGGTAGACTGTAATGGTGAGTTTGGTGACAAAATTCTTTTGAACCTGACTGGACGGCTAGAGTCAGATGTGAGTGAGCTTATGGATAGGGACGTTTATATCATTACTGTTCCGACTCCGGTGAATGAGAATAATAAGCCAGATTTGTCTTGTCTTTTATCTGCAACTAGGTTAGTCGGTGAAGTGATGAAAACCGGAACCTGCGTTGTTTATGAGTCAACGGTATATCCCGGATGCATTAGAGAAGTTTGTCTTCCTTTGTTAGAGCAGGTCTCGGGATTAAAAGTCGGAAGTGATTTTCTTCTTGGGTTTTCACCTGAACGGATCAACCCCGGAGATAAGCAGCATACGCTATCTACCATCGTAAAGGTAGTTTCGGGCATTGACGAAAAAAGTCTTGTCAACATATCAAATCTCTACAAATTAATTGTTCGGGATGTATGTCTTTCATCATCAATAGAGGTAGCCGAAGCGGCTAAGCTGTTGGAAAATATTCAAAGGGATGTCAATATAGCCCTAATGAACGAGATATGGTCTTGCTTAACAAGACTGGATATTTCAACAGACGAAGTACTTCGTGTCGCTTCAACAAAATGGAACTTTATAAAATTTCATCCGGGGTTAGTTGGTGGACATTGTATAGCTGTTGATCCCTATTATCTAATAGAGAAAGCACAAGAGAAAGGTATTGTTCTTCCTTTAGTAAAACAGGCTCGCGTTACTAACGAAAGTATCATTTTCTCTCTCTATCGGAGAATTTTGCAAATTCTCCAATTTCCCTATGAAGGTAAAAGAGTTTTGATAAAAGGACTCTCCTTTAAACCGAACGTTACAGATTTGAGGAACAGTAAAGTTCCGGCTTTAAAAATTCTCCTTGAAGAAGTAGGGGTTCTAGTTGACGTTTACGATCCTCTAGTTTCTCGTGAACAAGCAAAAGAAGCTTTCAATATTGATCTATCGAGAATTGAAGAAGTATCTTCAGTTGATTATAACCTCGTCGTTTCTCCGTACGACCTGTCAATTACGACTAACCCATAAAAGACTTGATAAAAGGCCAAAAGCCAAAAAGTATAGGTATGCAACAATCTAATATGAATCACTAATGTCCAAAGTAAAATTGTAAGGTTCCCATGACTGTGATGAAGAGTTTTTGATGAAGGTGACAATAGGCTCATCAATCATTCACAAAGAATCTGCCATGAGCCAACCAGACTGTACTCTTCGCTTTCTCTCTACGACCATTGAGGCAGATCCCTGAGCCTTCAGCACTGCCATCGGTTGAAGAGTCCGTAATTCAACCAGATTTCTAGGGTTAGAATTGAAGGAGACAAAAACACCAATTTCGGCCGTTTAAGTGTCTCAAAAAAGGTGTGTTCATTTTGAGGGTAATTTACGTAGTCGCATAACATGCATTGAAAAAGGTGAATACTCAATAGCTTCAGAAATAAAATTTAAGCCGTTTTCGTTTGCTAGTACATGATTCTAAAAATTCGTTATCAATTACGTAAAGGCGTGCTCAATATCTTCTAGATTCCACTTCCACCTGTACACAATGGGATCATTGTTGATGTGTTCAAGCCATCTGGTTATATGTTCAGTCAGCTCTTCCTTTGACTTAACTCTAAGCCCTTTCAAACAGGTTCGAGCCATTTTCCCAAAGAAGGCCTCTACAAGGTTGAGCCACGAGGCGTGTTTGGGCGTAAATGTAAATTTAAATCTGTTAGGAACGGTCGCTAAATAAGCT
>ENA-OPSG01001516-OPSG01001516.1-human-gut-metagenome-genome-assembly--contig:-NODE-1516-length-10587-cov-15.041303_pt1 | contig 10587 bp, 8 predicted proteins | sample MGYA00241454_ERZ501900 | MGnify/ENA primary metagenome ERZ501900 (study PRJEB25962, sample SAMEA2042225) | human gut metagenome | biome: human gut; feature: human-associated habitat; material: faeces... | reverse complement strand
AAGCCTTATTCTTCTCAGTAGCGATGTAACGGGCTGTACCGGCATCTTTGTGGTCCAAAACCGGAGTCGTAGTGTGGTCTTGAGTTGTATGCTTAGCCATAGCCTGATACTTCTGCGGGGTATATTGCAGGGTAGTCAGCGTGATGGCGGCAATACCGTTGATGTGGCTGGTAGGGATTACGGCCAGGCTGGTCAGACGATGACCAATCAGGGACATCACCTCAGCACTTACCTTGTCAATTTCAGCAGCCAAGTCCTTCAGCTTCTCGTCTGTAACGAAGTCGCCTTTCAATTCTTCTTTCAGAGCCGCAATCTTTTGGTTTACGATGTCCAAAGAAGCCAACTTGTCGATTTGGTCTTGCAGTTCTTTCTTCAGAGCTTTCAAGTCGTCATCAGAAACACCACCTTCTGCCGAACCGGCCTTGTCCAAAGCTTCCTGAGCCTTGTCCTTAGCTTCGTTGGCAGCTGTTTTAGCATCGTTGACAGCTGTCTCCAAAGTCGAAACTTTTGCAGCCAGCTCTTCAAGTGAAGCTTTCTTGCCCAGTTGTTCCTGCAAGTTCTTGATGTCGTCATCATAGTCCTTACAAGACGTGAACGTTCCTGTCGCACCTATCATCAAGGCACTGAACAGGGTCACACTTAGAAACTTTTGTTCATAATTGAAAAACTTTAAATTTATAAATTTAAAAAATAAAAAGTGAATAATTTCTCATTTCCGGCATTCCTTTTCCCACAATGCTTTTGTTAAAAAATTCCGTTACTTCGCAGGTAACGGAGGAATTTTCCGTGCAAACATAATTGTTTTTCTATAAATGAGCAAATAATAATGCTGTTTTTTTATAATTAATCGAAAAATCTGCATTTAAGCGCACTTTTTTGTTAATGGGATTGTTGTTCGCCCCAATTATTAGTGTATTTGCACGTATGTTCTGCATTATAAAGGGATTGTACTTATACATATTATTAATAAGAGAATGTATAATTTAAATTGAAGATGAAAGAGATTACCTTACAAGAAATGCTGTCAACTATTATTGGAGAGCTTCGAGAAAATGGAAGATGGGGAACAGCCCATATTTACCAATCTACATTGAATGTGTTTTCCGCATTCAATAACTATCGGGATTTGCATCTGCGCAAATTGAATCCAGTGGTTTTGAAACGTTTTGAAATGCACCTGCGTCAACGAGATTGCAGTTGGAACACCGTTTCTACCTATATGAAAGTCATTCGCTCGGCTTACAATCGAGCTGTAGATTTACGATGTGTTCGTTATACTCCTAGATTATTTGAACATGTGTATACAGGAACTAAAGCAGACAAGAAAAGAGCTTTGGAAGCTTCGGATATAGGAACTTTAGTTCGCGGGACAGAAATGGATTTGTCCAAAAGGATTCCTTCCTCAAGCCTTCAAAAGGCCAAAATGCTATTTGTTTTTATGTTTATGATGCGTGGTCTCCCATTTGTCGATTTAGCTTTCTTGCATAAGAAAGACCTGCAAGGGAATGTATTGTCCTATCGTAGAAGAAAAACTGGTCGCACCTTACGGGTACTTCTATCCCCTGAAGCCTTACAGCTGGTACACATGGTATCCAATAAGGACGAGAACTCACCTTATTTATTCCCAATATTACGTAGCAAGGATGGTACAGAAGCGGCTTATAAAGAGTATCAATCAGCTTTGAGGCGTTTTAACTATCAGCTGTCAGCTTTAAAAACACATTTGAATATGAGTTCACATCTTAGTTCGTATTCGGCAAGACACACGTGGGCCACAATGGCATATTATTGTGAGATTCACCCTGGCATTATTTCCGAAGCGATGGGACATTCATCGATAAATGTTACTGAAACCTATCTGAAGCCTTTCAGCAACAGAAAGATTGACGAGGCCAACCAGAGGGTAATTTCTTTTGTAAGAAGCGGAGCGTGTACAGTATAAAAAACGTTACTTCTTTTGATAGGATAGAATAGATTTGTTGCGCATTTTCCGGAGTCTTCAAAATGAGTTTTGAGGAACGGAATGGCGTTGTCTTTACGGAGCTCCAATCGGTGCTATCAATATACTGTCATTCAACCTTTTGAACTGAAAAATACACACTTTCATTCTTTGAAAGCCTCATTTCATCACTTTCCCACTGTCACTTTTCTGGACTTTCAATCCTCTTTCCAATATCCTAACGGGCTGATTTTTACTATTTTGAACAAACCCAACCTATTTTATCCTTATTCCTTGATTATTAATGGAATTAACAAGATTTCATTACCTGCGAAGTAACGGAATACTTAGTAACAAAACAAGTATGCGAAAGGGGTTCAAAATGAGAGATTATTCACTTTTTATTTTTTTAAATTTATAAATTTAAAGTTTTCAATTATGAACAAAAAGTTTCTAAGTGTGATCCTGTTCAGCGCCTTAATGGTGGGCACTGCAGGAACGTTCACGTCTTGTAAGGACTATGATGACGACATCGAAAGCTTGGACAACCGCGTATCAGCAGTAGAAAAGCTGGTAAGTGACCTTCAAGCTAAGATTGACGCTGGATCGGTCATTACCGGCGTTGACAAAACAGAAGATGGCATTGTCATCAAATTAAGCAATGGCGAATCTTATCCTATCAAGAACGGAACAAACGGCACAAACGCTCCCGTTTGGAGTATTGTAAAAGACGCTAACGGTGACTATTGGTGGGCTAAAGACAATGTACAAACAGAGTTCCCTGCACGCGGTGAAAAAGGTGAACCGGGCAACGGTAGCGCTGGTCAAGACGCTAAAACCATCTATTACTACCCAGGTACTGAAGAAACTGGCAAGTTGCATGGCCAAGCAGAAGCTGGCTACTGGGTGAAAGTAACAGAAGAGAAGGGTAAAGATCCTTTATATGAAGTACAAACTACGAAATGGTTACCGGAAGGGACTCTTTCAGCAGTTTGGAATACAAAAGATGAAACTCTGACCCTTGGTAACATGAAGGATGAGAACGGCAAATTGGTTGAAAAGACTATTTCTCTGACTACTAAGTTGAAAGCATTGGTATTCATTCCTGATTTGTATGAAGACGGAGTAGAAGCTACTAAATACAAATATGCCAACGGTGATTTCATCGAAGCTGAAAAGAACGCAATAGAAAGTAAAGATGACCACAATGTAGCTTATGTAATCAAGAAAGGTACAAGTGCTACCAATTGGATTACTTTGAAAGATGCCACTAAGAAAACTTATTGGATGCCTTCAACCAGCGCAATGTACTATCACTTGAACCCGCTAAATGCCAAGCTGAAAGATATTGAGTGGAAATTCTTGGCAGCTACTCCGGAATATGTAGCTACAAAAGCTACTCCTGCTGTGGTAACCCCTATCTTCCAAAACGCAGGTAAGACCATTGACGGCGAAAAAATGTATGCTACATACAAACTCTCTGTAGAGGATTTGAAGAAGGGCAATTTGAGCACTCCCGGTGAAAACAACTATATTTCTATCGCAGCTCTGGAAGCAACATTGGTTAATGGCGAAAAAGAAGGTGAAGAAAAGTCTACAGTTACTTCTGACTATGCAGCCATCATGCCGATGATTCAAGGTTTTAAAGCCATTGCGTATACCGATGACAGCAAAATCGTAACAAAAAACACTTGTAAACCTGAACTGTATAAGACAGCTAAGGAAGCTATCGAAAACGTATATACTGTTCCTGCACAATACAATGGTGGTTCTATTGAATTGGCAGATTTACTGTGTATCCATCATGTAGAAAACTTTGGAGAGAAAATTACTGCAACCACTCACAAAAGCATGAGTCTTGCTGAAGCTGCCCAGCTATATAATCTGACTCTCAAGTTTGAAGCTGTTCACTATATCAGCGGTGACAATGATACAGAGGAAAATGCTTACTCTCAATTGGAAGAAGACGGTACTTTCACTCCTTGCTATGTAAACGACAAAGAAGAAAGTGTGGTTATTCCTGAAGGAAGCACAGAAAAGATTGGCAGAAGTGCTATCGGTCGTCGTCCGGCAGTATTGGTTAAACTGGTTGATGCAACAAATAATGTAGTATTAGCAGGTTACATCAAGTTGGAAATCACTGAAAAAGCCGCTACTCCTGATGCAATTGTTATTGACAAGAGCACTCCGCAGTTGCCGTACTTGTGTGGTGAACAAACTGTATCCATCACTTGGAAAGACATGTCCGGTAAGATTCTTGAAGAACTGGGTATGACCAAGGAAGAATTCACAAAGGGTTATACATTTGTAAAAGACGAAACTTATGTAGCAGACGGTAAGGGTGGCTTCATTCAAGTAACAGCTGCTAATAAATTTGCAGCAGACAATACTTACGGTGTAGTTACTGAAACTCCTGACGGTAACACTAGTACAAATGCTATCCTGAACTGGACTAGCAATAAGACTCAAAGAGACCAACTCATCAAGGATTACAAAGATCGCGCCTTGACACTTTATGGCAAGTACAAACCTGTAGCAGGTGGAACAACTTACGCTATTTACGTAGGTATCAAGATTTCCATAGCAGAATTGCCGACTACTGCAAGTTATGGTAACAAACGTGATGCGTTCTGGTATCCTGCTGAAACAGCTTTGGCTGACAGAGATACTGTACGTACCAATGTTCCTGCTCCGGATGCAGCAAACAATGTAGCAAATTATGTGAAGAATCTTGATGACTACTTCTATCACTACGTAACAGAAGCTGGAAAAGAAGTTGAAAAATCAGGCATCGAATTCATTGTATCAGAAGCTTCCAAGCCGGTTTATGGTGAAATCTGGAACAACAAAGACAAAGGTATGGAAATCAAGTACAGCTACTTGTTCTCTGCTAAGAACGATGGTCTGACTATAGGTGGAAAGAAGTTGTTTGTAAGTACAGTTGAAGCTGACAAGAGCAAGAGCAGCACTAAGTTATACTGGGGTGAAAAGAGAGCAACCGCTTCTCTCATCGCAACTCTTGATAAGACAGCCAAGACAATTACTTATGCAAACAACGATGAAGCAAAAGTATTCTTGAACCTTTTCGGTCATAACGAAAACAAGCCTAACCAACAGTTTGCCATCATCGAGGTATCCGCTGTTTATGGTGACTGCGAAATTGAACTGGCTCCCGCTTACAACTTCAACGCTCGCTTCTTGCGTCCGCTGGATATTGAAAGCAACGACAAAGCCAAGTTCTTGGATGCAGAGGCTAACGGTTCTTCCGTATTACTTGGTAACTTGTTCAAGGCCAACGACTGGCGCGACAAACCGGTTATCGTATACAATGATAAAGACAAAGTATATGAAGCTGCTAAAGAAAACAACGTTAACTTGTACGAATACTACGGTATCAGCGCAATAACTTTGGATATTGACAATGCAACTTGTGACGTTAATGTTATCGGTGAACAGAAGCCTATCAACAAGGACGTTATCAAGCTGACAATCCTTGATAAAGTAGGTGGTACTGCAATTTCTAACCCGATTGACATCAAAACTACCAACATCAGCAAGTTGAACTCTGTAGTATTGAACTACAAGAACAATATGGGTAACACTAAAGACTTCACCATCATGGTTCCTGTAAAGGTCACATACACATGGGGTACAGTAAGTGCTAAAGTTGCCATTGCTGTTGATGGTACTATTGCCAACAGATAATTTTGTAAAGAACTCATCGCATCCTAAAATGCGGTAATATAATAAAGGTGCGTCATAATAAGGTGACGCACCTTTTTATTTAACAATGCACGATTAATAAATATATCAACAATGAACAATAAACAAATCCTTTTTATGCTTCTTCTCTCAGCAAGCTTTCTACTCGGAGCATGTTCAACAAAAGGACACGAAGAGAAGATGAAGACACAGAAAGAGGCAGAAGATGAGTTTGTAGCCACTTTGACTGCTGCAGACTCAAGCGCTGTTCTTACATTATGTACACAGTGTATGGATCTTCTAAAAGCTAAAGAGACTGACAAGGCTCTTGATATGCTTTACTCCATTGATGACGCTGGTATAGCCAAACCCTTAACGATACAACAACGGGAAGCACTGACCAAACGTTTCCAGCGTTTCCCGGTAATTCGTTATCGATTGGATTACCTCAGCTTCTCTACACAAGGAAATAATGACGTGAAGTACAAAATAGAATTTACGCCACGTTCAGATTCTGACACTCCAGGTAGTAGTATGGGGTTCATGTTCAACCCCATAAAAGCAAATGGGGAATGGGTACTCGCCATCAAAGACGGTAGACAGCCTAGTCGCGAAGCTGCTACCCCACTCCATGATGATGCACCTGCCCCAGTAGATGTAATTGTAGAAAAGTAATCAAAAACACAAGAAAGGCCCTCCTTTTTGTAGGAGAGCCTTTCTTTATATTCCACAAATCGTTTTACTACATTTAGAAGAGATACGCCGCAGACACCTGCCAAGTCTTATTCTTGGCACCGATGGCATCACCCGCATTCTTCCACGTAAATGAGTCGCCCATCGGGAGCTGATAGGTCACGCCAACCTGGAGATGCTTCAGCAGCTTCACACCGGCACCCAGATTAAGTGCCACTTGAGCCTTCTTGCGGTCTACGTAATCCTTCTTCTTGAAGTCGAAGAAGAAATCGGGACCGGCTGCCACATAAATACCCAACAAACTACCCAAGCCAATGGTATATTTCAGATTTACGGGTACTTCCAGTCCTGTTTGCTTCACCTCGTCCTTGCCGCGCTGAGAGAACAGCAAAGCACCATCAACACCCAAGCCTACAATGGGAATGGTAAACTCAGCCATCGGACCAATAAAGAAACCGGTAGAATTATCCTTGTTTCCCTTATATCCGCCATCCCAATCTATTTTCGTCATATTCACACCACCCTTAACACCCCACTTCAATAGTTGGGCCTGGGCAGGCATAGCCATAAACATACAGCATACAGCTATCACGAAAGCACTAAAAATCTTTTTCATAATCAATTGTGTTTAATATTACGGGACAAATATATGCAAATTCTTCCTAAAGAAACAACGTATGTTAGCATTTGTTCATTTACGAGAACAATGAATCACAAAACGCATTACCTTTGCAACCTGAATCAAAGAAAGATACCACACAGATAAAATAAAAAGCTATGATAAAAATCAGAAAGACGCAACCCACAGACATTGCAATCCTTATGGACATCTTTGAACAAGCGAAGCACATCATGCGGAAAGACGGAAATATGCTGCAGTGGAGAGGCAACTACCCTTCCAGGGAAATCGTCATAGCAGACATCGAACAAGGAAACAGCTATGTGTGCACCGACGATACCGAAGAAATTATCGGAACCTTCGCCTTTATCCGTGGAAACGACCCCACATATACGCATATCTATGAAGGAAAATGGGTGGAAGATACGCTTCCTTACGGCGTCATTCACCGGCTGGCAAGTACAGAACACAGCAAAGGAGTGGCCAATGCCTGCCTGCAATGGTGCTACGAACAAATACCCAACCTACGTGCAGATACCCACCGGGACAATCATATCCTGCAATACATACTGAAGAAGCACGGATTCAAATATTGCGGCATCATCCTTCTGGCCAATGGAGACGAACGGCTGGCATTCCAAAAAGTAGAAGGATAGACAAGGAAACCACGAATCTTTCATTTAAAGGAGTTATCAGCCGACAAGTCGGCTTAGGAGTTAAAGCCAATACTCGTGCGTATGTATTCACAGAAGTATCGGCTTTAACTTCTTCAACTCCTGACGGAGCGGAGCGAAGTGATAACTCCTCCAATTCCTTTAAATGAAAGAACCGGGCAAGAAAACTCAAATAATCATAACCCTTCAAACATTATCTGCCATATAATTGTATATATAGCAGGTTTCCACAATGTTGTGGAAAACAAAAACAAGATAACATATGAAGGATTATAAACGTATGACAGTCGGCGAAATCGTAGCCGACAACTTCAACAATGCCGGGATATTTGATAAATATGGCATTGATTTCTGCTGCCATGGTTCCGCACTGCTTCCCGAAGCCAGTAAAACTGCCGGAGCCGATATGGAGAAGGTGATAGAAGAAATAGAGCATCTGGCTCCGACAACCTCCGAAAATATTGATTTCAAGAGTTGGCCTCTGGACTTATTGGTGGACTATATTCTCAAAATCCACCACCGTAATATCCGTACACAAGGTCCCGAGATTGAAGAACTGCTGGATAAAATATGTCGCGTACACGGTGAAAAACATCCGTCACTCTACAATGTGCAGGCTCTCTTTCATGATTCCCTCTCCGACCTCAATGCCCATCTCGACAAAGAGGAACTGGTACTGTTTCCCTACATCTATGAGATGGTAAAGGCTAAGCTGGAAAATACTCCCCTGCCCGAATTCCACTGTGGAAGCATCGAAGCTCCCATATCCGTCATGATGGCAGAACATGACATTGAAGGAGAACGCTATCGCCACATAGAGCATCTGACCAACGGCTATACAGCTCCAGAAGATGCCTGCAACAGTTACCGCCTCGTACTCCAACAGCTTAAAGCATTTGAAGAGGCCTTGCACCAGCACATCCATCTGGAAAATAATATCGTTTTCCCACGCTCCATCAAAATGGAAGCAAAATTAAGAGAACAGCCATGACACAAATCAGAATCAAACGGGTATATGAAGAACCCAATGCAACAGACGGCTACCGTGTATTGGTGGACCGGCTGTGGCCTCGCGGCATAAAAAAGGAACATCTGAAATACGATGTCTGGGAAAAGGATATTACCCCTTCACCTGAATTAAGAAAATGGTTTCACGAAGACCAAGCGGAACACTGGGAGGGGTTTGCAGCCATGTATCGCAAGGAACTGGAAAATTCGGAAGCCGCCCTTAGGTTCATTGACACCATAAAACACCACCATACCATAACCTTACTATATGCTTCCAAAGCACCGATATACAACCATGCACGCATCCTGCAACGGTTTCTGCAGGAGCACTTAGACTAATTACTCACAATCTTTACAGTAAAAGCAAAGATGAACTGTAACTCTGGAAAGGCTGTTCAACGAATTGGTGCTACAAGGACACAAACTTCTTTTTCAAGTCGTCCACTCCCATTCCCGTAAAATAATCCTCTATAAAGTCCCAGCGCTGTTCATCCGTCAGCTTATCTGTTCCGAAGAAGAAAGAGAACAAGTCAATCTGCTCCTGGAATATCTGCCCGTTGGTATCCAGAATCAGATTGCGGTAATCATCGCCAAGCGCAAGTTCCTGCAGAGTTTCGGGGTCATTGAAACGGACAAATACGCAAGGCGTACCGCCACCCTCCACACTGAACGAAAGGCAGTCAAGCATAGAAAGCAGATTAAGCAGCATATTCAAGTCCGAGAAAGGAGTGCAATAAAACACCAGGCGGTCTCCCTTACTGCCCACTATGCGTTGGCTAAACAGTTTTTGATAGCGCGACAAAAGCAAATCAAAGCCTTTGGTCACCGTACAAACAGAATCGGGAACAGGATTCCCTGCATGACCGTATCACCGATACCGGCAACCGGCCCCATCAGACCGGTACGTACAGCATTGATATCCTTCTCTGTAACGTTTTCACCATTCGCATGTGCCTCCTCCATGGAACAGGCGATACCGTTGATGATCGGTCCTACGGTGAATACTTCAGAATTGTAGAATACCATATATTTTTTCAGTTCTTTTACACGTTCTTCGTTCGTGTCATACAGCTCACGAATCGGTGTCAGCATCAGGTTGGCAGCACCCAGAGCCTGTAAACGCTCATAGTTGTAGCAGGCCTCGGTACTCGTTGTCCATAACCATGTTTTAACAAGTGTTTTCTTGGAAAGCTTTTTTGTATACTCCGGCAGTTCAGCTGCTGCAGCCTGATCAGCCGGCTGTGAAACCTCGATCGTTTCTGTTTTTTTATTTAATGAGAGACGTTTTACCTTCTTCGTTTCCGTCTGCTTCTGTGCAGTATTGCTGTTCAGATACATAACAAGTGCAATGATTGCAGAGAAGATGGAGATTGCAGTAAGTCCCAGACCGGAATATACGGTCAGAAAGAAGCCGCCGAAGAACCACGGAATCAGCTTTTTCTTACCCAGATAGTTCAACAGCATTGCAATACCCAAGGCCGGCATGATACCGCCGACAACCTGAAGTGCACTGATGACACTTTCCGGAACGGCATTGATCAGATCGCTTGCCCAGCCGCTTCCGGATACAACCAGAAGGAAGGCAGGAATTCCATACAGGACAAGTGCCATACAGAAGGAAGGCACGAAGTTCATAAAACGCACACCGCGCAGATTGCCCTTTTCCAGCAGCTTATCCGCCTGATGAATCCATGCGGCGTTGACTGTCATATAGACCTGGTTCAGCAACAGTCCAAACATACTGAACGGAATCGCAAAGGTTACGGCCATCGTCGGATCGGCGCCGGATAAAATCGTCATCGCCGTACCGAAGATACCTGCGACGATGGTATTGCTCGGCATGGTTCCACCTGCGGAAATCCATCCCAGATAAATCAACTGAATGTTGGCCCCCGCCAGCATACCGGTCATCGGATCCCCCATGAACAGAACAACCAGCGTACCTGTGGTCA
>ENA-OPSG01001503-OPSG01001503.1-human-gut-metagenome-genome-assembly--contig:-NODE-1503-length-10684-cov-6.145545_pt1 | contig 10684 bp, 10 predicted proteins | sample MGYA00241454_ERZ501900 | MGnify/ENA primary metagenome ERZ501900 (study PRJEB25962, sample SAMEA2042225) | human gut metagenome | biome: human gut; feature: human-associated habitat; material: faeces... | reverse complement strand
ATCGCTCTTCCGATTCCTCTAGAGGAACCAGTAACAAGAACGATTGGTTTTTGATTGGTTATATGCATAAAGAACCTCCGTGAAAAAAATATAATGTTACTATAGCACAAACTGGTGAAAAATGACAGAACAGCTCAGAACAAATCGGAAAGAAGAGTTGAAAAAGTGTGTTCGATTGGTATAATAAAACTAGGTGAAATTGGTATATCGTTTTAGGTGGGAATCGAAAGAAAGAAGAAAATACAGGAGGTGGAGGAGATGATCCAAAGGGCAATCGCATTTGCGACGAAAGCACATGACGGGCAACTGCGGAAAGGGACGATGCGCCCATATATTTTACATCCGCTGGAAGTGGGTGTGATCGTAGCGAGAATGACGGAGGATGAGGAGATTATCAGTGCAGCAATCCTGCATGATACGATCGAGGATTGCGAAGGAGTGACGGCGCAGATGATCGAGCAGATGTTTTCCAAGCGGGTGGCAGAACTTGTGCAGAAAGAAAGTGAAGACAAATCAAAGACGTGGATGGAGCGCAAAGGTGCGACGATCCAGCATCTGAAAGTAGCAGAGCGGGAAGTACAGATGATCGGTCTGGCAGATAAGTTGTCCAATATGCGGGATATTGATCGGGATTATCCAGAGTGCGGGGAGGAATTGTGGCAACGATTCCGAATGAAAGACAAAGAGACGATTGGATGGTACTATAAAGGAGTAGAGGAGGCTCTTAGAAATTCTTTCTCGGAAGTTCCGGCGTATATGGAGTACCGCAGTCTTGTAGAGAAAATTTTTGGAAAATAGAAAATAGCAGGAAGACAATAGACAGGAGAACAGTATGAAGAAAAAAATATTAATGATAGGAACCGGAGGAACAATTGCATCAAAACAGACGGAGGCCGGGCTGGCTCCGGGACTTTCCTCGGAGGATATCCTATCTTATATTCCGCAGGTAGAGAGCGTGTGTGATGTGGATACACTTCAGGTGTGCAATATTGACAGTACGAATGTGACACCGGAATATTGGAAGAAGATTGCAGGGGCAATCGAGGAACACTATGAGGAGTATGATGGATTTGTCATCTGTCACGGTACGGACACGCTGGCATACACTGCGGCAGCACTGTCTTATATGATCCAGAATTCCGAGAAGCCGATTGTGATCACCGGAGCGCAAAAGCCGATCAATATGGATGTGACAGACGCGAAGACAAATCTTTTAGACAGCTTTATTTACGCGTCAGACGATGCATCTCAGGATGTGACGATCGTATTCGATGGGAAAGTCATTGTCGGAACAAGGGCGAAGAAAGAGCGTGCCAAGAGTTACAATGCATTTTCCAGCATTAATTTCCCGTATCCGGCAGTGATACAGGATCAGAAAGTATTTCGCTATATGCCGGCGATTCCTTATAAGAAGCCGGTCACGTTCTATCATGAGATGAAGAACAGTATTTATGTATTAAAGCTGATCCCGGGGATGAAGCCGGATGTATTGTCCTACATTTTTAAACATTATGATTGTGTGGTAATTGAAAGTTTTGGTGTAGGCGGTCTGCCGGAGAGCATTGTCGGAGAATTTTATAAAGAGATGACGGAGTGGGTGCGCCACGGAAAGATTGTGGTGATGACAACGCAGGTGGCAAACGAAGGAAGTAACATGACGGTCTATGAAGTTGGGAAAAAGGTCAAACAGGATTTTGATCTGATTGAAGCATACGACATGACATTGGAGGCAGTGATCACAAAATTAATGTGGATCATGTCCATGGAACAGATGAGTTACGCGGAAGTGAAAGAAAGATTTTACAGCAGCGTAAACCATGACATTTTATTTCATGAGTAGCAGTGTGAAATGAAGTGTGTTTAGCAAATTATAAAAAGGAAAAAGGGGAAGAAAAATGTATCAGCATATTTTATTTGATCTAGATGGAACACTGACAGACCCGAAAGTGGGGATTACAAGCGCAGTTGCACATGCGCTGAAATTTTATGGGATAGAGGTGGAGAATCTTGATATGCTCTGCAAGTTTATCGGTCCGCCGCTTGCGGATTCTTTTATGGAATATTATGGATTTGACCGGGAACAGGCGGTGGAAGCAGTGGAAAAGTATAGAGAATATTTTTCGGTGCGGGGACTATATGAGAACGAAGTCTATCCAGGGATTGAAAAACTATTAAAAGCACTGACAGAACAAGGAAAGAAGGTCTATCTGGCGACATCCAAGCCAGAGGTGTATGCAAGACAGATTTTGGAGTATTTTCACCTGACAGAGTATTTCACTTTTATTGGAGGAAGTGAATTGAGCGGGGAGCGTGTCAGAAAAGGAGATGTTATCGCATATGTGCTGGAGCATGAGAAGATTACAGACAGAGATAAGGTGATCATGGTCGGAGACCGAATGCATGATGTGCTTGGGGCAAAGGAGCAGAACATCCCATGCATCGGAGTGTTATATGGCTATGGAAACCGGCAAGAGCTGGAAGAAGCGGGAGCGGCAATGATCAAAGAGAGCGTAGAAGAACTGCACGACACCTTAGTGTAACTGAGGGGAAAATCGCGCAGGCAAAACCGCAGAGAAAGAAAAAATAAAAAGAGACAGAAAGAGGTAAAAGCAAGGAAATGAAGTCAGCACAGGATTTGAGAAAGTTACTAAATGAGATTCATCGGAAGAGTTATCCTGCATATAAGGGGACGAAGGGCAGTTATCGGTTTGCGGATTATATTCTGCAGATCGATCATGTGCAGGGAGATCCATTTGCATCGCCATCGAAAGTGAGTGTTGCGATTGACGGACAACTGGCAAGGTTTCCGAAACAATTATTTGACAAGAAATATAAGCGGATCGCGCTGCAGGATTATCTGACAAGAGTATTTTATCAGAAGATCGAACGCTTCAACTTCAAGGCAAAGGGTTCAGGGAAAAGTGGTTTGTTATCTGTCAGCAGGTGCGGACAGGAGATTCTGGAACGGACAGCCTGCACGATTGACCCGGCAAATGGTAACGTGCTTGTGCGTATGGAAGTAGGATTTCCGGCAAATGGAAGGACAATTAATTCCGGAGAGCTTATTAAGATTTTCTTTGAGTTTCTTCCAGAGTGTGTAAAGGAATCATTTTTCTATCCGTGTGCAGATCAGAAAAAAATTGAGCAGACGATTTTTTTGGCGGAAGATCAGCAGGTGATCCGGGAAGAGATCCTGAAGCGAAATCTTAGTGCATTTGTGGCAAACGGCTCGATTTTGCCGAGAGAGAGTGGAATTTCTTCCCGCCCGATGAAGAATGGGGTTCCATTCCGTTCGCCGAAAGAGATGGAAGTGGAGATGGAGTTGCCGCACAGAGGAAAGATTAACGGTATGGGGATTCCATGTGGAATTACTTTGATCGTAGGCGGCGGCTATCACGGGAAATCCACATTGTTAAATGCGCTGGAAGTTGGTGTGTATAATCACATTGCTGGAGATGGAAGAGAGTATGTGATCAGTGATGATACTGCAGTCAAACTCAGGGCGGAAGATGGACGGAGTATCAAAAAGACAGACATTTCTATGTTCATCAACAATCTCCCGAATAAGAAAAATACAGAGGCATTCTATACCGAAGATGCAAGTGGAAGCACTTCGCAGGCGGCAAATGTAGTTGAGGCGATCGAGGCAGGCAGCAGATTGTTTCTGATTGATGAGGATACGAGTGCCACAAACTTTATGATCCGCGATGAACTGATGCAGAGGGTAGTGGCAAGGGAAAAAGAACCGATCACACCGTTTATTGACCGAGTGAGGGAGTTGTATGAAAAAGAAGGGGTGTCCTCGATCATCGTAGCGGGAAGTTCCGGATCTTATTTCCATATCGCAGATACGATTATCCAGATGGAACAGTATGAGCCGGCGGAGATTACAGCTTTCGCAAAGCAAGAGGCAGCGGCATTTCCGCTTCCGGTATCGGAAGGAAAGCGGGAGATGAAGAAACCATCCGTGCTCCGAAGCGCAGAAAAAAACAGGACATTCGCAGACCGCGGAAAAGTGAAGATCAAGGCGATGGGAAAAGATGGCATCCAGATGAATCGAGAGACAATCGAACTTCGCTATGTGGAACAGATTGTTGATGCGGAACAGACAAATGTACTTGGCTATCTCGTGAAGTATGCAGAGCAGAATCTGTTTGATGGAAAGAAAACAATCCAGCAGGTAGTAGATGCGATGGAGCAGAAGATGGAGCGGGATGGACTTGCTTCCATTGCAGAGTCTTCGTATCTTCCGGTTAATTTTGCAATGCCGAGAAAGCAGGAGATCTTTGCCTGCCTAAATCGTTACCGGGGGCTGCGGTTGTAAGAAGATGAGAATAAAGTTGCGAAGAACTTATGAAAATCTAAAGAATTTATGAACTTCTTGACAAATGGCAGTTAGCCGACTATCATAAGGAATATCGAATAAGAAAAGGTTGAGAGAAAGAGGAGTACGCAAAGATCCCTTGCAAGAGAGGATCACTCATGGGCTGAAAGGTGATTTCAAGAAGGAATTGTGGAAGTAGCTTTTGAACCGGACGACTGAAGCGGCAGCAATGCTGACAGTAGGTAGTCACGGATCGTCCCCGTTACCGGACGCTAGAGATATCGATCTGCTTTTGTACAGAGATTTACGGAGTATGGAGCAGAGAGATAACAAAGGTGGTACCGCGATCATTCGCCCTTTACAGTATGTAGAGGGCGTTTTCTATTCCATAGGAAATCATATCAAAGGAAAAGATAAAGAGCGGCCACTTATGACAGAGCTGAAAGAAGATGAAGAGCAAAAGAGGGTTTGCAAAGGAGGAAATGATGAGTAAGAATTTAGAGAAGACTTACAATCCAAAAGAGATTGAGCCGAAACTTTATGAAAAATGGTGTGAGAACAAATATTTTCACGCAGAAGTAGACAGAAGTAAAAAACCGTTTACAACTGTAATGCCACCGCCGAATATCACAGGAAAGCTTCATATGGGGCATGCATTTGACAATACACTTCAGGATATCCTGATCCGTTATAAGAGAATGCAGGGATACAATGCACTCTGGATTCCGGGTACAGATCATGCGGCGATTGCCACAGAGGTAAAAGTTACAGAGCAGTTAAAGGCAGAAGGAATTGATAAGAAGGAACTTGGAAGAGAGAAATTTTTAGAGCGTACCTGGCAGTGGAAGGATGAGTATGCAGGAACGATTGAAGGCCAGTTGAAAAAACTCGGTGTTTCCTGTGACTGGGATCGAGAACGCTTCACGATGGATGAGGGATGCTCCAAAGCAGTTGAGGAAGTATTCATCAAACTTTATGAGGAAGGATACATTTATAAAGGATCCAGAATCGTTAACTGGTGTCCAGTATGTAAGACAGCACTTTCCGATGCAGAGGTTGATCACGAAGAGCAGGCAGGACATTTCTGGCATATCAAATATCCAATTGTAGGAACAGATCGTTTTCTTGAGATTGCGACAACACGTCCGGAGACAATGTTAGGAGATACAGCAATCGCGGTACTGACGAAATGCGGATTATAAGGGTCGCGGCTGGAACAAACCTTCGTCAGTTCCCCATGCAAGTGTATCACGTGCGTACTGCCGGCACGCTCGTGCAGATTATCTACGTTCTGGGTGACGACCGTTACATTGAAATCCCTCTCCAGGTCGGCAACGCCCAGATGCCCGGCATTCGGCACCACATCGAGCAACTGCTTGCGACGTTCGTTATAGAAATTAATGACCAGTTCCGGATTACGTGCATACCCCTCGGGAGTCGCCACCTGCTCCACCGGATATTTGTCCCATAATCCGCCCGCATCACGGAATGTGCTGATGCCGCTCTCGGCGCTCATACCAGCACCCGACAATATGACCAAGTTCTTCATTTTCCGCTCCTTTCCTTTATTAAAGTAAGACAAATATAAGAAGAATGTTCAAGTTGTGATATAAATAAGAAAAATTAAATACTTAAAAGCCTTATCATTCAAATAAAAGACGTACTTTTGCCATTCGTAAATTTGCAATAGACTGGAAAAGAAACCAATCCGGTCGTCAACAAAAGAATCTTATGGACAAATTCAGTTATGCTATCGGCCTTGGAATAGGTCAGAATCTTTTAAGCATGGGTGCCAAAGGCATTGCAGTAGATGACTTTGCACAAGCAATCAAAGACGTTTTGGAGGGCAACCAGACGGCAATCAGCCACACAGAAGCCCGTGACATCGTCAACAAGTACTTCGCCGAACTGGAGGAGAAGATGAACGCAGCAAACATAGAAGCCGGCAAAAAGTTCCTGGAAGAGAACAAAAAACGCGAGGGAGTTGTTACGCTTCCCAGCGGACTTCAATACGAAGTTATCACAGAAGGAAACGTCGGTCACTATGCCAAAGCAACCGACCAGGTACAATGCCACTACGAAGGCACACTGATTGACGGAACGCTGTTCGACAGCTCCATCAAGCGCGGCCAGCCTGCCACATTCGGTGTAAACCAAGTGATACCCGGTTGGGTGGAAGCCCTTCAGCTTATGCCCGAAGGTGCCAAGTGGAAACTCTACATCCCCAGCGACCTGGCATACGGAGCGCAGGGTGCCGGCGAGATGATTCCTCCCCACAGCACGCTCGTATTCGAAGTCGAATTACAGAAAATTTTATCTAAATAAACAAACAAGTAAAAGCAAAATGAAAAAAGTAACATTTCTCATGGCTCTTGCAGTAGCTGCCGGCATGGTATCTTGTACTGCTCAAAGTCCGAAAGCTGATTTGAAGACGGACATCGACTCATTATCTTACGCCATCGGTATGGCACGTACAGAAGGTTTGGACCAGTATCTTGCACAACAAGGCATTGACTCAACCCAGATGTCAGAATTCCTGAAAGGTTTCAACGAAGGCGCAGCCAAAATCGATAAGAAAGACGTGGCTTACATGGCCGGTCTGCAAGTAGGCCAGATGGTCAGCAAGCAATGGGTGGAAGGCTTCAACCAACAAATCTTCGGCAACGACTCCACACAGAGCATCAGCCGCGAAAATCTGCTGGCAGGTTTCGTAGCAGGTGTCATCGGCAAGGGTGGTGCTATGGATATGATGAAAGCTCAAGAGTACATGCGTACTCAGATGGATGCCATCAAAGAAAAAGCAACTGCAGAAAAGTATGCTGACAACAAAGCTGCCGGTGAAAAGTTCCTGGCTGAGAACAAGGCTAAAGAAGGTGTAGTAACTACCCCGAGCGGTCTGCAATACAAAATCATCACCAAGGGTAACGGTGCCGTTCCTGCCGACAGCAGCAAGGTGAAAGTAAACTACAAAGGTACGCTGATTGACGGAACAGAATTCGATAGCTCTTACAAGCGCAACGAACCTGCTACTTTCCGTGCCAACCAGGTAATCAAAGGCTGGACAGAGGCCCTCACCATGATGCCCGTCGGCTCTAAGTGGGAACTCTATATCCCCTACGACCTGGCATACGGTTCAAGAGAAACCGGTAGCCAAATCAAGCCGTTCTCTACTTTGATATTCGAAGTGGAACTGCTGGGTATCGAGAAGTAATGTAACAATCCGAAGGGAGGGGCAAAACCCTCTTGATACTTCTTTTAGGCGCGGATTACGCGGAATACGCGGATTTGGTAAACTAAATCCGTGAAATCCGCGTAATCCGCGCCTTATCGTTACCCCTCACTTTTATTCATTTTTCCGTCCCTTTTTATAGATAAATTAAAATAAAGTCCTATATTTGCTTACTATTTGATAACAACAAGAACTTTACTTATTTACTATTATGGAAAAAATAGACAATCTTGACCGGCAGATTCTGGAAATCATTTCCCAAAATGCCCGTATCCCTTTCAAGGACGTAGCTGCTGAATGTGGCGTGTCACGTGCTGCCATCCATCAACGTGTACAGCGCCTGATTGACCTTGGCGTTATTGTTGGCTCAGGCTATCATGTAAATCCCAAGTCCCTTGGATACAGAACCTGCACTTACGTAGGAATCAAGCTGGAAAAGGGCTCCATGTATAAGACGGTAGTTGCTGAGCTGGGCAAGATTCCCGAAATCGTAGAATGCCACTTCACCACTGGTCCGTACACCATGCTGACCAAGGTATATGCCCGCGACAACGAGCATCTGATGGATTTGCTGAACAACAAGATGCAGGAGATTCCTGGCGTAACCGCTACCGAGACCTTGATTTCCCTGGAACAGAGCATCAAGAAGGAGATTCCTATTTGCCCCGAGAAATAACGAACAACAATGGATTTCTTGAACGAATATCATCTGTCGGGCCTTGTCATAGGTATCTGCACATTCCTCATCATCGGCTTGTTTCACCCCATAGTTGTGAAAGCCGAATATTATTGGGGCACCAAGTGCTGGTGGATTTTCCTTTTACTCGGCATCGGCGGCATCATTGCCTCCCTTTATACGGAGAACATCATGATAGCCTCCCTTTTGGGCGTCTTTGCATTTTCCTCGTTCTGGACCATCAAGGAGATATTCGAGCAGGAAGAACGAGTGAAAAAAGGCTGGTTTCCCAAGAATCCAAAACGAATTTATAAGTTCTAAGGACAAAGGTTATAAGGAATTTTATCCAAAAGTCTTGCATATTTCAATAGAAAATGCTACTTTTGTCCTCGCTATCCAAGCAAGGATGCATCGGACTTGTAGCTCAGTTGGTTAGAGCAACAGACTCATAATCTGGAGGTCCCTGGTTCAAGCCCAGGCTGGTCCACAAAGAATTGCCTCATAAACAAGTGTTTATGGGGCTTTTTTATTAGGACTTCTTCTCTTTGGATTTTCGAAATACTGACAAGAAACAGGCTGTCTTGCTTCGTTGTTGACCTATTGTTGACCCCAAAATAAGTACCACAAACAGATAATCTCACCACACAGATAAGCAGACTACAAACTATTCAGAATATCTAAAATGAAAGAATTTACTTATGAACAGATAAGAACAAAGGCTCTTAAACAGGGAGTGAAAGATAATAAGGTTCACATTGGATTGTGGGCTAATCTTAATAACTATCTAAAGACAAGGAGAAAAAAGAATGGAAAGGTTACTACCTATTATATTTCATTGCAGAAACTATCTTATTAATTTACTAATATTTAAACTGACATGATAATTCATCTACCAACAGGAAAGAAGTTCCATAACAGAAAGGAAGCCAAGATATATTTTGGCACTGCCTACTATTACAAAATGGAACGTGAGAAAAATATTTAGTGTTTACCAACAATGTTCAATCAGCAACTAATGAATATGACGAACGGGCCGAAATAGTACAGCCGGAACGGGTCATCTTCGTTGCCGAACGCGTCGATCGCCTCCATCATGTCGGTGGGCGGGAAGCAGCTGACCACGAAGCTCACCGCGTCGCTTTCGGTGGCATAACTGCCGTCTTCATACAGCGGGTCGTCGGCAGTGAGCCCCACCAGCAGAGACGTGTTGCCGCCGGACGACGTGCCCCAGATGCCCAGCCGCTCAGGGTCGATGTGCCACTGCCGCGCGTTCGCCCGCAGGTACCGGATCGCCGCCTTGACATCCTTCAGATAGGCAGGGAACACGGCACTGGCGTCACGCGAGGCGTTGCGATGGTTCACCGTCGCCACCACGAATCCCTCTCGCGCCAGTTCGGATAGCTGCGGGATCTCGTAATCACGGTCCGGTGTGGTCCACGCGCTACCCTGCACGAACACCACGGTGGGGTAGCGGCGGTCATCATCGTCGCCGGTGGATTGCGGCGCGATGATGTCCATCACCAGATCATCGGCCCCGGTGCGATACGCCACATTGCGGGTGAGCCGGGCCAGGCCGGTGAGCGTGGGATTATTCGGTACGTGGACGGTTTCGACGGTTCGGTCTTCTGACGGCGTGATATTCGGCATGAGGCAATGTTACAGCGAATGGTTCTCAATAAGAAAGGTGCGAGTCCGTTATGTGAGGAAACGAACACGGATTACTTCATAAGCCCAGTATTTTGCCGGTCTCTGAAATGTTCGATTGTGCGGAAATGTTCGGAATCCTCGCACTTTTCTTATTGAGAACGATTCGCTGCTACATCCGGAACGCAGCGCGCGGGTACGCTAAACTGTGTACAGCTCAGAAACTCACCCCAAGGAGATGCCATGAACCCGAGACGCGGGCCGATCGTCGCAGGCGAGAAGATCCAATTCACCGACCGCAAGGGCAAGAAGATCACCGACCAGCTGACCGCCGGTGGCGTCACCCAGACCGAGCACGGGATCATTCTGCACGACGACGTGATAGGCCGCACCGAGGGCGTGGTCGTCACCACCGTCACCGCCAAGCGCGAGGCTCAGGTCAATGCGAACCATCCCGAACGCGACCGGAACAAGCCGTGGAAGGCGACCCGTGCGATCGGCGGCTGGCAGTATGCGGTCATGCGCCCCCGTCTCGCCGACTACGTGCTCTCCATGCCGCGTGGCGCCCAGATCATGTACCCGAAGGACATCGCGCAGGTCATCCAGCTCGGCGACATCCGAAGCGGCCTCAACGTGCTCGAATCTGGTGCCGGATCGGGCGCGATGAGCGTCAACCTGCTGGATGCGGTGGGGGAGTCCGGCCGCCTGACCACCATCGAGCTGCGACCCGAATTCGCCCGTGTGGCCGACGCGAACGCCACGCTGTATTACGGCGAACGCCCGCGGTGGTGGGACATCAAGACCGGCGACT
>ENA-OPSG01001502-OPSG01001502.1-human-gut-metagenome-genome-assembly--contig:-NODE-1502-length-10698-cov-5.199850_pt1 | contig 10698 bp, 9 predicted proteins | sample MGYA00241454_ERZ501900 | MGnify/ENA primary metagenome ERZ501900 (study PRJEB25962, sample SAMEA2042225) | human gut metagenome | biome: human gut; feature: human-associated habitat; material: faeces... | reverse complement strand
CACCGCCGGTTTCGGACTCATCACCCAGCAAAGAAGAGTAAGACCAAACCTCCGGCATACGGGTCTGCATTTCATTCATCACGGCATACAAGCCCTTCATCATATCGTCTTCCGTCTTATAGAATTCGGTTTCCGACACCTGAGTTCTCGGATTCACTTCCAGAAAATCTGAACAAGCTGTGGTCGACAAAGCCATCGCACCCAAAGCCAATACCTTTAATATCTTATTCATTGTATCTAATTTTTAGGTTAATCAAAATGTAATATTCGCACCGATAGTATAAGTACGTGCTTGCGGATATGTTCCCCCGTCAAATCCATCACGTGTTCCCACTTCAGGATCATAACCGCTGTAGTTGGTAATTGTAAACAGATTTTCGCCCTGCACAAAGAAACGCAGCCCCTTGACGCCGACACGCTGCAACATCTGTCCGGGCAGACTATAGCCAATCTGCAACACTTTCAAACGCATATACGAACCATCTTCCACAAAAAAGTTTGAAACCTGATAGTTATTGTTGTCACCATCTATCACACGTGGTACCCAATTGGAAGTTCCTTCACCGTGCCAACGGTTCAACCAGGATTTGTCGTAGTTACCAAAAGTCACGTTGGAACGTCTGTACAGTTTATAAATATCGTTTCCGATACTTCCTTGAAAGAATGCACTGAAATCCAGCCCCTTCCAATCGGCAGAGAGCGTAAATCCATATGTCCAGTCGGGATTCGGCTTACCTATCATAGTACGGTCATCGCCATTAAGACCATTTTTACCGTCCAAATCTTTAAAACGGATATCTCCGGGCTTGGCATTCGGTTGTATCAACTGAGTCTTTCCGTTAGAATCTACGTAGGTATAGCTATCTATCTCCTGCTGATTCTGGAAAATACCATCATGCAAGTAACCGTAGAAGAAGCCGTACGGACGCCCGTTCTCTCTCCAACTGACCTGGCCGCCCATACCACCGCCGATATTATTGAGACCGACACGGTCGGGGCCCTGGTCTGTTACGGTATTCTTCACATAAGAAGCATTTCCATTGATACCCAGATTCACTTCACCCACCTTAAAGCGATAGGACGCTTCGAACTCGATACCTTCGTTCTTCACTGTACCCGAATTGACCGTCATACTGCCATAACTGGTATAAAGAGGAATCGGCATGGAAAGCAGCATGTCCTTCGTCTTCTTCACGAAATAGTCGGCAGAGAATGTCAATGCACTGTTGAAGAAACGCAAGTCAATACCCAAGTCGGTCTGTTCGGAGGTCTCCCATTTCAAATCGGCATTGGCATAGCCACTGGGCAGCATGCCCGTATATACCTTTCCATTTATGACTGCATTCTTACCCTGACTCATCATACTTGTATAGGCAAAGGAGCCAATACGTTCGTTACCATTCTGTCCCCAGCTTAGACGTATCTTGGCAAAATCCAACCAGGAAGGTCTGTTCTCCATGAACTTCTCACGAGTCAACACCCAACCCAAAGAAACCGAAGGGAATGTAGCATATTGGTGCTCGCGACTGAAGTTTGACGAACCGTCCCGTCTCACTACCGCTTCGAACAAATACTTTTCATCATAATTATAATTGATACGTCCGAATATGGATGCAATGCGGTGATCTTCCGCCCCACCCCATACTTTGGACTGTTCTTCGGGCGCTGTGGCCGTGTCTATATATCCCTTGTCTATATCCACCACCAGCAGATTATAATCTTCCGCTTCCAAATTGGAGTAATGGTAGGAAGACATACTCGTACCGAACAGTGCACCTATATTATGACGGCCGAAAGACTTTGTATACGACAGTACATTTTCCCACTGCCAATAGGAAGACTCCCTTTTCTTATCCTCTACCTTGGAAGTAGCATTCTTACTGGTAGCATTCAGCTCGTAAACCGGAGTTACATTCTTGATGGAATTGAATACCCATTCCGCACCATAGGTAGTCTTGAACTTCAAGCCCGGCAACAAGTCGACATCAAGGTTAAAGTTCGCACCGAAATTCTGCGGCATAGTCCTCTGGTTGTGGTTGACCTGCATGGCAGCCAGGGGATTGTTTATTTCACGCATCTCAATGATATTGTATGCCAAGCCGTTGGGAGCAATGACATGATTTGGATAAGTTACGGCATATTGCTCCAGTATAGCAGGGTCGGTCTGATAAACCGGCTCGGTAGGAGGCAACATATTCATGGAAGTAATCAAGCCTGCTGCTTCACTATTGCCAATAGTATTACCAGTCTGGATTGACTTGGAATAGCTTGCAATTGCACCAAAACTAATCTTATTCAACCAATTTCGTGATTTCGTGTCCAGTAATACATTATTGTAATTCAAGCGTACATTGTAGCGTTCATAATCAGCATGTCCTTTAGCATAAATACCTTCTTGCTTTACATAACCGAAAGAAGCATAATAGGTAGAGTTGTCCGTACCTCCACTCAACGAAACCTTGTGGTTCATAATAGGAGCATTCTTGTTCTGTAGTTCCTTTTGCCAGTCGGTATTGACGCTGGAAACAGTCGGGAAATAAGGGTCCTTACCTGCATTGGCAGCCATTTCATTCATCAACATCTGATAATCCGCACTACCCAGCAAATCCACCTTCTTGGAAGGATTCTGAATACCATACGTAAATTCATAGTTCAAAGTAGCCTTCCCTTTAGTACCCTTCTTCGTAGTTATCAGCACAACACCGTTAGCACCACGGGCTCCGTAAATAGCGGCGGAAGCTGCGTCTTTCAGCACTTCAATAGACTCAATATCAGAAGGATTCAAATGACTGATACCACTTTCAGACGGCATGCCGTCTACTATATAAAGCGGATCGGAGTTGTTGACCGTACCGGTACCCCGAATACGAATCTTTGATTCCGCACCGGGCTGACCTGAATTAGAGATAATCTGTACACCGGAAACTTTACCTTTCAAAGCATTCTGAATATTTGTAGGATTACCTTTATCCAACTCTTCACTGGTAACACGGCTCACAGCAGACGAAAGTACACTCTTCTTTTGTACACCATAGCCTACTACAACTACCTCGTCCAGCAACTCAGAAGAATCAGTAAAACGGACTTTCAGATTTGTATCTGCAGCAGTCAGTTTATACTCAATAGGCTCATAACCGATAAAGGTGAAGACCAACACATCACCCACAGAAGTTTTCAGACTGAAATTCCCATCAATATCCGTCACAGTACCCACAGCCGGATTACTTTTCATACTGACATTAGCACCCGGAACCGTTTCTCCGGAAGGATCATAAACGATACCCTGCACATTAATTTGTTGTGCGAAGAGCTGCAAAGTGCAACTGAGAATGCAAAGCAGCAAAAGGACTCTTTTTCTTTTCATGATAATAGTATTAGTTTATAAAATAGAAAGTTATTCATATTGTATTGATACAAATTCCAATACTTCGATAAGCGAAATTACGTACTAAACAAGAAATGGAAGTTGAATATTTCTCATAAGGAGTTCATTTACTAACACATCCATAAAAAACGTTTTATTTTAAACTTAAAGTGATAAAGTTTAAACCCATAAAAAAACGGATATTCTGTCTGCTGTATGGTACTGACCGCTGCCGTCTGGTCCTCCATTCCTGTTTCCACCGTTGTCTGTACAGCCAGATCTTGTATTCCATTTATTTCATTGTTGTAAACAGCAGGCGTTTTACTATTTTCTGCTGTTATCTGTACAAAGGTCCTGTAACAGGCTTCAGAAGCATAGGCAGCTGCCAGTTCCTGCTCCTGCTCTTTTTCTCCATCCTGGCTGTTCTTTTCGTCCTGTATGTCCGTTACTTTTATTTCTGCTTTTATTTCAGCTGTTTTTTCGTTTTCTCCGGACTGCCTGCCATTAACCTGTTTTTCATTTCCCCTGTTTTTGGTTTCTTCTGGCTGTGTTTCTTTATTTTTTGTTTCCCCTGTTTCTGCTTTTTTTGTTTCGTCATCCTGGGCTGCTTTTTTCTTGTATTTTGTCAGCATCGATGCAAAATCTGCCCCATTCTCCACTTTTTCTTCTGGGTTCGTACCTGACTTCACAGAATATCCTGTTTTTATCTGACCGGTATTTTCAATCCTGCTCAACCTAGATTACCTCCCTGTTTTGAGAATATCTGGCTGTTCTTGAAGCAAATTCTTCTATAAACAGCTCCTGTGCCTTTTTAGCAGCTTTTTCATACTCACTCTGACGCCTGTCCTTTAACTTTTCATAACGGGACGTATCTATCTTTGCAGCGATCACCTGTACTTTTTTCTTTTCTTCTTGCTGCTGTAAAAGCTTTAACTGTTCCTGTTTTTTCCGGATCTGATCTTCCATTTCACTGATATACATACCATAAAGACAAATATCTTTTATCTGTACATCCTGTTTTTTCAAATCATCCATCTTATTCTGGGCAGATACCAGCTTGTTCTCCAGTTCCTGTATCTCTGCTTCTTTTTTCCGGATCTGTGCCAGAAGTGTACCATGTTCTGCCTTAATGCTGTCCAGAATCTGTTCCTTATAATGAAGTACATTTTCAAGACTGTATTTAAATCTCTTCATCTTAAGTATCATCTCCTATAACTGCTAACCCACGATTTTTTCCATTCTCCTTATGCTTTCCTCATAAGGGATATTTTCATTTGTTTCCTGTTCCAGAAATTTATTCATATCACCTATGCGGTCAACTGCTTCATCCAGAGCACTGTTTGCACCTTTTTTGTAAGCGCCAATGGAGATCAGGTCTGCATTTTTCTGATAAAGACTTAACATGTTCCTGAACCTTGAAGCTGCTTTCCTGTGTTCTTCCCCGGCTATATCATTCATAAGACGTGAAATACTTGCACTGATATCAATAGCCGGAAAATGGTTTGCATTAGCCAGCTGCCTGCTTAAAACAATATGACCATCCAAAATACCTCTGACTGTATCAGCCACCGGCTCATTGGTATCGTCTCCCTCCACCAGTACCGTATAAATCCCGGTAATGGAACCTTTTGCAAAATTCCCGCTTCTTTCCAGAAGCCTTGGAAATTCTGCATAAATAGAAGGTGTATAACCTCTGGCTATAGGCGGTTCTCCAATAGCAAGACCGATCTCCCTCTGTGCCATGGCATATCTGGTAAGAGAATCCATCATCAGCAGCACATCTGCTCCCTGATCCCTGAAATATTCAGCGATCGTTGTTGCAACCAAGGGACATTTCATACGCAGCATTGCCGGCTGGTCTGATGTGGCTACAATAAGGACAGAACGTTTCATGCCCTCTTCTCCCAGATCCTTTTTAACAAATTCCAGAACTTCCCTGCCTCGCTCTCCTACCAGGGCGATCACATTGATATCTGTTTTTACATTCCGGGCGATCATTCCCATCAATGTACTTTTTCCAACACCGGAGCCTGCAAAAATCCCCATTCTCTGACCTTTTCCAATGGTATTTAAACCATCAATGGCCTTAATCCCAAATTCCAGATGTTCCCTGATAGGAGGACGGTTAAGAGGGTTGATATAGGCACTGTCTACTGTATAAAGCTTCCCTGGGGGAAACTCTCCTTTTTCGTCAATGGGATGCCCCAGCGCGTTGATGATACGGCCTTTCAGGAAGTCTCCCACCGGTATCTGCAAACGGCATCCGGTATTGCGGACAAAACTTCCCGCTGTGATCCCGCTGATATTTTCATAGGTCATCAGCTGTATTTTGCCATTTTTGAATCCTACCACTTCCGCAGGAACCTGACAGTTCTCAGCTTCATTGTAGATCATAACAATATCACCAATACCGGATCTGCCTCCGGAAGCTTCCATTGACATTCCCACTACATTTTCAATTTTTCCAATGCGGTCTGCTGTTTCTGCCTGCTGTATTAACTTCAGGAGATTTTCATACATGGTTTTCACCTCTGTGTACTTTATGTATCCATAAAATCTTTATGTATTGGCGTTGTCTACAAGTCTGTGTATATTTTCAAGCTGGGTATCTACACTCATATCTATAATCCCGTCCGGCATTTCGATGATACAGCTTCCGCATTTTCCGTCCTCCATTACTATAAATTTGACGTTGTCAGAGAGCCGTGACAGTTTCTCTGCCAGATGTCCATCTGCCTGAACCATGGTCTCATAGTCTTCTTTTTCCATATAGATCTTGACCCAGTCCATTTTCTGCAGTTTTTCTGTTTCAGCTTCTATCATCCTGCTTATAACAGAACCGCTGGATCTCAGGCTGATATGGATCACTTTTTCAGCCACTGCCACAGCAATATCTTTTAATTCTTCCAGATATTCTCTGAGGCATTTTTCTTTTTCTTTGTTGATCTCTATTAAGGCTTTTTCCAGGCTTTCTTTAAAAAACCGCTGATTTTCACGATGTTTCGCCTCATTTTCCTTTTCTGCCCTAATCAGTCCCTCTTCATAGCCTTTTTGTCTGCCTTCTTCAAATCCTTTCATCTGGGCTTCCTCAGAGATCTGTTCTGCCTTTTCCTTTGCTTCCTGTTCAATGGCTGCCGCTTCTTTCCGGGCTTCTTCTAATATTTTTTCTTTTTCCCTGAGCACCAGCTCTATTTGTTCCTGACTGCATTCCGGACCATTGTATGTATCATTGTCCGCATTTAAAGAAGCTTCCGTTTCTTTTTTATTCTGCTTTTCTGTTTCTGGTTTCTGTGCATCCGGTGCCGTAAATACCTGTAAGGGAAGCTTCCGGACTCTGGCTTTATTTTCAAAGCCTGTATCCTGATCAGACAACAATGTTATCGTCATCTCCTCCCTTATTGATTATTACTTCTCCTGCATCTTCCAGTTTACGGATCAGATTAACAATACGCTGCTGTGCCTCTTCCACTTCCTTAAGCCTTACATTGGTAGTGATCTCCAGGTCTCCCTTGACTGTTTCTGCCATACGCTTGGACATATTTGCAAAGAATACGTTCTTCATATCCTCTGATGCAGTCTTTAATGCATATACAATATCCTTGGAATCGCAATCCCTGATAAAACGCTGTACAGATCTTGGATCCATATCGATGATATTCTCGAACATGAACATCTTGTCCCTGATGCTTTTTGACAGTTCCGGATTATCTTTATCCATTTCATCAAAGATCTGTTTCTCGTTTCCTCGGTCAACATGGTTCATCACATCTGCCACATAATCAATACCGCCCAGGTTCATATTATCCTCACTGGTAATGATCGTAGCGAATTTCCTCTTCATTTCCTCTTCCACAATAGCTATTGCCTCAGGAGATACACGGCTCATATTTGCCATGCCTTCCAGTACCGGTATCCTTTTTTCATTTGGAAGCTGTTCCAGTATCTGGGCCGCCTGCTGAGGATCCATATAAGCCATGATCAGAGCGATCACCTGGGGCCGCTCATGCTGGAGCAGGGCAAGAAGGGATTTGGGATCTCCCTTTGTAAAAAAGTTAAATGGCTTGGACTGGAGAGTCTTGGATACTTTTTCCAGAAGATTTCTGGCTGTGGTTTCTCCAAAAGCTTTTTCCAGTACACTTCTGGCATAATCCAGACCTCCATCTGTCATCATCTTGTGGGTAAGGCACATTTTATAAAACTCATCTAATGCATTCTCCACCTGGGCATTATTTGTTTTTCCAAGCTTTGCTACCTCATAAGTCAGGTCTTCGATTTCCTGTTCACTGAGATATTTATAAATCTGGGAAGCGCGGTCTGCTCCTAAAGACACAACTACCACTGCTGCTTTCGCCCGCGCATCCATTTTATCCAGTTCGGATCCCCCGGTAATATCTGTTATCTTACTTCCCTCTATTTCTGCCATCGTTTCCTCCACCAGTAAGCAGCCAATTCTGGATCAGTTTTGCTGCGATCTGCGGATTTTCATCCACAAAGGAACCGATCTCCTGTTTTAATTTCAGACTGTGCTGCATTTTCAGATTTAAAATTTCTTCATTTTTCTTAAGTTCATCGTCCTGTCCCTGAAGCGCCGACTGTTCCTCTTCAGTTAACAAGGATATATTCCCATCATTTTTAGTTTTATTGTCGGCGGCAATGGCATTTTGAGAATTTTCAGTAATCGCACCTCCATCCGGTATCTGTTCCAACAGTGCCTGTCTTTCTTCTTCTGACGCTTTCAAATGCTGCCTGCTGAGTATCAGCAAAGCAATCAGCAATACCAGAAGCAGCCCACCTGCCCCTATGGCGATCAAAAGAGGCAATGGAAGCTTTGCTTTCTGTGCCGGTGCTGTTACCGGCACCGCGTTTGTGTTTTTACTGGCTGCTGAAAGGGCTCTTATAACTGTGATCTTTGAAGGAGCGTCCTCCTGGGTAATACCTGCTGAATTAGCTACAAGACTGACCAGATCTGCGTCTGCAATAGATGTATCATCTGTATCAATAGTAACGCCTACTGTTGTATTTTCCAGAACACCAGGATCGATCTGACGCTGTTCTTTTGTGGAATTATAAAGCCACTCTCTTATTGCGCTGTTGTTGGAATATGTATCTGAACCTGCCTGTGTGCCTGTCTGGCCCGTATAACGGGGTGTATCTGCATTAGCATCTGCGCCTGCTACGCCTCCATTTCCCGAAGACGTACTTCCTGTATTCTCCCCTGCTGTTTCTTCTTTTTCCAGCAGTCCTGTTTTATCATTCTGGTCAACCTTATCCGGAGTGGTATACTGGACTGTTTCCTGGATCAGCTTCTGCATATTCAGTGTGCCTTTTACAGAAACTGCAACTTTTCCCTGTCCATACATTAATTCCAGGACCCGGCGCACATTTCCTGCTATACTTTTTTCTACCTGACTGGTAAGCTCTGCTACATCTTTTCCTGTACCGGCAGTATTACCTGCCTCATCTTCACCGCCGACTTCCATCATGGTAGCAGCATCAAATACAGAAACATTGGTAAAATTCATTCCCTTTACAGCTCTTGCGATCAGGTTCTTGATAGCAGCTGCCTTTGTATCTGTCAGATCCTGTCCGGGATCCATTGTCACCACAACAGAGGCTGATGCATCTGTCTGCTGTGTATCATCCAGTGCATATTTCTGGGTTCCGCCTTCTGCTATGGTCACTTTTGCATCACGTACCCCTTCAAATAATCCGATCTGGGCACCAAGACGATCCTGAAGTTCATACAATGTATATTTTTCCTTATCCTTTTCAGTGCTCATGATTCCCGCATTATTACGGTACATATCATAAGTAAAGCCGCTTTTAGGATATCCTTTGCTTAGCAATTCAGCCCTGGTCTTATCTACTGTATCTGACATTACCTGGACAGAGCCGTTTTTGTCATTGTATCTGTAATCAACACCTTCATCCTGAAGAAGACTTACAACTGCCTGGGCATCATCCGAGCTCATTCCTGTAAACAAGGTACTGTATCCTTTTTTCGTGCCTATATTCAGGACCAGAAGTCCGGCTGCCGCCAGGATAATCGTCCCCGCTGCAATGACTGCGATCATTTTTTTTGTTTTCCCTGGCATCTTCTGCCATGCTTCTTTTAGATTCTGCACTGTTCCATTCATCCTTTGCATTTCCATATATAGCAAATATTAAAAATCTACTGTTCCATTCCATGGCCAGCAGTATTAAACACTCATCTTTAAAATTTCGTTATACGCTTCCATTGCTTTATTTCTAAGAGAGATCATAACTTCCAGGCTCAGTTCTGCTTTTGCCTGGGCGATTGGAAGACTGTGGGCATCTTCTAACTGCCCCGTTGCCAGAAGATACTGTTTCTGTTCTACATCCTTCTGTGTGTCGTAAACATTTTGCACTGTATCTTCAAGCACTGACTGGAACACAGATTTTGTGCCATTTTCTGTTCCTGTTATTTTTTTATCATTCTTTTCAACAGCATCCCACCCTTTCATAGGGGTAATAAACCCATTCACCTGTTCAATCATTTTATATTTTCTCCTTAACTGTATAATTTGTATGATTTAAAAGTTTTTAGCTGCGCTGCGCAGACGTGAAAGGTCGCTACTTACAGAACTGATCATAAACTGGTATTCATAAGCTGTTCTTGCCAATTCAACCTGTTCCTGATCCATATCCACATTATTCTCATCCAGTCTGGTTGATTCATTTAAGGTTGTATGGACAGACGGTCTCATATTTTCAATCCCTCTTGCCACATTTTTCATAGAAGTCTTCTTCACAGTAAGAGCAGACCGGATCTTCTGTGCCAGTTCATTCTCAAAGGTCATATATTGTGACTTAAAACCTGGCGTATCAACATTTGCAATGTTGTTCATAGTCAGGTTCTGTCTCATCCATAAGCTGTCCAGGGTTTTTTCTCCAAGTAATAATCCATTTCCATACAAGTCCATCATAAATGTTCATCCTCCTGTGTGGCCGATATAATTTTCTTCAAAAAATACATACCGTTAATATCCCTTGATGGAAGGGGTTACAATTTTCGTATTTTTATCATTATCTATACACTCTATATAATATATAATTCTTATGATTTTTTCAAGTCTTATATTTTTAGCTGCCGCCTTTCTTGTATTGGTAATTTGTCACAAAGTTTTATAGCAATTTGCATTGTCTTTTTATTATATCTATTTATTTTTTTATTTTGCCCATACAATTGTGATTTTGCATAACTCCACCGTTATTTTGCACGTTTTAGATGTTATATTTTGTCAATAAATATACTTTGTTAACCTGTTGTGCTAGATAAAATAATATAAAGAAACTTCAACAAAATGTGCTAT
>ENA-OPSG01001498-OPSG01001498.1-human-gut-metagenome-genome-assembly--contig:-NODE-1498-length-10724-cov-4.179679_pt1 | contig 10724 bp, 8 predicted proteins | sample MGYA00241454_ERZ501900 | MGnify/ENA primary metagenome ERZ501900 (study PRJEB25962, sample SAMEA2042225) | human gut metagenome | biome: human gut; feature: human-associated habitat; material: faeces... | reverse complement strand
CACGGACAACTGCACCATAGCAACGCTGACCGTCATGAATCAAAGCGATAGCTTCAACTCTTTCGTGAACTGGAATGCCATGAGCAATAGCGCGTTCAGCAGCAGAGTTCAACATGGCGTGGCCTGTACCGTCGGAAACGAAGCAAGTTCTCCATTTCTTTGTGCCGCCGAAGTCGCGCTGACCGATCAAACCAGCAGCAGCTTCGCGTTCAGTAATGGTAACTTTTTCACCGTTAATAATAACCTGACGGTCTCCCGGAGTGATACGGCTCCATGGAACGCCCCAAGCAGCCAATTCACGGACAGCTTTAGGTGCGGTGTTGACGAACATACGGGCAACTTCCTGGTCGCAACCCCAGTCAGAACCTCTAACTGTGTCACCAAAGTGAACGTCTTCGTTATCACCTACGCCTTTAATAACGTTTGCAAGAGAAGCTTGCATACCGCCCTGCGCAGCCTTAGAGTGAGAACGTTTTGGAGGAACCAGAGACAGGATGATGGAGTCATGGCCGCGTGCTTTTGCACCAACAGCCATACGCAAGCCAGCGAGTCCTGCGCCGATGACGAGAACATCCGTGTATATAACTTTCATTTAGCAAATCTCCTTGAACCAAATTTGAAAGGAAGGGATGGAACCTTTCGCAATTTGGGGTAAGCAGTGTTTAATTGGTCGAAACAACAACAAAGAGGGACAACCTGAGCTCAAGGGTTGACCCTAACATATATTGTTAATTCTCAACTGATATGCGGAATTTAGAACAAACCCAGAAAATTCTCAATACTTAAGATTGAAAAAAGGTTTGAGATTAGTAGAAATACTAAGGTGATTTTTGGGAATAAATAACATAGCTTAACCTCGAGGAACCGTGGGTTTAGAGCCTCTGGGATTTAGGGTTTAGCAAGAATTTGAAAATTATTAAATTTATATTCATTTACCATTTAAATATTTAGACAACTTATTTTGAGCACTAAAAATGTTTTCTTTCATATTTTGTCTGACTTTCGCAAATAATTATTTTTCTCGCTAATTATTTTCTTTTTTATTTTGAGGCTAGCTTTGGTTCTTTATTAGCCGTCAAAAAAATCTTTTATTTAAGAATTGTATAAATAAGAAAGAAGCTAAGATAAAACCCTTACAGGAAAGTTCTTAATTTAACTCAAAGTGAGTCAGAATCGGGGTTTACGAGGTTGATTGCAAAGAAAAAAAATACGAATATTTCAACAACAGAAGGTGAACTTGTAAACGAATTGAAGGTTATCAAAGTGTCTAAGATTCTTAATTTAGATGTAGCAACTTGCGTTTTTGAAAAAAGTATCTCTGATTATTCCGTTGGAAGTTTTTTCTTTTCCTCAGATGAATGCAGCTTGGATAGTAAACATTTGGGCGGGAGCATAATTCTAAAAAATAAGACAATAGTAGGATTATCCGCCGGACTAGAGGAGTCAGTGAAGGTTAAAGCCGGTGACGATATTTCTCAGTTATTTGCTTGCCAGGCGACAGCAGATGTCAATATCAAGAAATTGTTTATGTATAGAACCGTTGACTGTCTGATTTTAGACAGTCAGCGATTTTCCTACTGGGCTCGCCTTACTCTCAAAGGAAACAAAGTCCAGATTGCGGATATTGATATTGAAAAAAGATTTGAACTTGACTCTGAAGATCAGATAGAGGAATTAGAACGCCGTAAGGATGAAGGAAGTATGGCTTTTATATCATTGCATTGCCAATAAATGCTTTTTCTTACTTTCTTACCTAGAACAGTTCGTTTTACTTTCAGAGTTTTTATTAATGGATCCCGGATTGAACAAACCCGGGATTTTTTATTCTAGTTGTGAGCTACTAAGTTCTGAATAGTTTAAATTCTTTTCAGTCTTAGTAGCAAACATTTTAGGGTGCTACGGAAAATTTTTTTAGAAAGCCGGAACTACGGCACCGTTGTATTTCTGCTCTATGAAGTTTTTTACTTCCGGAGATCTCAGAGCAGACAACAACGCTTTGATTTCCTGTTTGTTTTCGTCTCCTTTGCGGACAGCTATTACGTTAGCGTAAGGAGAATCCTTAGGCTCAATTGCAATAGCATCTTTTGAAGGGTTCAAATTTGCACCGAGAGCAAAGTTAGAGTTGATTACTGCAGCATCAAGATCTTCCAAGGCTCTTGGCAGTGTTGCAGCCTCAACTTCTACAATCTTAACTTTAAGAGGATTGTCAACGATATCCAAAGGAGTTCCGTTAACACCAACTCCGTCTTTCATTCTCAAGACTCCGTTGGCATTTAATACCTGCAAAGCTCTTCCACCGTTAGTCGGATCATTTGGGATACCGATCTTGGCTCCTTTCTTTAGTTCTTTAAGATTTTTGACTTTGTTGGAATAAACGCCCATCGGTTCAATATGAACGGAACCGGCGGAAACAAGATTTAATCTATGATCTTTGGAAAAAGCTTCTAAGTAAGGAAGGTGTTGGAAGAAATTGGCATCTAAGTCTTTGTCAGATAAGGCTAAATTCGGCTGAACATAATCAGAGAACTCGATAATCTTCAAATCAATGCCCTTCTCTTTAAGAGCCGGCTGGACGACTTTAAGGATGTCTGCATGAGGTACCGGCGATGCACCAACTTTGATTGTGTCAGCAGCGAATGCTCCGGAAGCGAGAGAAACAAGTGCTAAAGAGAGTAATAACTTTTTCATGATACTTAGAAAGAAGGAATTAATGAACCTTTGAAGTGCTCGAGGATGAAAGCCTTAACTTCCGGGGTTCTTAACGTATTATTCAGCTCCAGGATCTCAGGTCTATTTTGGTCCCCTTCTCTTACTGCCACAATGTTGGCATAAGGAGAGTCCTTTGATTCAATGATAATGGCGTCTTTCACTGGATTTAATCCGGAGCTTAATGCATAGGTTTGATTAATGACACTGGCCTTCACATCGTCCAGAGTTCTAGGAAGAGTTGCAGCTTCGACCTCAATGATCTTCAATTTGAGCGGATTTTCGACAATGTCTTCGATGGAAGCAGAATGACCTACGTTGTCTTTGAGCTTAAGTAAGCCGGCAGAAGCCAACAATTGAAGCGCCCTTCCGCCATTGGTAGGATCATTTGGAATAGTGATTCTGTCGCCCTTCTTGATCTCTTTTACATCTTTGATTTTATTGGAATACAACGCAATAGGAGCAATAAAAATTCCCGGCATTGTATGGAGCTTTAAACCTCTGTCTGCAGCGAATTTATCCATAAATGGCTTGTGCTGGAAGAAGTTGGCATCGATTTCTTTATCCGAGAGAGCAAGGTTAGGCTGAATATAATCAGAAAATTCGATGATTTTCAGATTAATTCCCTTCTCTGCCAGCTTTGGTTTAACAAAATTCAGGATATCTCCGGCCGGGACCGGACTAGCCCCGATTTTGATTGTAACGGGTTCGGCTGCCATGGAAGCGGTTCCAAGAGAAGCAGCAAAAGCCGAGACTGCAAGTAACTTTAGTAAAAACCTTTTCTTCATTTCTACTCCTTAACTTTTATATTTTTCGAGGCTGAGTGCTAAAAAATATACAGTAGAAAATTCCTCTCTTTCGTCTTGGTTCCTTCGATTTTTCATCCGTCCTTTTCTTAGAACCTATTTTCTCAATGGAAACCCTAAATTGGCACGGATTATGCATAGCTCTAATTGTTGTTAATACCAACTAATCAGAGGAAAAAAATGAAACTTATAACCGCAATCATTAAACCGTTCAAACTCGATGAAGTTCGAGAAGGACTTGTAGAACTGGGAATAAGCGGCATTACAGTCGCTGAAGTTAAAGGCTTCGGAAGGCAAAAAGGTCATACAGAGATCTATAGAGGAGCCGAATATGTGGTTGACTTTCTTCCTAAGGTAAGTCTCTCCATTGCATGTCCGGATGCTTTAGTTGATTTAGCTATTGAAAAAATTTGCGAAGCTGCAAGGACAGGAAAAATTGGCGACGGAAAAATTTTTGTCACACCGCTAGAAGAAAGCATTCGCATTAGAACCGGAGAAACTGGGGAGGCAGCATTATGAGTTGGCTCAAACTTTATTTATTTGCCCTACTTGCCCTCTCTTCGTCTGCAAGGGCTGCAGGTGAAATAAATGCCGCTGATGTTTCATGGATGATGGTCGCTACGACACTAGTCCTTTTTATGACTATTCCGGGTATTGCTCTCTTTTATGCCGGGATGGTGAGAAAAAAGAATGTTCTCTCCGTTGTTATGCAAAGTTTTGCAATTTGCTGTGCGGTCACTATCGTCTGGTATGCGGTTGGATATTCTCTTGCTTTTTCAGGCGGAAATTGGTTCGTTGGAAATTTTGACAATGTTTTTCTCAAAAACATCCAGATTGACACCATGCACGGATCCATCCCTGAGATGCTGTTCATGATGTTTCAGATGACGTTTGCCATCTTGACACCTGCTCTTATGTGTGGTGCCTTTGCAGAACGAATCAAATTCTCCGCCCTTTTTCTTTTCATGATTTTGTGGTCTCTTTTCTGCTACGCACCAGTTTGTCACTGGGTATGGGCAGATGAAGGCTGGTTGTTTAAAGCTGGTGCTTTGGACTATGCCGGCGGAACCGTTGTTCATATCAATGCCGGGGTAGCCGGTCTTATTGCCTGTATATATTTAGGCAAGCGTATAGGCTATGGTAAAGAAGTGATGGCTCCGCATAACCTCGTGCTGGCTCTTACCGGTGCTTGTTTCTTGTGGATCGGTTGGTTCGGCTTTAACGGAGGAAGCGGATTGGCTGCAGACTCCAGATCCGTTATGGCGATCGTAGTAAGTCAAATTGCAGCTGCAGCAGCGGCCCTTACCTGGATGATTTGCGAATACATCGTAAATAAGAGGTTCACAGTTCTAGGGGCAATATCGGGGGCTGTTGCCGGCTTAGTTGCTATCACTCCTGCCTCCGGTTTTGTCACTCCGGCTGCCTCTCTATTTATTGGTTGCTGCGGCGGATTGGTGTGCTATTTTGGTGCAACAAGGCTTAAGTACAAATTAGGTTATGACGATTCTTTAGATGCTTTCGGTGTCCATGGTGTCGGCGGCATTGTCGGAGCGCTTCTCACCGGGGTGTTTGCCTCAGACATGATAACAGGTGAAACCATGAAGCCAGTTGCAGAACAGCTATGGATTCAGTTTGAAAGTGTCATTGCCACTTTTATCTATGCGGCTGTCGTAACGTATATTTTCTTGAAGATTGTGGATCTTTTGATCGGCTTGCGTGTATCAGCTGAAGAAGAACGTGTCGGATTAGACCTTTCTCTCCACGGAGAAAGACTCGAATAGTAAAACTTACAATAAACCAAAGGCTCTTCGGAGCCTTTTTTAACGTCCGCACGGCATGTGATACATCTAGCGGCTGCCATTCACGTGATCGAGTTTGGAGGCTAAGACCTAGATTAAGGCAAGCCTGATTGGGCGACCTGTCGGGTGATGGTGCAGGCTGCAAACTTCTCGACTAACGAACAGAATCCACATACCGGTCTTACTGGAAGATAAACGTGCTATTTAACGCAAAGTACATTCGTCTGTCTGTGGGAAAGGTCTTTTTCTACTTATGTGGAAAATCAAAAACATCTTCTGTTTTTCAACTCTTATCAATTCTTAGAAAAATCTTAGAAATTTTTTTTCGGTTTCTGCGTAAGAGCACAGGTGGGCTTACAACGAAGCGATTTTGAGCCAAATTTTGGTATCGAAACAGATTTAGAAAGAGGAAAAATAAATCGAAAGCGCCTTAAAAATAAAGTTCAAAAATAAGTCTATTTGCTTGAAAGTAAAGATTTTATTTTGCGTTTTAATACAAAAAAGACGTTTTTAAACAACCAAACTAATAATACTTTATTGGTGAGTTTGATTTATGTTTTTAATTTTTACCTTGTCAATTTTTACTTAATTATTTAAATTTTTAATAATAATTAATTAAATAAAAAATACTTTGGTAATAAATAATATATTAAATATTTATTTAAAGATGTAAAGAATATTTTGAACTTCAAAGATGTATTAAATATAAATATACCATTAGAAGGGTAGGCAAGATGAGGAACTTATTTAATATTTATAGACTAATAGGATAAAGAGAAATATATAAATACTATTATTAATTAATAATATAAATTATTATTTATTCAGATTTAAAAATATATAATTTATTATAACTAAATATAGTTTCTTCCCAAATTACGAAACAATAAATTATTATCTTTAATGAAATTTTTCTTTAGATCTTACTGTCTAAAAATTAAATTCATGATTCAGACAGTCAAATATCTTGTGTATAAAACAGAGTGTTTAACTTATATGATAACTATTTGAAAAATAAAGAATAAATTTATCAACATAGAAAGATCAACTTATATACAAAAATTAAATCTTTAATCAATGGATTTGTTTTAACTCACTGAATATACAGGAAATAAATCAGTTATAAATAATCTGTAATTTATGTGTCTATCTGTTCTTCAATTTAAAATAATCTACCAAATCAATTAGATATATAATTTTTGATATTCACAACCGGATGTGGATATTTTTTGAAGCTGCATATAATGAATTTATTCATCAGTCGCCCTATTTTTCTTTTTACTGTCCGAATAGAGATGAATTGCTATTTAGTAAACTAACTAAATATAGTGTTTATTTATTGTTTATTTAAAATAGGAAGAATTAATATTAAAATATTGCTAAATAATTTAAATTTAGATTAAATATCAAAAAAATAAATTTTAAAACAAATAGTATTAATTAATATTAATACATCAAAATATTTCATATATTTTAAATATTTATATGTGGTTGTGGTATTTATTAAGTTAAACAAAATTAAAATTAATAAAAATACAACTTATTGATATAAAGAAAACATCATTAAAATAATACTCTTTATTATTTAAAATAAATGGTATTAACAATACTGAATAGAATGAAGAGTTAATTTATTAGATGAAAAAATGCTAGTTTAAAAAACATTAAATTTTCCAAAAAGAAACTTCTGGAAATTACTTTGTTCTGTCGTAGGAATTTTCCGTCGATATTCTGCTTTTGCTTTTGTAAGAAAATAAAAATAAAAATTTGCTAAGCAGGTTTTGAAAATATATTTAGATTGGGCAGGATGGTAAAAAAAATAGGGTCTTATTAGCTCTCTCTTTCTAACAAGACCCTTTTAAGAATTAGTATCCTTTGTCCAGATACTTTTACAACCAATCAGGAGAATTGAAAGGATAAATATCCTTTCGAACGTTATTTTTGAACTTTCCTCTTTTTCTATCAAGAACAACTTAAGCTTATAATAGTTAACAAAATTGTTAATTATGATATTTTTGTTGCTTGGTATTCAGAGTACTTTCATTAAAAAATAAAGAGTTAAGTTTATTCAGACGACTATCATCCGTTTCATATTGTTTTTCTTTTTGAATATTTTTTTACACTTAAGGCGTATTTTATGAATAGCGCTCATGACTTAGACACTTGGCGGTTATTTTTTCAGGTGGTCAACTTAGGCTCTGTCTCTAAGGCAGCTCAATCTCTTCATCAAGAAACTTCAGCTATTTCAAGAAAATTAAATAAATTGGAGAAAGATTTAGGTACAGAATTGTTCACAAAGGACGGTCGTAAACTTAAACTCACTTCTGCAGGTTTTGTCGCTTTTTCCAGAATGAGACGAATTGTCCTGGATGTGGGGTGCCTAATCAACGATCTGTCCCAAGGCCGAGATAACCTTGAACAACTTATTACTATTGCTGCACCAATTGGGATCAGTGAAAAGCTTCTGCCCATCTGCTTACTGGAGTACATGAAGATTGAGCCTTCTACAAGATTTTCCTGCCGTTCAATGAGTTATGTGGAGCTTTTCAGTACTGAAACTTTCCAAGGCTATGACATCATTCTAAGTACGAGCCCTATTACGACAGCCACTAATACAACCATGCTGCTTGGCGGCATCAAGCATATTATGACTGCTTCCACAGAATTTCTTCGTGGAGAAAATGTCTCAATAAGAAGACCTGAGGATTTGAACAACTATCCCCTATTCTCCTTTTACTCTAGAAACAGAGAAAGAAACACACATCTAAAAAAAGGCTCTGAAACTTATCACCTTAATCTGGATGCCTGCTGCCGCTTCAACCATCCGGGTGCCATTAAAACGGCAGTATTAGATAATTATGGTATCGGTGTTTATTGCCCTTATTACTTCTATGCGTCAGAGATAAAGAACGGGCAAGTCCAACAGGTTTTGCCCGATTGGACCATGCCGCTTCAACAAGTATATTTAAATAAGAAACATACTCAAAGAGCCTATGTGAATGACTTTATTAACTGGTTCTTCCAAAGATTTATAAATTTTGAGGGAATTATTTCTCCGATGTCCAACGGCTTTTGGATGTCTGATTTTTCTGCTAATTTGGTGCATTTGTGAAAGAAATAGACAGCCTTGTCCTCCTCTCAGAAAAAACAAGCTTTCAGTCTTATCTAGAGGCAGAACTCAGTAAGAAATTTAAAGTCCATCACTTTGGAAAATCAGATATTTCTGTGGTTGGATTCAGTAATTTCATAAGCGTTTTGGCTTTACTTCGCCCTTGCTGCATCATCTACCTCCTTTCATCTTATGAAGGACTAAATGAAAACAATTTTGGATCATATGTTCAAAGAGCCTTAATTGGAACGGAAGCTACCTATTTGGAAGTTAGACCTTTAAATTACGGAGGTTTAACCGCTAAATCCTCTCAAAAGCCTTATTCCGCCTTAGTTAGAACGCTTTTTATTGAGTTGGGATTAGTGCATTCATTTAGAACAAAGAACCTAATCACCGATTTTTTAGAAAAAGTTAAAGACAGAAGAAAAATCACTCTTAAAGAAGAATCAAACTTGCCTCTAATTTCTGAAAGAATGGCTGCTAAATATTTAAGTCTTTTTCTCAATAAGGCTTTTCTAAAACAAGATTTAAACGGGACCTACCAGTTATGTGAGAATGGTTTCCCGCACTTATCGGAAGTATTCGAAGAAGCTTTGAAAACAGCTTCGGTCATCGCTCCGGATAACTACAAGGCTAAGTTAGTTTTTAGTCCGGAAGAACCTTCTAAGGCGCCCTATTCTTTTGATAATACGCAATTTCAAATGGATTCCGAATTGATTCTCGGCGATTGGCGAGATGGTGTAATTGAAACCGCATCGGGTTGGGTTTCAGAACATATCAATTAAATATTAGCTGCCTCCTTTATCACAATCGAGTAGAGGGTTGGGTTGCCCCGTCCCCCTCTCACAGCACCCACCGTACGGTTCCGTAGTGGGCGCTTCATTAACAAATCGCCATAAAGCGGAGAAAATATAACCCTAATCTGGCGAAACGGGCGTTCTTGATGGTCAGGTTCATATGAGCCTGACCCGAATTCCACCACGCACCTCTGCCATTAACCGAACTTTTCCAGGCTGTCTCAGGGTCAAGGCCTAGTCTAACAAGGTTCTTTTCCCTGATCTTTGGTTTCTTCCATGCAATCCAGATAAGTTCCCGAAGATGATGTCGGATTCGTTCATCCATCTCATTCCAAAATTTCTTCCTGGTGTCCAGTCGATAGTAGTTCCTCCATCCTCTTAGGACTGGCGTCAATCTTTCTATCGTCTTTTTCAAAGAAGTTCCTCGTACTGAGTTAAACATCTTGTGGAGTTTCGTCCATAGTCTCTTCATCGACTTTTCCGCCACGACAATACGCTTACTGTCTGCTTTGGAGAACGTGTAGCCAAGAAATGTTGAGTCCTTAGGACGAAAGGTTCCGCTCTTGTCACGATTAACTCGTAACTTGAGCTCTCCTTCCACGTATTGTGTGATGCTGTTTAATACTCGTTGACGTGACTCAGCCCTCTAGACTCGATTTCCCAATCGAGTTCGGTGAGCATAACATTTGAAAGCAATGGACTGAGAGGTGAGCCTTGAGGTGCCCCTTGTGTCCGAGGGCTTGCAAGCCCGTCCTCCATGATACCTGCGTTGAGATATCTTCTTATTAGCTTCAGGAGTGGCTTATCTGTTATCACTCGGCTGACTCTATCCATCAGAATGTCGTGGTTGACTCTGTCAAAGAATTTGGACAGATCCATTTCTACAACCCAACATTTGCCTGATTCCACATATTCTTGAGCTTTCAGCACGGCCTGTTGGCAGTTTCTTCCTTCCCTGAACCCGTATTTTATTTGAGAATTGTTCCCCAAAGTCGCCTCCTATGGTCATCACTATGGCCTGTTGGATTGTGCGATCAAGTAATGTTGGTATTCCCAACATTCTTGTCCCGCCGTTAGGTTTGGAAATGTCCACCCGTTTGACGGGCGCCGGTATATAGGTACCGTTTCTCAGTTTCTGCTTGATTTTCTCCCCGTGTTTCTCCAGAAATCGCGGTAAGTCCTCAAAAGTGATGCCGTCTACGCCGGCCGCACCTTTATTTCTTATCACCTTCTGGGCCGCTTCCTCGAGAACTAAACATACAATCTCGATTAGCGGAAGTCCTTTAGGTTCTGCTTTCGTCCATTGTGATTTCGCCATGACTAGCTCCTCTTGCTTCGGCTGTCTACCGCACCGCGCAGTTCTGGCCGCCTTGTGTTGTAACAGACGCTCTGAGAGCGTTAGTCTGAGCTCCTGCAATAGTCATGAGAGTAATCACCTCTACTTACATCGTTAATGTTCGGTCCTTCGAGTTGCCACTACTATGACCTCGGCTGACTTCTGATTTAA
>ENA-OPSG01001494-OPSG01001494.1-human-gut-metagenome-genome-assembly--contig:-NODE-1494-length-10739-cov-6.185417_pt1 | contig 10739 bp, 15 predicted proteins | sample MGYA00241454_ERZ501900 | MGnify/ENA primary metagenome ERZ501900 (study PRJEB25962, sample SAMEA2042225) | human gut metagenome | biome: human gut; feature: human-associated habitat; material: faeces... | reverse complement strand
CCGCCGATTTCCTTCATCGCGCCATCGACATTCAGCTCGATTTTCCCCTCACTCGGTTCATAAACACCGGTAAGCAGGTTGAACAGCGTCGTCTTTCCGGCACCGTTTGGACCAATCAGTCCAATCAGCTCCTGTTCATTGATTTCCATATTTACATTGGACACCGCACAAAGACCACCAAAGTTCTTTGTCAGTCCGCTGACCTTCAACAATGCCATATTAACGCACCTCCTTCTTTTTCGAGAACCGCCTCAGCAGACCCGAGAAGGTGAATTCCTTGGTTCCAAACAGGCCCTCCGGACGAAAGACCATGATCAGTACCAGTGCTGCCCCGTAAATAATCATACGGACATCTGCGAAATTCTGAAGATACATATTGATAAAGCCGATAACAACCGCCGCAACAATGGATCCGGTAAAGCTTCCCATACCGCCGAACACCACCAGAATCAGGATGTCCACGGATTTATTGAAGGTGAACAGGTCCGGCTTTACAACATAGAAGTTGCAGGCATACAAGGCACCTGCCAGAGATGCCAGAACAGCACCGATCACAAAGGCGATCGTCTTATATTTTGTCGTATTGATTCCCATTGCCTCGGATGCAATCTCATCCTCACGGATGGAAATACAGGCACGCCCGGGTGCACTGCGTGAAAAGTTCAGTACAATTAACAGGGATACGATCAGGCAGAACAGCAGCAGCGGCCAGGTCGTCAGCTTCGGAATACCGAACAGTCCGGCAGCTCCGTTGGTAATCGTCATATTCAATACGATGATACGAACGATTTCAGAAAAACCAAGCGTCGCAATCGCCAGATAGTCCCCCTTCAAGCGCAGCGTTGGTATCGCAACAACCAGAGCGACAAGCGCGGAGATCACACCGCCGATTACAACGGCAAGCGCAAAGCCGCCCAGATTCGGTGTTGCCTTGGTAATGATGGCAGCCGCATAGGCACCGATACACATAAAGCCGGCATGTCCCAGAGAGAACTGACCGGTCACACCGATGATCAGATTCAGGGAGATTGCCAGAATCATGTTGATTCCAATGGTATATAAGGTACTCTGATAATAGAAGTTGATTACACCGCCCTGCATGAGTCGGTTGTTTTTTCATCTTTCCCTTGTCGAAGCAACTTCCAAGCCTCGTCATTTAGCTGCTTTTTCCGGTCCTGCAATTCAAAATACAATGGGAAGAACTTGGCTGCCTCCTCACTCGTCAGTCCGGCTTTCTCCGTTATAAACGCTTTTTGTTTGGCACGAAACTCTTCAGGTGACAGATGCTGGTCACATCCATCGCTAGCCCAAAGCAGAGGCATAATGCCACATATCATAACCAATAAAACAATTAGTTTCTTCATTTTTAAATAGTTGAGTGTTGTTACCTTATTCTGCATCAGAGTCTGCCAAATAAACATACAATGAATAATCATCCAGCATGGAATTCTCTACAGCCATATTAATATATTCCATTTCTGTTTCCGTATCATCAGCAGCCATACGCTCTACAGATGGAGTATGCTCCGAAGAAGCTACACGGATAATCAATGCCGCACCTATAAACATGGCGGTCATATACAACCAAGGCCTTACCTTCTGCCACATTGTAGGCTCTGTCTGCACAGCAATGAGTTTCTCTTTTTCGGGAAGCCGGTTCATTACCTCTGAAGTAAGATTCTCAAAGTAGCCTTCAGGAACGCGGAAAGGATTTTCCGTCCCTATCTTTTTCTGTATTTTATCTTCTTCTTTCATAAGCTTTCTCCTTTCTGTTTAATTAGACATTGTTTTGTGGCAAAGGTTTAATACTCCTCACCCAAAAACTTTTCTATTTTCTTCACGGCATGGTGATAGGAAGCCTTCAAGGCACCTACGGAAGTACCAAATATATCGGACATCTCTTCGTATTTCATTTCCTGGTAATACTTCAGATTAAACACCATACGTTGTTTTTCCGGCAAGGCAAGCAAGGCTTTTTGCAAAGCCATCTCTGCTTTATCACCGGAGAAGTAAGGATCACTTTCAAGCTTTTGAAGTGCATCTGCCTCGGTACCGAAATCCGGGGATGATATAAAGGTTACGGGCATTATTACCGGATCATCGCCGATGGTCATCTTAAGCAGTGCCGGCGGTGAGGGCTGTTACGGCATCGGGGAAGGACCGTCAGGGGTTACGGTACAACAGATAACGGCCGGGGCTGTATTAATAAGCGACTCTGGCGCTACTCGCTGGCTATATGTTGATTGAAGGCGAAGATTAGACTGATCGAAGAATAAGATCAGGTTGATTGAAAAATAAAATTAGATTGATTAAATAAGAGTGGGTTAATTGAAAAATAAGGGTAGGTTTATTGACCGAAGTAAGGGATTAGTAATGATGAGTGTTCAAAAAAATTCAATGGTTTTAAACATAGTAAGAGTTTTAACTATGGTGGCAATAATAAGTTCTTTTCAGCTTTGCGGTGAATCGGTGTCGGCTTTATCAATGACTGTCAATAACAGTAATTTAAGCAGTTTGGTTCAGTCGATAGCGCGCAGTGAAGGTATTCCCATTACCGGTACGGAAACGTTGGAAGGAACTGTGTCGATCCGTCTTAATGAAACAAATGGGATTGCCGCGTTGCAACGTTTGGCGGCGATTAAACATTTCAGTTTGCACGAAGATAAGGGGTTATGGATTGTAGACGGACGGGGCATGGGGGATAAGGATGCCCGGGTAGCCGAAGTAATAACGCCAAAACATATCTCTCCGGTGGCTTTGGGGGATGCTTTGACGGCTATCGTACCGGAAAAGAATATTAAGGTGGTAAAAGGGAGTAATCAAGTCATGGTGTACGGTACGGCCCTTCAATTGCGGCAGGTTCATGATATTTTGCCTTCGCTGGATATGAGCCCGAAACAAATTCGCTTAGAAGTGGCTGTTGTGGCGATTGAACATAATTTTGTAAAAGAAACAGGGATTCAGTGGTCGTGGCAAAGTTTGACGGGACGAAATAAAGATGATACCGATTCTTACGGGGGGATTCAGTTCGGTCGTGCACCGGAAGGGAGTCCGTATACCTTTTGGTTTAAGCCGGAATTAAGCGCACAGGAAACCAATAATAAGACTGTTTTAATTGCCAGACCGTCGATTATGGCCGTCAACGGCGAAGAAGCGAAAATCCTCATAGGGGACCGAATCCCTGTTTTAGAGGAAGTGAAAGACGGTACGGAGAGTCGGACAACTACTCGTTATGAAGAATCGGGGATACGTCTCACTTGTACGCCCTTTGTGACTGAAGATAACAGTATTGAAGCCGATATTCATGCGGAAGTAAGCAGTCCGGCCATGGTATCGGAATTGAAGGCATATCGCATAACGACCAGAGAAGCTCATACGCGTGTTCATTTACAGCCCGGCGAAATCCTTGTTATCGGCGGCCTCATGGATAATCGGGAAGGGAAACAGTTTTCAAAAATACCGCTCCTCGGCGATATTCCCTTATTGGGAAAATTATTTCAACACGCCCGTAAAACAAAAGACAGTGTGGAATTGTGTATTTTTGTAAAAGCTGACACTGTGGAGGCGCCAAGCACCGACTCTCTATGATATAATAAAAAGGTATATAGATGAACGGAGGCTTAGAGGATGGAACAAATCCGCGTAATAGGATTAAGTAAATCATTTGGCGTGCTTCAAGTGTTTAACAAAGTATCCTTTGAAATAAAACATGGTGAGCGAGTCGGCTTGGTAGGACCTAACGGAGCCGGCAAATCAACGCTCATGAAATGCCTGTTGGGCATTGAAGATTATGATGAAGGTCAAATTATAAAAGACAGTGCCACTACAATCGGCTATTTACAACAGGACATTAATTTAGGCGATGACAGTTTAGCGGTGGAAATTCAGAAGGCTTTTGCCGATGTGCAATATTGGGAACAACAGTTGCTCGATGTGTCGGCTAAGCTTGCGGATGATCCTCATGATGAAAGTCTGCTTAAGCAGTTGGCCAGAATTCACGTGGAGATGTCCACCAATTTGATGTTCTCGGGCATAACGATGTGGGTTGTGACCTCACTGTTCACGTAGATCTTCTCCTTGGCTGCAGCCTGTACGACCATACCGAGAAGACCGAAGAAAAGTAAAAATAATTTCGCTTTCATATTAGGTAATTCTTATGATTTACTGATTTGATTATTTGTTGATTCCGTTACTTGTAAACTTGCTTACTCTATTGCTTGTAACCTTACTTACTCTGTGATTAGTAAGATAGTTTACCTATTTTCATTCTTGACCTTTTACCTTGCTTCCTCCGAGTTAATCAGATAGACAATCGTGTTGTACTTGATTTTCGCCTTGTTCTTGCGGATGTTGGACGAGATGGCCGAAGAAGCTGAGTTATAGACATTTTGCAAGGCTTGAAGTGCCAGGGCTTCACCGGAAATACCGGAACCGTAGCCATCCTCCGATTCAAAACTGATGTTCTGTTGCACGGCACTGGAGCTGGCATCCTTCACGAACTCACGGAAAGAACTTTCCGGTACATAGAACCCTTCCATGCCGTCATTATCGAACACAGAAAGTTTCACGTTAATGAACTTATCACCGACCAGAATACTGGTAATGGTAGCCTTCACTCGCTGCTGTCCAAAGCCTGTCACTGTCCCATACAGGTAGGTGCCTTTCTTCAACTTGGTATTGCTGACAGTAATGTCATCCAAAAGTTTGAAGCGTAAACGAGTACCTTCCTTGGCTTTGGTAGTTTGGTCAATCATCGCCCGAATGAGCTTGGCTTCCGCTACATCATCAGGTGAGGTCACTGTGTGGAACTTCTCCGCATTGGTATCACCGGACTTGATGACAAGCTTTGGGCGGTTGCGTTCCTTTTCAGCCTGACGGACCCTTGCAATGGAGTCCTTCCGCTGCTTCTCTGCCTGTTCATCCCGGTCAAAGCGCCCGATACCCAACCCGCTTTCAATGGCCTTCTGACGTTCGTAACTCCTGCGTTGGATTTCTTCCAGGTCTTTAGCGAAGTCATCTTGTGAGGTATAGCCATCAGTAGCTGTTGATGAAGCGGTTCTGCTTCCATTACCAGACCTATTTCCGGAAGGAGCATTGTCCCCGTATGCAAAGGAATTGATATGTCTTCTGGATTCGGCCAACGACCTTTCCAGTTCCTCCATTTCCTGCTGCTGACGGATGCGTTCCGCTTCCGCTGCATCCAGCTTGTTGAGTTCGTCTTCGCTGTAGCCGTGCTCCAATTCTTCGGCTTTTTTCTGTTCTTCTCCGATGGCACCGACGGCGGTAAAGGCATCCTCGTCCCCGAAACGGCGCGACATCTCATACATCTTGTCTCCGGCTTCCTCCGCATTGGCTTGCGGCAGTTCCGTATTGATGCGGTCGGTGGCAACCGTCTGCTGGGCATCTTCGCCGCCCCCGAACGTCTGCATCACAAAGTACACCAGGGCACACAGGGGAATGAACACCACCAACGGGAAGATGTACTTGGGCTGTTTGAAATTGATTTTTCTGATCATGGATGGTCATTGTTTTGAAGTGATTTGACGATGGATTCCAGCCGGTTGTAACTTTGTACGATGTGGATGGAGTCCTGATGGCTTTTACGTGGTATCGCAATGAGCGAGTCCAGTTCCTCCCGGATCAGCTGCCCTTCATGGGTCAACTCTGTCAGCGTGGAACGATGGATGCTCTTGTTTGCCTGAATGGTGCGGAACCCAGCAAACACGGGTTCCAACTGGGCAATACTGCTGACATCCGGCTCACGATTATTTTGCTGTCCGACACCATCTATTAAAACGGTACTTACCAGCAGGAAAAACAGCGAACCGGTGACATAAGCAAAGGTGCGTCTGGGATGCTTCCTTGCCCAGATGTTGGCCAAACGGATGCGTCCTGCCAGACGATACCTGGTGCCGACGGCTCCCAACTTGGGTTGCAGCCAGGAGCGTATCAGGTGATGCGTCTTGAGCCTGCTTTCCTGAAGTGTCTTTCTGAATGATTTCATGGGGTACTTATTCTCTATAGGTTAGTAATCTAAATCTTTGTTCTCCAGCGTCCTCCAATTCGTAATCATCAGACCGTGCGGATTGTTCCGGGTACGGGGAACTGATTCGATGTAGCCTGTAGTGACCATGGAGCGTTTCAGGTCCCGAGTACGGCGCTTGATGAGCTGCGTTCCGTAGTAGGTAAATTTCCGTTCATGTTCGTCGAACTGAATGGAGTCACACATGATGGTACACACCGCTGAAGAAGAGATGATATCAGAGTAAAATCCGTTCTCATCCAATGCCTGCTTCTGCTTGAGGGCAGTACCATCTGCCATATACATTGCCTTGCCGACCGTCCACTTGATGTAGTCGTTGTCGGGAGGCAGGTTAAAGAAATACTGATGGAAGAGCTGGATATGCGCCTTGGCTTCCATCGTGAAGTTCGCTTCCAGCTGGGCACGCTGTGCCAGGAAGGGAATGTCACCGTCCAGTATGTAAATCTGCTCCCGTTCTTTTGTCACGAGCGAGATGCAGCACCAGACGGTGAACCCGCAGATGAGGGTGCAGCCACCTATCGTGGCCAGCACCGTCATCAGGGCGAGTTTCGTTTTCTGTGCTAAGGATTCTATAAGCATAGGGAATGGTTTGAGTGATTACTTCTTGTTGTTGCTGTTCTTGGATTTGCTCGGTCTGACCAAAGAAGCGGCACCGCCGGCTGCAGAGCCGACCACACTTCCTGCCATACCTCCTGCCATCGCTGTCATGCCCATCACGGTACTGCCGGCTGCTGAACCTGCACCGGAGCTGACACCGCCCGGAATCAGCCACGAAGCCACTTCGGGCACAAAGCGGATGATATAGGCACCCACCAGCATTCCCATGGCATACATGCAGTTGGAGCCGATGCCCTGCAGTCCCAGTGCGCCAATCTGTTCCCAGGAGTTTACCGAACCATGAAGCAGGTGGTTGTAAGCTATGAGGTCCTGCTGCAGGTTATAGAGCAGAATGAAGTCGATGTAGTAGATACACATATAAGTGACGAAGCCCCACAGCGAGAGGGAAAGGAACTTCGACATCCACTGGCTCCAGGCCGAATTCCAGGGCGGCGCCAGGGACAGGGCGAACATGATGGGACAGAAAATCATCAGGATGGCCATGAAGATGCGCTGCGCCACCAGAATGCCGTAGTAGGACATCTGGAATATCAGTTCCCCCACAAAACGGATGACATCGTTGATCCATTCGCTCATCTTGGTTTCAGCCGCCACGGCTGCCCGCTGGGCATAGTTGTTGATGGTGTTGCCCAGATTCTCCACGTTGTAGATGAGTTTGTCCCACCAGGCAGCATCCTGTCCGATGGCGGCTACCTGCTGGGCGGTGGAAATGGAGTCCTGTACGGCTCTCAGCCGGTCGAGGTATTCACTCTGTTTCTGCGCCACCTTCAACTCGAAAGCGGCCACTTCCTTGTTCTTGGCTTTTGCCATGGCCTTGGTAGCGGTTTCCAGTCCTTTGCCGGGAACCTGCAGGGCCTGACAGATCCACGAGGAAGAAGAGATACAGATGGAAATGCCGATGATGCGCAGGAGTTTCATCACGTCCATGCCGCGCCGCCCGAGCATCATCATCCAGCATTCGTAGGAGCCTACACAGAGCGCCAGCAACAGGCCGAGGATGCGTGCCAGTCCGATGGCATCACCCAGCACCGCCACATTGGGAAAGGTTTCCATGGCGACCAGCAGCTTGTCCAGACTCTCGTCAATGGCAGGCAATCCGATGGTTAATGGTACTAACAGTAGATTCATATTTTCATTCTATTTTCGTTACATATTCCTTTTAATAATGCGTGGAAGCCACCGCGCAGAGGTTGGCGGTCCGTTTGACCAGTTCTTCCATCTTCTGCCGGGCTTCCTCGTAAGCCTTCTGCCGCTTGGCATTCTCCAGTCCGTAGCCGACTCCCATCTTGTGGATGTAGGCGATGTCGGCACAGAGGATTTCATTCTGGCGGCTCAGTTCGTCCACCTGGTACTGGAGCTTGCCCTTGCTTTTCTGCATGCAGTAGAGCAGTCCGTCGGTGATGCAGTCCTGCATCCGGTTGAACTCGTCCTTGTAGGAAGGGAACATCAGGTCCACGTTGCGGTCTGCCTCGCGGAGCAGTTCCTCCTGATAGAGTTCCTCCATCTTCTGCCGCTCTTCCTCCACCTTCTTGATTTTCTGCCGCTGGGTCTCTTCCGCAGTTACCCGGGTGGGCATGATGCGTTTCACGTTGGATTTGTGCTCCTTGAAACGTACCCGGAAGCCGGATTGAAATCCTGCCCACTTCCAGTACATTTCCGCGCCCGAGTATTTCTTGTGCAACAGGAAGTAGTACCAGTCCGGTGCGAAATCCCATGGACCGTTCTCCATGGACTGCCACTGCCGGGCCTTTTCCTTGTCCTTGGTTGGACGCTGGGCATGTCCGCTATAGGGACACCCCATCAGCATCAGTGCGATGATGCCTGTGATGATTGCTTTAGCTGACATATCCTTTGTTCCATTGATTGATGACACGATTTGCTATCTCGTCCTTCACGTTGGAGTTGAGTATTTCCCAGATGTAGTCGGGCTTCCAGCCGCAGTCGGTAATGAGAAAGCAGTAGAGGTTCGCATTGTCCACGATGTAACGGGCCTTGTCGATGGTGGCTTTGAGCGTCATCACCAGGTTCAGCTTCTCGTCCATGGAAGCCTTCATCAGGTTGATGCCCGAAGCGGCCACGGAAGCGTAGAGCTTGTAGCAGTGCTTCACTTCCCGGGCTATCGCCACGTTGGCATCGGCATAATACCATCCCACAAAGGGCTTCTTCTTGACATGCTTGAAAGTGTTGGAGGTAAAGTCCTTGTACTCCTTGACCAGCATGTAGAGCGAGTTGGCGGTGGAGGAAATGGCTCCGGCCAGTACCAGGTACGAATGGGCATTGCTCATCTTGGTGTTTAGCGCGGTCCGCACTTCGTTGAACTTGTTGGCGCCTTTGGTGACCATTGACTGCTCCCCGAAACTGGTGGCCACTCTGCCCAGTGCCTGGTCCTCGTCCTTCTTGATGCACTTGTGCAGGGCTATCAGCGCTTCAATGGTCGGCAGGTCCTTGGGTATGACTACAGCGGTGGCCGTACCCGGCACCAGAAGGAATAGCATCAAACAGATTGCGCCCAATTTCTTTTTCCAGTGTTCCATAGCTTTTTCATCTTTTAGTTAGCAGCCACCAGTCCGTTCCAGTCCGATACGAGTCCGTCCACCTGGTTGCGCATGGTCATCACGTTGGCCCATCCCTCGGGGTCGATGGCAAAGCAGAGGTCATTCAGCGTGGCATACTGTGCCATGAGCATCATGCCGTCCACCTTGTAGCGGATCTCATTCAGATTGGTGTAGATGGAGTTGGCCAGTGACATTCGCTCGTAGCGGTCGAGCATGTTATAGCCGTCGCTCTTCTTCTCGGCAGTGCCTTCTCCCTTGAGCGGATTGGGAATCCTCGCATTGTTCACGATGTTTACGAAGTTGCCCACCAGCTGCTGTGTTTCCATCACCAGCCCTCCGAGTTCCGTCAGGCAGTAGAGCTGGTTGGTGAACTTCGCCTTGCTGACCGTCTTTATCAGTTCCGGCACATTCCGGATGATATCGAGGGCACAGCTGCCGATTTCCTTGTAGTACAGGCTCTCCGTACCGAAACCGGAGATGTTCTGCATCGACAGTTTGTAGAGTTCCTTCATCGTGGCCATGCTGACCGAATAGAGTTCCACCTTCTGCTGTTTGGCGGCGATGGTGTCCAGCCGGGCATTGTGCTGTTCCTCGATGAGTTTCTGGGCGGCAAGGTTGGACGACACGATTTTGATGCAGTTCTTGTCCACAACGATGCGCCATCCGGCATACATTTGCGTTGAAGCGGCAAGCATCAGTACCGCCATCAACAGGAATCTTAACTTGACCATAATGACATGACTTTTTGATGTTGATTGACTTTTCTGGCAAATTCCAGATACTTATGCCCGCCGTCCCGTTTGCGGTCTGCCTCTATGTGCGTGATGGCTTCCTGCATGGTTCCGTAGTGGGCCAGATAGAGTTTGAGGGCTTCCTTCTCCGTACGTTCGGTACCGTTACCACCGCCGGTTTCATCAATGTCTTTGCTGCACGAAGCCAAAAAGAACGTGGCAGCCATTGTATAAACTATATATTTCATCGTTTCACTGTTTCACTATCGAAATCGTCTCTTCCAGTTGATTCAGGGTAATCTTATAAGAACCTGCCGTCGTGATCTTCCATTTCTGGTCGATGCCTCCAATCATTACATCCGGATACTGAAATGTTCAAACCAGTTACTAACAGCTGGAATAAATACGGTAAGGGTGTACTTGATTCAATCGAGTATCAATGGACTGAAATCGGAAAACTGGTAGATAGTATTGGTGTAAGTTTCGGTACTGTTTGGCAAAATGGAACTGGTGAGGAAACTATGGATCATATTTTCAGCATCATAACCAACATTAATATTACAGTCGGTAATTTGGCTAAACAGTTCAGAACAGCATGGGATGAAGCTGGAAACGGTACACAAATAGTTCAAAACCTATGGGATTCATTTAATGTTTTCTTGGGATTGATTGACGATATATCAAGAGATCTTGTTAAACTATCTGATACTTTGGATTTTAAACCAGCGGTAAAAAGTGTGGTAAACTTCACAGTATTTGCCTTAGAAGAGAATAAAGCAGGACACTGTATAT
>ENA-OPSG01001487-OPSG01001487.1-human-gut-metagenome-genome-assembly--contig:-NODE-1487-length-10778-cov-3.121421_pt1 | contig 10778 bp, 12 predicted proteins | sample MGYA00241454_ERZ501900 | MGnify/ENA primary metagenome ERZ501900 (study PRJEB25962, sample SAMEA2042225) | human gut metagenome | biome: human gut; feature: human-associated habitat; material: faeces... | reverse complement strand
ACTTTTAAGTAAGGAAAAGCCTTCAACAAATCGAAGTTACGTACAAACTGCGCCGAGGGGCTTGCCGTCCTTCTGCAGAGCAGAGAGGTAATCGTCCGGACTTGGCATATCCATGCCTTCCAGCTCTACGCCGTCACCGATGTCGTCAACATCGAAGTCGGTCATGTCTTCTGTGAAGTCCGGCAGCTCCATACGCTTTGCAGGTGCGCCTTTCATTATTTTGTCGGCGAGGGCGTCCGGCTTGGAGCCCGCTTTGACACGCCGCCCGCCGCGATAGGTTCCGTCTTTCGCCATGTCGATCACTTCCATTTCTGTGGTGCAGGGTTTAATACCCTGTTTGAATTGCAATTTTTGCGTAAAAGACCCCGCGCCGTTTTCCGGGGAAAAGGGTCGTAGAGATTTTGACCGCCCTACCGGTCGCCGCGCTCGTGGTGAATCTTCTCGTGACACGAACGACAAAGACTCATAAGGTTGGACTCGTCATTCGATCCTCCCTCAGCAAGCGGCACGATGTGGTGGACTTCCTCAACCGCGACGTAGCGTCCTTCCTTTAAGCACTGCTCACAAAGCGGGTGCTTATGAACGTAGCGGTCACGGATTCGTTTCCATGCTCTGCCGTAGCGTTTGCCGGGAGAGTAGCCACGCTGGAACTTCTCGTAGTGCTGTTCCATGACCTTGGCGTGCTCCTCACAATAAACACCGTCCGTTAGGTGTGGGCAGCCGGGATAGCGGCACGGCCGTTGTGGTTTTCTTGGCATAAGCCGTGCCTCCTTTCAGGGCATAAAGAAAGCCCTGCAGGATGTTCCCGCAAGGCTTGTGTGCTGCGCGTGCAGCTGTTTCTTTATTCTTTTCGCTGATTATATACTATCATAAAGGGCGGGTGGACATCTTAGGACAAAGCAGGACATTTCGGGCGCATTTCAAATGATAATTGGATCATCCGGAAGTGTTACATGAAGGAGCGCCTTGCCGTGCCAGCGACGAATGGTGCGGGCATCTGCACAGAGCTCCATTCCGATCTGCTCCCATGTATAGTTATGGATGTACCGGTACTTGAGTACCATGCGCTCGTCGGTATCAGGAACTGCCTCAATGACCTCCCGTATCTGTTTCTTAAGGTCTGATAGCATTTCCAGCTCACCGGCGATTTTCTTTTCCAGAGTCCACAGCTTCTCAAGCGTTCGGACAAAGGGTGCTTCCGTATTTCGGGAAGTCTGCACGCGGTCTTTATCATATTGGATAGCCGACACGCTACCCGCCATCTCACGCAGGTTTTGTGCTTCCATCGTGTCGGACTTGATTCTCTGATCAAGGCGGTAGGCCTGATGGAGATATTCTTTTACTGTCATAAGGACTTCGCCTCCTCTCGTAGTTTTTGTATGAGATACTCGCCATCCACACTCGTCAGTGCTTTGTACCAGCCGGAGCGGAAGAACCGTTCACATTCCATTGCATCCGACATGGCGGCTTGATTGCCGGGCTTCTTTTTCAGGCGCTTCAGGGAGTCCCGGTAATCCTTCACTGCCTGCAGCACGATGGCATTGGCGAGATTTTCATAAGGATCGGTCATCACACCACCTCAAGGTCAGCCTTGACCGCGTCAATCAGTGCGGTCTGCGTCATCTCTTTCTTGGATAGCGCCTTTACGATCCTTTCGTCGATGGTGCCCTTGGTAATAATGTGCTGGATCACCACAGTGCCGGATTCTTGACCTTGCCGCCAGAGACGGGCGTTGGTCTGTTGATATAATTCCAGCGACCATGTAAGACCGAACCACACAAGGGTGGAGCCTCCGGCCTGAAGGTTCAAACCGTGACCGGCAGAGGCCGGATGGATGACTGCTACAGGAATCTTTCCCGCATTCCAGTCAGCAATATCGCGGCTGGTCTTGATCTCCCGAACATTGAAGCGGTTCTTGATGCGACTAAGGTCATGCCGGAACCAGTAGGCCACAAGAAGCGATTTTTCATTGGCGGCCTCGATAATATCCTCCAAAGCGTCCAGCTTCCTATCGTGGAACTCGATGACCTCACCGGTATCGGCATATATGGCACCATTTGCGAGCTGTGAGAGTTTGCCTGTAAGCGATGCAGCATTGGCAGCAGTCACCTCACCATCAGGGAGCTGCAATATGAGCTCCTGTTTCAAATCTTCATAACGGCTGCGCTCAGAGTCAGAAAGCTGCACTTCATATTCTGTTGAAACCAGCTCCGGCATCTTCAGATGGTCGGTAGATTTCATGGAAATCGTGATATCCGAGATCCTCCGATAGATGGCGTCCTCCGCATAGGGCAGTGGCTTGTAGGAGTAGATGATCTCGCCGTTTCTCTTGTCCGGCATGAAGTAATTTGTCCGGTACTGTGTGATAAAGCGTCCGAGGCGCTCGCCCATATCCAGCACTTTAAACTCTGCCCACAGATCCATGAGACCATTTGAAGAAGGAGTGCCTGTGAGCCCGATAATGCGATGGAGCTTCGGCCTAACCTTCATCAGAGACTTAAAGCGCTTGGATTTATGATTTTTGAAGGATGACAGCTCATCGATAATCACCATATCGAAGTCAAAGGGAAAGCCGGACTCGTCAATGAGCCACTGCAGGTTCTCGCGGTTGATGATCGTGATGTCTGCTCTCTGCATGAGGGCAGTTTTACGCTCCTTCGGTGTCCCGACTGCGACCGCATAGGTCAGACCTCTTAGGTGCTCCCATTTCTGGATTTCTGCTGGCCATGTATCGCGGGCGACTCTTAAGGGAGCTACCACTAAAACGCGATGCACTTCGAAGCTGTCAAACAACAGGTCATATACTGCCGTCAGACTGATGATCGTCTTGCCAAGTCCCATATCTAAAAGGACTGCGGCCACAGGGTGCTTTTCAATATAGCGGATGGCATAGTCCTGATAATCATGTGGATTGAAGTTCATCGATCATCCCTCCAATCTGCGCCGGGTCGTCAATGACATAGACCCGGTATCCGAGTTCCTGAAGCAGCCTGTGACGTGAGAGCTGGAGCGGGCGTGGCTTTTTGCCGGGAGCCTTCAGCTCTGCGAAACCGATATGGCCGTCAGGTAATAAGATCAGACGGTCGGGCATTCCTGCGAAAGAGGGACACACCAGCTTAAGCGCAATCCCGCCGGACTTTTTCACCGCCGTCGTTAACTTGTTTTCTATCTGTTTCTCATTCATAGGTAACCTCCGTCAGGTGCGAATTTCCGGCGATGTGCAAGGTGTATCAATGGTATTTACCAAACTTTTTCTTAGAGCTATTTTTTAAGGCCTAAGAGAGTTTTTATATAAGACCTTGATACACCTTGTCATAGTCCCGGATTACTGCAGAAAATCTTCCTCTGCGCCGTTGTCCTCATGAATCTTTAAGCCCTTGAAATAGCGCTTCCGATTCAGTGTCAGCCGCTCGAATCCGGCTTTCTCCAGCGCAAAGTAAAAGTCTGCCGTGCTGCGAACATACTCATTGCAATCCAGCGAGTAGTTGCGGTATGCCTGATAGAGCGCCGAGGAGCTTTCCTTAAAGGACTCATCTACATCGCACTTCTCATCCAGAAAATGTCCGAACCAGTCGTTCTGGCTGCGATATTCATCGATGGCCTTCGTCACGCAGTCCGGTACCGGAATCTGGTAGTCCAGCGCGATGACCTTTTTAGCTCCTTCGATGATCCATGCCAGAATGCTTTCACCGGCATTTTCATACAGGTACTCACCGTAATTTTTGATGTCGGCCTTGCCTTCGATCTTGGCATTGAACGGGATCACGATAAGCCTGCGCCAGATACCGTCATCGGAGGCGGAGACGCGAGGCAGGTGGTTCGTATACAGCACCAGCGTGTGGCAGGGCTTGAAGGAAAACGGATCTTTATATTTCTTCTCTGCAAATACATCATCCGTAGAGCAGAGCTGCTTGACGGTGGAGTCGTTGAGCCTTGCGCCTTCCTGCATTTCCGCAGCGATCAGCAGGCGCTTGCCTTTGACCTCAGCCATTTCCGGCTTGATGTTCCTGCGGCAGCCGACGGTCAGGGTATCTGCGGATATATTTCCACTGTAGAGTCCCAGCACGCGGGAGATGGCATTCCAGAAGGTGGATTTGCCGTTGCGCCCATCGCCGTATGCGATGATGAGCGCCTCCACAAAAACTTTCCCGATTGCAGCAAGGCCGCAGATCATCTGAACATAATCGATGAGCTGCTGATCCTTCTGAAAAATGAGATTCAGGTTGTCCAGCCAGAGCTGGGTTCCCTTGACGCCGGGTGAGACCGAGGTAATTTTCGTAATGAAGTCATCTGCGGAATGTTCACGGGCACCGGCACAGCCTAAGCGAAGGTCATAGGTCGCTTCCGGTGTACAGAGCAGGAAGCAGTCCGCATCCAGATCCCTTGGCGAGATTTCCAACATCGGATGGGATTCCTTGAGGGTTGACGTGATGTTCTTGGAATCACGCCTGCGGATAGCAAAGCTCTGATAGGCTTTTGCGGCAAGGAACTCCTGATATGCCTTCATCTGTTCATCGTTCATGAGCTGTTCGGCCTTGGTCTTTGATGTATTGTCGAGGATTTCCTGAGCTCCGCAGTTTTTGAGCTTCTGCAGCGCTTCACACATGAGCCGGTTCGACTCGTTCAGCTGCCTGCGGGTAAGCTCATGGGCGACAGCCTGAGCGCCGGGTTCCGTTTCCTGCCAGTAATGGTCGCTGTAGCGGATGAAGTGGGTGGCCGGTGAGTAGCGCAGCTCGTTCGCAAAATACTTAGAGAGCACTTCGGCCTGTCCGACGTCGGAGAAGTCCTCCGGCATATAGCTGTTCTCGTCGTTATAGATTTCCGGAGGAACGTATCCGTCCTCGCGGCTGATTTTTGAATAAAAGCGCTGGGCACTATGCCAGATTGTGGAGAGCTCACTGTTGTCGAGAGGCGGCACGCAGGTTGCGGCCTTCTCCAGAAAGCTCTGATAGGCCTTTTCTGTGTCACCATACTTCTTGATGACGATTCCAGCGAAGCGGGACATGGTAGCGTTACGGCTTCCTTCAGGGATCACAGCATCCTTTTCATGGCCGCCGGGCAGGTCAGCATCGAACTCGACATCATTCAAAAATTCCGTGAGGTTCATGCGTCCGGGATAGAGCTCCACATCCGGTTCCTGCGTCCCGAAAAAGAAACGCGCCGCATCCAGAGCCTTGGTATCGAAATACGGGAATATGGAATTGACCAGCTTCTTCATGTCGCTGTACAGGGTGGCGTCCGTCACGCGATCAATGGGAAACAGAACATGGAACTTCGGTCTTGCGGGCTTCCCGTTTTTCTCACGCTGATTAAAACGGCTGTAGTGGATTGCGATGCTGACACCGGGAAAGGCCTCAAGCACATCTGCCGGTGTTACCCAGTCCTTTGAATCTTCTGAGTGGTCATTGTCACAATCTACGGGCAGGCAGTCGGCTGAGAGGAAGTTGTCGTTGTTGCGGTAGTGGTTTTTGTATTCCGCGCACACATAGTCGTGGCCGACAGCAGCTTTCAGGGAGTCTACGTCCATGACTATGGTCTTGTGCGGATAGGAGCAGTTTCCGGGATTGCCGATAAAGTCTGCACTATACAGGGTAAGCATCAGTCATACACCTCCTCCGATTCTTCCTCCAGCACCTTTGTGATAAATTTCAGTGCGCGGATCATGGTTTCCAGCTCACAATCGCCACCGAGGGTTACTTCAAAACCGTTGCAGCCGAATCTGTCTATAAAAGGCGTGACATGGATATCTGTGCTGGCTTCATCGGAAATGCGGAAATAGGTGCGTCCGCCGTGGCCGGTGTCGCCACCTTTGTAGCCGGTTGTTCCGGCTTCGACCTGCAGGATATTGGCACTTACAACATCGCGGGTGTAGGTAGTGATCTCAGTGCCATCGAAAAGCTCTCTGCGATTTTCTTTAATTTCATACATAGCGTTAGACCTCCTGACATTCTTCTGTGAAATAGCGCAAGCGATAGTCCTTCCACTTGGCGCGTTTGATTTCTGCTTCCATCCCGGATGAGATGCGGCTTCCGAATACCCAGACCTCCGCACACTTGCTCATGAGGGCATTTCCGAAGAACAGACCCAGCTCACGTTCTTCTGGATTGTCATCATCAAGGAACTGCGGAAACAGAAGGTGTGGTGCGATGGGGATATATCCCTTGTCTACGGCAAAGCGGCTGTAACGTCTGGCGTTATTTACATTGCCTTCCACATCTCCGGAAAACGGAGAGCAGATGTAGACGATAGGCCGGAAAGCACGAAGGGACTGCTTTTCATTTGCAGCAATCCGGGAGAGTGCTTCACCTGCGGTTGGGTCAGGATAGCCTTCGCTGTTGCGATAATCGTTGCTCACTCAAAAGTCCTCCTTTCCGGGCAGACTTAAAGGCGTCCACCTCCAATTTCCACTGGAGATGAACGCCTGATTTGAGCGGACGATTTTTAATCTTTTTTATAGAAGGGCGTGGTGTAACCGTCTGCGCGGAGCTTCAGGCCTTTTGCCCACGGCGGAGTCCTGCCCATCTGTTCACAGAGAACGTCAAGAGACATGCGAGGGTCTGCTTCGATGACCAGTTCGTCGTGGATATGCATGACGATGGAGCAGCAGCGAAGCGTCTTCATGGCATAGCAGAGAATATCGCGGGAGGTTGCCTGCACGATATTTTCCACGAATTTCGGCCCGTATGAATCGAGCCGTTCCCATTTTTTCGTGCTGCCGATGCCCTCATAGGTAATACACTCACCTCCGAATTTATTCGTACCGACCTTTGGCTTCACATAGGCGAGGTTCCGTCCGGAGGGCAGCGTAATAAAGAGCATCCCAGAGCGGCAGGAGAAAGTAAGCCCGTAGCTGCTGGTTGTGTGTTTATACTTCACAGCCTCCATGACAGCGCGGTCGACATCCCACCAGAATTTTACGATGTTAGGATTTGTCTGCCGCCATGCATCCACCAGCGGAGGAAGCTCATCTTCGGAGAGTCCCATCTCTATAGCGCCCATTGCCTTTAAGGCACCGACCGAGCCGCCATAGCCGAGCGCGAGTTCCGCAATTTTGCCCTTTTGGCGCAGATGGCCGTTAATGCCATGTTTCTCAACCGGAACATGGAACATCTGATTGGCACTGGCGCAGTAGATGTCACCTCCGGTTTCAAAGACCTTTTGACGCCACGTCTCACCGGCATACCACGCGATGACTCTTGCTTCGATGGCGCTGAAGTCGGAAACATAAAATTGCGTACCGTCCTTCGGAATGAATGCTGTTCGGATCAGCTGAGAGAGGGTGTCCGGGACGTCTTCATATAAGAGCTTCACAGCATCGAAGTCGCCGGATTTGACAAGGGCACGAGCATCGGCCAGATCCGGGAGATGATTTTGCGGGAGGTTTTGTAATTGTATAAGCCTGCCTGCCCAGCGTCCGGTACGATTAGCGCCGTAAAATGCAAACATGCCGCGAGCCCTGCCGTCATCACAGACCGCACGCTCCATCGTCTGATATTTCTTGACGGAGGATTTGGCAAGCTGCTGTCGGAGTTCCAGAACGGTCTGAAGTTCGGTCGGAGCGGTTTTGATAAGCTCTGCCACGACTTTCTTTCCAAGGCTGTCAGTTTCGAGCCCGTTGTCGGAGAGCCACTGCTTCATTTGCTGGACGGAGTTTGGATTATCAAGTGCTGTCATATCTTTCATGGCAGCAGTCAGTTCTGACCGGGAGCGGGTGTCCATTTCGATGGCTTCCTTTACCAGATCCATATCGAGCCGGACACCACGGTCGTTGATTTCCTGATCGATGTGGTATTCATCCCAGACCGCCTCCGGCACAGGGAATTTTTCAAGACGATCCTTAATGCCGATCTCGGTTTCCACATCGCGGATGTTATATTTTTTGAAGGCTTCCCACTTGTCCGGCGCATGGAAAGGGTGATTCCTCGTGCGACCGCCGTTTGCTTTCGTCGGAGCGCAGGGCACGGAGAAGTATTTGATCAGGTCTTTTCCCTCCGTGAGTTTCTGTTTTTCAAGACCGAGGACGGCACCGACGCCTTCCAGAGAAAGCGGCAGTCCCATTGTTGCCGCCCAGACCATAGAGCAGCGCCAGCTTTCCGGATTCAAGAAGCGTGCGCATTCGGTCGAGAGAGGGTGGTTATCATGGAAGGGATCAAGGCTTACTCCAAGATCACGGAGATATCGTGACAAGCACACCCGTTCAAAATTTGCATTGAAAGCCCATTTGATGACAGTATCATCAGTCAGAGCATCTATAATTTCCTGTGGCAGACGTTCTCCCTGTGCAAGGTCAATGACCGTCACCTCGGAGCCGTCGGCGCTGTAGCCGAACAGCAGTATCTCAAAATCCGGTGACTCGGCATATTTATATACGCCACATTTGGATAGGTTCACGTCGCTGTAGGTTTCGATATCAATACTGAGTGTTTGCATAGATTTTCACCTCAATTCAAACAAGCGGCTTAAGATCACTCCTAAGCCGCCTGCCGTTACTGGATTATTTCAGGGATTCCATACGCTTGATATGGTATTCGTCGTCCTGCGCGGCCTTTTTCTCCTCGCGCTTCTCACGCTTGAAGTCGTTGATCACCGTCTGGATGGCGACCACTGCCCAAGACAGGACTACGATGCAGAAGCACCCGATCAGAATGTTGCAGAGAAGGGATGAAATCATAACTGTGCTTTCCATTGTTTTGCACTCCTTTCCTTAGTTGAGAAAATCTTCATCGTCATCAGTAGCAAAGTCGGACTCAGCGCTTGCCTTGCCGCCGAGAGGCTCACCGTCGCGGATCTTCTGCAAATTGTTAAGTCCGCAGGCGATTCCTTTGTTGCCGGAAGAGTTGAAAGCATAAAACGTGATGCTGGCTCTGCCGTACACGCCGCTGTACACTTCAGAGCGGGTGAGAATCGGATTCAGGTCTGCGTCCACAATGCCGGGTGCAGAGGTTGCATTGGCGTTGACGAAGTAAGCATTCTTGTAGGCCTCGTCGTCCGGACGCTCTGCATCGCCGTCACGCAGAGGAGTCTTCAAAACAGAGAGCGCTGGAACGGACTTGCTGTTGCCCTTGAGCTTGGCCTCGCCCTCCTTGTAGGCAGCCTCGATAGCAGCCTGAATCTTGGCGATGGTCTTGGTGTCGGACTTCGGGATGATGAGGCTCACGCTGTACTTGGGAGTGCCGCCATTGATAGACTTCGGCTCCCAGACGTTCGCATAGCTCCAGCGAGTGTCAACACCGGTGATAACCTTCATGGGATTGCTGATTTTTACATTTTTACTCATTGTCGTTTTCCTCCATAAAATCATTTTTTGCTGTATTCATGGCCGGGCGCTTGTCGCTATCCGGCACAAGTGTGGGTTTGCCCTGCGGCTTTTCGATGTAAGCCGTCAGGAGTTCATCAAAGCGGGACTTGCCGAGGAGCTTCTGCATGGCGGTGATGCCGAGCAGCTTTTTCTCATACGGGTCAAAGCCTGCTTTCTCGACCGCGTCAATGACGGCAGACTCATTGCTGTATCTGCGGTTGCTGCGTCCTTCGACGATCTTGAAACCTGTCCATTCCTTACCGGAGAGAGCCTGCTGCAGAGCGTATTCCTTAATATCGGAAGCCCAGCTAACCAGTTCATCTAACTTGCCGAGAATGACTTCGATCTCGGTATCCGTAAGCAGTGGCGGGAGCTTGAAATCATGCTGCGCGAGCTTCAGATTTGCCTCAGCTCTGGCGCGGCACTCGTTCTTAGCCTTACAGAAGCCGCACCATTCACCGCACAGGAAGTTCCCGTCACCGGCAAAAGCCAGATCTGCGGTAGGCTTTAAGACTTCATCTGCCCAGCGATACAGGTCGTCCTTGCTGATCTCATAGGTGCTGACGTTCTGGCGTCTCGGTTGGTAAATGGTCATGGAAACCTGATCGATGTCGTAAATGTCATCGAAAAGCTCCAAAGCGCCGAGGGCATAACACTGCATCTGCGGATTCTCCTCTGCGGAGACTAAGACGCCTAAGCCGTGCTTGTAGTCGATCACCCGGAGCGTACCGTCTGCAATGATGACGCAGTCGGCGGTTCCGAAGCCCTGTTCTACCCAGCGGGAGAAGTCTACTCGCTGTTCGATAAGGACTACCGGGTCAGCACAGGTCTCCTTGGCGGCTTCGATCTGCTCCAGCACATATTCGGCATAGCCGCTGGTAGCATCCTCCATTTCCTCGGAATACCACTTGAGGCTGTCGGTCGGATCATCTGAAGGAAGTCCCAGCGCGGTTTTCAATTTGTGCTCGCCAAGCGCATGAGCGTCGGTGCCTTCTGCAGCGTAGTCTGATCCTTTGTCCTCATAGGTTTCGCAGAGCCTTGCCGACGGCGGGCAGTGCAGCCACCTGTCGGAGCTGGACGCGGACAGGATTGCGTGTGCTTTAGCTGCCATTGCCGATCACCTCCGCGTCCTTCATCAGGGCTTCGTAGTTTGTCGGATCGATCTCCGAGAGCTTTGCGGCACCGTACTTTTTAAGCAGGGCGTGTACTTCTGCGGTATGACCGGCGCGGGACTTCTCGGCAAGGACAGCTCTTACGTCCTCCAGCTTGAGTTCAGGCTTCGGTTCCTTCTTTGTGGGAGCTTCCGTGGCCTGCACTTCGTTGTCATCGCCGGAAAACTGCTGGTAGAGCCAGTCGGCTGCGGCATTAATAGAAGCAGCAGCGGTGCGGAGCTCTTCGATGGTCTGTGCCATTTCTGCCATCTTTGACATTTTCTTTTCCTCCTTCCTCGGATTGGCTTGCGGCAAGGAGTGAGAGGTTC